>Ga0209631_10000001_pt1 | contig 306159 bp, 286 predicted proteins | sample COG_08_FD_184752 | JGI IMG/M metagenome (GOLD analysis project Ga0209631, IMG submission 184752) | Pelagic Microbial community sample from North Sea - COGITO 998_met_08 (SPAdes) (version 2) | ecosystem: Environmental > Aquatic > Marine > Neritic zone/Coastal water | place: Helgoland, sampling...
CTTCTTCGCCGACACTATCGTCAGCGCCGCTGTCAGCGTCGTCTTGCCGTGATCAACATGACCAATCGTTCCCACATTCACGTGGGGCTTCGACCTTTCGAATTTCTCCTTGGACATGCTCAATCTACTCCCAAAATATTGCTTAACGACATAAAACTTGGTGGAAAATCAACAATCTCTCAGCGAACCGCGTTGGAGCCCATAACCGGATTTGAACCGGTGACCTCTTCCTTACCAAGGAAGTGCTCTACCGACTGAGCTATATGGGCCCTGGTTCAGCGATAGGTAATATGGGACAAATGCAGCCGCTTGCGCTCCCTCGACACGGTGGCCTGAATCGGTCGCGGCTGTACTTATCGCCTATTACATATGGCCCAACATGGAGCGGGTGATGGGGATCGAACCCACATCATCAGCTTGGAAGGCTGAGGTTCTACCATTGAACTACACCCGCCTGCTGGTCGAAATCGAACTAACTTCCCCGTCACTACTACATGGTGGAGGGGGTAGGATTCGAACCTACGAAGGCTGAGCCGGCAGATTTACAGTCTGCTCCCGTTGACCGCTTGGGTACCCCTCCAAAACGGTAGCCGGAAATTGTCGAATTTTTTAGGGGGTTATGTCAATAGATTCAGGCACGCAATAACACACCGGTGATGCCGTGACGAATTTGCGAAGGGCGTGCAAGGTGGTCAACGACCCCGGGCACGAAGGCGTCAATGTGGCTCCACAGGCGCGTTTTAGCCGTAAACAGCGATCTGGCGGGCGGCTTACCGCCCAGATTCGCACTGGTCGAAATTAGTGGACCCGCGCGCCGACAAAGTTTTGCAGATTGCTCGTGCGCGGTCACTCTGACGGCGATATTGCCGTCAATGTCCACCAGCCACGGCGGAGAATCGGCTCGAGCCGGCAATATCCAGGTAAATGGTCCAGGCCACGAAGCGCAGATTTCGGCACGTAGCGGCGTCCTGAGACTGACCAATGCTTCGAGCTGCTCGATACACCAGCCGATAACAATGAATCTCTGGGTGGTGCCACGCGATTTAAGAAGGGCTACACGTTCGCAAGCAGCGCTATCGAATGCGCTTGCAGCGATCCCAAATACGGCTTCTGTTGCATGTGCGACGATGCCACCTTGTCGCAATACCATTGCGGCTTTGGAAATATGCCAATCGAAGCGGTTAAGGTCGTTTAGGCAAGATCTGTTGGTCACTAAATCAATGATTTATCAGACTTTTAATACACGAATACGCTTAAGCTGCGTAGCTTAGGACTTCTTCGCCTTACCCCGTCGTCCGCCCCTCTTGGCAGGTGCGGCAGCAATCATTGCCACGCACTCTTCCAGCGTTAGTTGCTTAGGATCGGTTTCTTTGGGGATGCGCGCGTTCTTCTTGCCATCAGTCACGTAGGGCCCATAGCGGCCGTTAAGAACCTTGATGTCGGAATCCGCGAAAATCTGGATTTCCTTCTCCGCATCCGCCTTTTTCTTTTCCTCGACCAACTCAATCGCACGTTCCAGCGTGATCGTGTACGGGTCGTCATCTGCTCCCAGACTAACGAATTTGCCTGAATAGCGGACGTAGGGGCCAAAACGTCCGACGTTGACCAACAGTGATACACCATCTGGACTCTCGCCCAATTCACGGGGTAGTTTCGTGAGTTCCAGAGCTTCTGCCAGCGTAATCGCATCCATTTTCTGCCCCGGCTGGAGGCCATAAAACTGCGGTTTCTCCTCGTCTTCGACAGTACCGATAATCACGTAAGGTCCATATCGCCCCATGCGTACCGCGACTGGCTTGCCGCTTTTCGGGTCGATACCGAGCTCTCTGGCCTGATTTGCCTCCTGGCGAGATACGTTTTCTTCTTTGTCCTTCACTGTCGCAGTGAAGGGCTCCCAGAAATCTCGCAATAAGGGAATCCACTCACGCTCCCCACGCGAAACGGCATCTAGTTCATCTTCAAGGCGAGCGGTGAACTCATAGTCCACGTAGCTCGAGAAATGGTTGGTCAGGAACGTGTTAACAATGCGACCGATATCGGTTGGCTGGAAGCGCTTTTTCTCCAATTCGACGTACTCGCGCTGGATCAAAGTCGAAATAATTGACGCGTACGTCGACGGTCGACCAATCCCAAATTCTTCCAAAGTTTTGACCAGACTCGCTTCCGTGTAACGCGGCGGCGGCTCGGTGAAATGCTGTTCGTTTCGAATTTCTGCAAGCGTGATTTTCTGTCCCACTTCCAGCGGCGGTAGCGTTTTGTCCTCCTCCTCGGGTACGTCGGAACCTTCACGATAAACAGTCATGAATCCAGGCTCAGTGATAGTCGAGCCGGTAGCGCGGAATATGCCGGCATTACCGGCTGCCAGGTTCGCCGCAACGGTATCAATCGTAGCGTGAATCATTTGGCACGCCACGGTCCGCTTCCAAATCAGGTCGTACAATTTGAACTGATCATCGCTGAGATGTTTTTTGATTTCGGCTGGAACCAGCGCGCACGACGTAGGCCGAATGGCTTCATGCGCTTCCTGTGCGTTCTTCGACGTCGTTTTAAACGTCCGCGGAGTCTTTGGAATTTGATTAGCGCCGTAACGTGCAGTCACAAATTCGCGTAACTCAGCAACAGCTTCCTGGGCCAGATTCACCGAATCGGTTCGCATATAGGTAATAAGCCCGACTGTGCCATCGCCGACATCAATACCCTCGTACAACTGCTGCGCTGTACGCATTGCGCGTTGTGCTGTGAAGCCTAGTTTTCGCACAGCTTCTTGCTGCAGAGTCGACGTAATAAACGGTGGTGCGGGATTTCTCTTGCGCTGCTTTTTATCAATTTTCTCGATAATCAGCTCGCCGTCCGCAGCTGCTAATAATTGCTCGCGAATTTTGCCCGCTTGGTCCTCCGCAGTGATTGTGAACTGCTTGACCTTCTCGCCGCCAAGCTCGTTCAATTTCGCAACGAAGGCAGCTTTCTTCTCGCCCAGATCGGCCTCGATTGTCCAGTATTCTCGCGGCTTGAATTTCTCGATTTCCGCTTCGCGTTCTGCGATTAAGCGCAGCGCCGGGCTCTGCACGCGCCCCGCCGATAACCCACGTTTTATCTTCTTCCACAGTAGTGGCGACAGATTGAAACCAACCAAATAGTCGAGCGCCCGGCGCGCTTGCTGGGCGTTGACCAAGTCCATCGATACTTCCCGTGGGGTAGAGATGGCTTCGTTTATCGCCCGCTCGGTGATCTCGTGGAACACGACCCGGTGGACGTCCTTACCCTCAAGCATTTTGCGCTCACGCAACAACTCAACGAGATGCCACGATATGGCCTCACCTTCGCGGTCGAGATCAGTTGCGAGGTAAAGCGCACTGGCTTTTTTCATCGCTTTGGCGATGGCCTCAACGTACTTTGAATTTCGTTCAATGACCTCGTAACTCATTCCGAAGTCGTGTTCAGTATCAACAGCACCTTCTTTCGGGCGGAGATCGCGCACGTGTCCGTAGGACGCAAGCACTTCGTATTCCTTGCCCAGATACTTTTGGATCGTGCTCGCCTTGGCCGGCGACTCAACAATAACCAGGTTAGTTGCCATAGTTTGATACGTTAGTTGTTGAACGACCGCACGAGACGGAGCGGTCTTGCGAAATGAATAGGTAGCGCGCGGAACTCAGTGCAGATTTCCATACAGGTCATCCATCACCAAGTCTTCCATCCACACAAATGCTTGTTCCTGACCGGGTTGGTTAAACAGGACCATAAGGATGATCCATTTCAGTTGCGCGATGTCTATTTCGTCCGATTCCAGAGCAAGGACACGGTCGATGACCAGTTCGCGCCGGGCGCTGTCCAGCACCGCCGATTGCGAAAGAAAATGCAGAAAACCGCGGCACTCAGCATCCAATTTGCGCTGTTCTTCGACAGTAAATATCCGAAATGAAGTCTGCGCCGGGGTCGGGAAATCATCCGCATGGTCGCGGGTCACAGCCAATTCTTGCAGCCACTCGAACGCTTTCGCAACTTGTCCTGCTTCGAATCCGGCGTCGCGAAGTTCCGACTTCAGTTCATCGCGATCCGCATCCAACTCGATATCATCATCGATATAGTGCTCGAATAAGTAGATCAGGATGTCTATTACGGTTTGCTTCATCACAAATTCATATTCTCGACGGCCGCACTGCCAGCCCACAAGTACCTGTAGATGCCAATCTGAGTATCTTCTTTTGAGTTATTCGGTCGTGCTGCGGCCGGCTCAACGAACGCGGAGATACGTGCCATTGGTTCGCGGCTCAATCATCCCTGCCAGCTCGAGCGCCAACAGCATGGAGGAAACCTCCTGCACCGTCAATCCGGTGACCGCGACCAAATTGTCGATCGAAAACGGTTCCCAGCCACCTGCGTCGAGAAGCTTTGTCTGTGCGATCGACACTGCGCCACCGATGGCCGCCGAGGTCGTTTGCAGCTGGGCTTTAGCCGCCACCTTACTACTGACGAAGTTAGGCAGTTCGTCGATTACGTCGTCTACGCTGACAGTCAGTTTCGCGCCTTGGCCGATTAGCGCGTGGCAGCCTGCAGTCAACGGATTGTGAATGCTCCCGGGCACCGCGAACACTTCGCGGCCTTGTTCCAGGGCATGCATGGCCGTGGAGATGGATCCGCTGCGCTCAGCCGCTTCGACGACAAGGGTACCCATACTCATGCCCGCAATCAGACGATTACGCTGTGGGAAATGATGGCGTAATGGCGGTGCTCCGAAGGGAAACTCAGAGACTATAGACCCATGCTTCGCAATTTCGTTCGCGAGCTTGTGATGCCTTGCCGGATAGACTCTGTCAATGCCGCAACCCAACACGGCAACTGTTTGTCCTGCGGCGTCCAACGCGCCTCGGTGTGCAGCGGCGTCGACACCAATCGCCATCCCGCTGGTGACAGTCACATCGCGTGCCACCAAATCGGCAGCGATATCATGCGCGAAATCGCACGCCGAGCGTGACGCCTTACGGCTGCCAACAATGGCAATTTGAGGAGCGGTTAGGACACTTGGATTGCCTAACAGGAACAGAACAAGGGGTGGCGCTGCGATTTGGGCCAGCATCTGTGGATAAGCTGGGTCGCACACCGTTAAAACCGAGCAGCGTGAAGCACTTAGCCATTCAAGGGCACGATCCGCGGGCTTCCACAGCGGGGCCACCGCCCGTCTGCCCGCTAGCGCCGCCAGGCGATTGCCTAATTCAGGTAGCCTGTCGACTCGATTGGATGTCGTGCCAAGATCCCGGGAAATCTCAGCGAGGTGCTTGGGCGCGCCACTGAGCGCGGCGTGCAAGGCCAGCACTGCGCGCAGTGTTGCGATGTCCATTCCTTTGTCCATCGCGGACTATATTAGACCGGTCCGTGCTCTGTTGCACGGACCGAGTAAGCCGAATTGTTGTTGGAGAGTCGACTCAGTCCGGATTGCGCGCGTGATCGTTTATGTGGACCGTGCGTTGGGTATTCATCACCAGACCATAACTAACTTTGTCGAAGGAGCGGAAAACCATCAGCTCGCCCGCACGCTCAGGCGGTAGCTGGACGGTGACCGACGAGCCCCCTTCTTGGGGCGTACCTACGATGCTCCGCAAATTGCGGTCGGCGGAACGGACGTCGTTGGCGAGTCCGGCAAGCATACGACCGACTCCGCTGGTGTTTTCCTGTTCTGCACGAAGGTGGGCTGCGCGAATGTCCCGATTGGCGAGATCGCTGCCAAGAACGTCCTCTATGACTTCTCCGTCCTGATAAATGGTCAGAACGTGGCCCGGTTCAAGGCCATCCGAGCCGCCCCTGTTGAGTACCACCACCTGATGCTGGCTCACCTGAGAAAAGCCGTTCATGACAGATATGATCTTCGCATCAACTTCCCCAACCGGGGCATGGGGGACAAATTCCGGCGTTTGATCGACGGCCTGCGGAAGCAAACGGTCGCCTTTCATGATTTCTTTGTTGGCGCTGACGATATGTACAGTGGCAGGATCCCCGAAGCGCTCAGCTAACGCATCGCCGACGTGTTCGGCCTCATAGCCGAGAGTTTCCTGAGTATCTGGGTCACGATAGGCATTGCCCTGCCGAAAAATAGTGAATTTGTTCGTCTCAGGTTGCCCGAGCGCACGGACATAGACTCGACTGCCACGCCCGAAGGTCAAATGTTCGTCCTGACTACCAACGATATAGGCTGCGCCATCCAACTCGTCCTCGCTAATGACGCGCGGACGGGTCAAAAACTGTTCGATAGCATCGAGCGGAATCGGCTCAACGCTGTCGCTATGCCGCGATTCTCTGATCGTTGGCGATAACTTGATGTTCCGATTGGCCTGCGACAGTGCACCATTCTCGCCCAGCGCATTGTTGCCGTCGGAGACTCCGAGTATCGGCCGGCCGTCCTTAAAGGACAGCGCTATTACGTTGCCTGGATAAATCAAGTGAGGATTCGGGATCTGCGGATTAGATTGCCAGATTTCTGGCCACTGCCATGGTCGCGTCAGAAATCTCCCGGCGATGTCCCACAGCGTGTCGCCCTTCTGTACGGTGTAGCTTCCCGGCTGGTCATCGCGCAATTCAACTTCGGCAGCTCCGGCCACGGCCCAGATCAGGAACGATCCAAGAAAAACGACAATTTTTCTCGACATGTCAGTACTCTTAGGTAATTTACTTAATGTAGTTTAGCAGATTAGATTGAAAATGAAACCGGCCGACCAAACATTCCATATAGCGATTATTTTCAGGAATCTTCTTGAATAATCAGTGTCTTAACGAGTATTCTGAACTCGTCCCCTGGCTTATCTGAAAATCCATGGCTTTACGGCAAATACTTCACCATCCCGATCCGCGACTGCGCAACAAAGCCAGTCCTGTCGCTTCGTTCGATGCCGAACTTGGCAAATTGATAGACGATATGCTGGAAACAATGTACGACGCGCCCGGCATTGGGCTGGCGGCAACGCAGGTCAATGTGCACCAACGAGTTGTGGTTATCGATGTGTCTGGGGAAAAGTCGACGCCGCTTCATTTCGTCAATCCAGTTATTGCGGAGACGACCGGCGAAGAAGAGATGGAGGAAGGTTGTTTGTCCGTGCCTGGGGTATTTGAAACCGTCTGTCGGGCGGAAGAAGTTTTGATTCACGCCTTCGATCGCAATGGCGACCCATTTGAGATGAACGCCGATGGTTTGCTTGCAGTGTGCATCCAGCACGAAATTGACCACCTTGACGGAAAATTGTTCGTCGACTACCTCTCGCAGCTTAAGCAATTGCGGATTCGAAAAAAGCTCGCCAAAGAGCAGCGCCAGTACGACTAATTATCAGCGCTGGTTCGCCGTCAAACGCTGAGCCTCCAGAACCGCGCAACATCGAAAGCACCGACACGAACCCAGACCGCACCATTGCAGAAGCTTCGAACCATATTCGCAGGCACGCCGGAGTTTGCTGTGCCCAGCCTCGAGGCGCTGATTGCGCGCGCTGATATCGAGGTGCTCGCAGTCTACACCCAGCCCGATCGACCTGCCGGGCGGGGTCGAAAATCTCGCCAGAGTGCTATCAAACTCCGCGCACTGGCTGCAGGCGTCGAGGTCAGGCAACCGGAAAATTTCCGGTCCGGCAGTGAACGCAAAGCATTGACCGAGCTCCACGCTGATTTGATGGTGGTGGCGGCATACGGGCAAATTCTCCCTGCTTCTGTGTTGGCGCTGTTCAAATACCCACTCAATGTGCACGCCTCCCTGCTGCCACGATGGCGTGGAGCGGCACCAATACAACGTGCGATCATGGCCGGCGACGAGCGCACAGGAATTTCGATCATGCGCGTCGTAGAAGCGCTCGATGCCGGCCCGGTCTGGTGCGAACGGACACTTCCCATTGAACCCCACGACACAGGCGGCACTTTGCACGATAAGCTCGCTACACTGGGCGGCGTTGCGCTTGACGAGGCCCTCGACCAACTGGCCGCGAACAACATCGTCGAAACGCCGCAGAACGAGGCACTGGTGACCTATGCTGCGAAGATTTCAGCGACAGATCGAACGCTCGAATGGAGCGCATCTGCAGGTGTTTTGGAGCGTCAGATCCGGGCCCTTTCGCCCAGCCCGGGCGCACGCGCAAAAATCGCTGGTATCGACGTCAAATTGATCGCGGCGAGTGCGCACAGCGGAACGACAGCTGCCGAGCCAGGTTCGGTACTTGGTAACACACCAACAGGTCTGGCCATCGCGACCGGCGAGGGAATTTTACATGCCATGTTGATACAGCCTGCCGGGAAACAGCCGATGGATGCGCAAGCGTTCGCCAACGGCTACGGGAAGTGGTTCTGAAAAGCGCACCCAGTTCAGCAAGAAGTGCGACAGCTCAGGCACTTTACAAGATTGTCCACGAGGGCCAATCGCTGACTCGAAGCACGCGCTCGCTCGCAGAGCGAATCGACGACCCGCGCGACCGGGCTTTCGCGCAAAGCTGTATTTATGGCGTGCTCAGACACTACTACTCTTTGCAGGCATTGCTTGACCAGCTGCTCAAAAAACCATTGCGGCGTAAGGACGCAGATATCGAAGCGCTGCTACTCAGCGGGCTCTATCAGATCAAGCTCATGAACGTGCCGGCACATGCTGCGGTTTCCAGCAACGTAGAGGCGGCGCGCAGCCTAAACAAATCCTGGGCCTGCGGGTTGGTCAACGCCGTATTACGCAAAGCGTCCGCGCAGCCGCTAACTCTGGAGCGCGACCGGACCACTCACTTTGAACATCCGAGTTGGCTTGTTGAACGCTTGCAAGTGGATTACCCCGACGACTGGGAGTCGATACTGAACGCGAACAACGAGCACCCCCCGATGACTTTGCGCGTCAATCGGTTGCAATCCTCTCGCGCCGACTACCTCGCTGCTCTGGGCGACACAAACCTGCCGGCTGAACCAACCAGGTTTTCCGACGATGGTGTACTGCTTACTCACTCAAGCCCGGTCGCTCAATTACCCGGCTTTGAGCAGGGGCTCTTTTCCGTGCAGGATGAAGCCGCTCAACTTGCCACCGGTCTATTGGAGCTCGAGCCGGGTCAGCGGGTGTTGGACGCTTGCGCCGCCCCTGGCGGTAAAACGACCCACATTCTTGAACGAGTGGAAAACGCGGTCGAGCTGCTTGCGCTCGACCTCGATGCCGGCCGCCTTGAAGACGTGAAAGCCAACTTCGCTCGCCTCGGGTTGAGCTGCTCGACACTAGCCGCTGACGCAACCGATATCGATACATGGTGGGACGGAAAATACTTCGATCGAATTTTGCTCGACGCGCCGTGTAGCGCGAGCGGGATTATTCGCCGTCACCCTGATATTCGTTTTCACCGCAGTCCGGAAGACATCGCCGAATTAGCAGACAGGCAGAGAAAGTTGCTGGCGAGCATGTGGTCAGTACTAGCCCCGGGCGGCACACTCCTGTACGTCACGTGTAGCGTGTTCCCTGCCGAGAATGACGCGGTAATTGCGCATCTGGCCGAGGCCACTGCCGATGCCAGCGTCGATATTCTCGATATCGCCTGGGCGAGAAGAACTAAATTCGGCTGCCAAATTCTGCCCGGCGATCATGGTATGGACGGTTTTTACTACGCGCGCCTGAGCAAAGGGCATCCAGCAATATGAGCGAGGGGCGTGCAATGCGCTCCTGCCTGATTTTGCTCGGCATGTTAGTGCTGCCCGCGCTGGTTTGTGCGAGTGACATCTCGATTGAGCGCGCCGTGGCAGCCGTAGACAACGGCATTATTGTTGTCGACGCAGATGCCGAACTTAATTTCAGCGCCGACGCGATCGCTGCGCTCGAGAGCGGTGTGCGTTTAGTCTTTACATTGGACATACGTATTCGGAAGCCCATCCGGTACTTTATCGACCGGACTCTGTTCAGTACGCGCCATCGATACTCGCTCGAGCGGCACGCACTTAGCGACCAGTACATTCTCACCGACCTGATTACCGGTGACCGCAGGATCCAGGGCTCGCTAGCCGCTGCGGTTGACAATCTCGGGCGCATTCGCCACGTCCCCGTGGCCGAACGAGATGCCGTTGACCTGCCGGCCGAAAGCGCCTTGCGTATGCGGCTTAGACTCGATATCGAATCTCTACCAGCGCCAATGATCCCCATCGCCTATGTTTCACCGGGCTGGTATATGTCCAGCGGCTGGTTTCAGTGGCAAGCGGCCCTTTAAAGCGTCGAGCGACCGCTCTTGGCGCCGTGGCACTCCTAACGGTGTCACTGCTTGGCTCGCTCATATTGATGGGCGGGGCAATACAAAACTCGGCGAAATTCGGAGCGCTGTATTCAATGCTGCTGCTGACCAACAGTATTGGACTGTTGGCTTTCGCGGTACTAATCGGCATCAATATTCGACGGCTTGTGGCCCAGTTGCGAGAGCGCCAGCCCGGTGCCCGGCTAACCCTACGCATGCTGGTGATCTTCGTCATCCTGGCAGTGGTCCCGGTGACGGTTTTGTACGGTTTCTCGCTCGATTTCCTTCGCCGCGGCGTGGATAGTTGGTTCGACGTTCGAATCGGTGCTGCGCTTACTGATTCGCTCGAATTGAGCCGCGAGGCACTTGACCTGCATATGCGCCGGTTGCTGGCACGAACCGAGCGAATGGCCGACGAGCTTGAGCAAGGACCACCGCAAAGAACGACATTGAACCTCGACGCGTTGCGCAGTCCCAACAGCATCGTTGTCGCGTCGAATTGGACCCCAGGTCCCAACCGACTTGATGAATTGCGTGGGCGCAGTGGCGCGGAAGAACTCACGCTCCTGAGTAGTGAAGGCGCGCTATTGGGCTCCAGCAGTCAAACCGGCGAGCTACTGCCGCAGTTGCCACCGCAGTCAGTATTGGCGCAGGTTCGTCATGGGCAAAGCTATATCCGACTCGACCCTGTCAAACGGGGGAATCTGGCGGTCAGGGTCGCGGTCGCTGCCAATCTTCCGCAGGGCCGACGCATTTTGCACGCCTTGTATCCGTTTTCGTCACGCATCAATCAACTGGCAGAAAGCGTCGAGTCGGCGTATGCGCAATATACCGAACTAGCCTATTTGCGCGATAAATTGAAACTCAGCTTTGCGATGACGCTAACACTGGTCTTGTTGTTCAGCATCGTCACGGCCGTATGGGCCGCGCTGTACTCAGCACGTCGGCTGGCGGCACCGATACGAGACCTGGCAGAAGGAACAGCTGCCGTGGCGGCGGGCGACTACACCATGAGTTTGCCAGTCGAAAGTAACGATGAAATCGGTTTTCTGGTGCACTCGTTTAATGAAATGACGCAACGCATTGGACAAGCACGGCGCGAGGTCGAAACGCAGCATGAGTACCTTGATTCGCTACTCAGACAATTGTCCTCAGGCGTCGTTGCACTGTCTTCTGACGCGGTGATTACTACGATAAATCAATCCGCAGTAAAACTGCTCGAAATGAACGGAGCCGGCGCGACCGGCGCATCGTTCCTTGAGTTGTGTCTCGAACACGATCACCTGGCGCCCCTGCACGACGCGTTAAGCCCTTTGATCAATGAGCGCCTTGAACATTGGCACGAACAGGTAACGATTTTGGCGTCCGACGGAAGACGTGAACTCATGTGCCGCGGAACCGCACTCAACATCACCGAGGGTGGCGCGGTTGGCTACGTGATCGTATTCGAAAATGTAACGGCAATTATTCAAGGACAGCGCGACGCGGCGTGGTCTGAAGTTGCACGTCGCCTCGCGCACGAAATCAAAAACCCGTTGACCCCGATCCAACTCGCCGCCGAACGCTTACGATTGAAGTATCTCACCAAGCTGGGAAAAGAGGATGGCGAAGTACTTGAACGACTAACTAATACCATCACCCAGCAAGTCGAAACCATGAAAGTAATGGTGAATACGTTTTCTGACTACGCGAAGACCCCTGTCGTGAACAAGAACCCAGTGGATATTAATCCACTGCTGACCGCGGTCGTTGAACTCTATAGGGCAGCGCACCCGGATGCCCGTATCGAAACCTCCATCGACGAGTCGCTGCCCCCTGTGGCAGCGGATTCGGCGCGCCTTCGCCAGGTATTCAACAACCTCATCAAGAATGCCCTGGAAGCATCGCGTGAGGGGGAGATTGCGCATATTATTGTCACTACGTCGAAAGTTCATTACGCGATGGCAGACCACGTCGAAATACGCATTGAAGACCATGGCGACGGGATCCCGGAGGCTCTGCTCGCAAATATTTTTGAGCCATATGTAACGAATAAAAGCAAAGGAACCGGGCTGGGTTTGGCGATCGTCAAGAAGATCATCGAAGAACATAACGGCGTGGTGACTTTGCGAAACATTGAAGGTGCGGGCGCGGTCGCCGTGATTCGACTGCCAACCCGGGACCAAGCCTTGCATCCGGAAGCGACGCAAGCAAAGGACAGCGTATGAGCAGCGCCCACATTCTAGTTGTCGATGACGAACCTGATATCCGCAGTCTTCTGAAGGAAATTCTGGAAGACGAGGGATTCGATGTCACGATCGCAGAGAACGCTGCAGAGGCGCGCGAATGTCGCCGCCAGCGGCGGCCGGATTTGGTGTTGCTCGATATTTGGATGCCGGATACCGACGGCTTGTCGTTGCTTAAAGAATGGTCCGAAGACAACGGGCTGGATGCGCCAGTGATCATGATGTCCGGGCACGGCACGGTAGAAACGGCAGTCGAAGCAACCCGCCTCGGCGCCTACGATTTCATCGAAAAGCCACTATCGATCGCCAAGATCCTGGTTACCGTTCAGCGCGCGCTGGAAAATGCCACACTGATCAGCGAGAACCTTGGTCTTAAACAACGAGCTGCAGGACCTGTCGACCCAATCGGCTCAAGCGCTGCGATGGAAAAATTACGCGGCAATGCTCGACGCATCGCCGATCATAAAACCAGCGTTTTTATTAGCGGCGAATCAGGCACGGGCAAAGAAGTTATCGCCCGCTACATCCACGTCTGTGGCCGCCGTTCGGAAGGCCGGTTCGTGAATGTCAATGTGGCCGGTCTCGCCCGCGAGAACCCTGACGCGGAATTGTTTGGTATCGAAGACGATGGCAAGGTCAGTTTTGGCTCGCTAGAGCTTGCCAATGGCGGGACCTTGTTTCTCAAAGACATCGCCGATATGGATCTGAGTACCCAGGCACGGCTGTTAAATGCGCTTGAGAATCAAACGTTCTTGCGCGTCGGTGGTCGCGAATTGGTAACTATTGATATACGTATCATCGCAAGTACCCGTAAAGATCTGCTTGAACTTGTTCGCGCCGGGGAGTTCCGGGAAGACTTGTTTTACCACCTCAATGTGCTGCCACTAATCGCCCCGCCGCTACGCGAGCGACGGGAGGACATTGACGAATTGATCGATTTTTTCCTTGATTCGTTCGTTGAGAAAGCGCGATTACCGCGCCGTACCTTCCCGCCCGCTGTTCGCAGCCGACTGAAAGATCACGACTGGCCCGGGAATATTCGTGAGCTTGAAAATTTCGTACAGCGGCTGTTGATTCTGGGATCAAGTGATAGCGTAGAAGTCTCAGAAATCAACGCCATGCTCGGCATTGGACCGGAAGCACACCCGAACCCGTTGTTTCCCGGATTTGATCTGCCCTTGCGAGAAGCCCGCGAGCAGTTTGAAAAAGCCTACCTGGAACACCAGCTGAAAGCCTTCAATGGCAGCGTTAGTCGAGTTTCTGAACGCGTCGGCATTGAACGTACTCATCTATACCGCAAGCTCCGCAGTTTGGGTATCGATCCAAAGCAGATAAAAGAAGCCAGCAAAGAATGAAAATAATCATTCTGGGTGCTGGCCAGGTCGGATCCTCGGTCGCTGCAAATCTATGCGGGGAAGCCAACGACATCACCATCGTCGATCGCAACCCGGCAGTGCTACAACATTTGCAGGATCGTTACGATCTGCGCACCGTCGTCGGACACGCATCGCACCCGCAGGTGCTTGGCCGCGCGGGTGCTCAGGACGCCGACATGATTCTCGCCGTGACGAACAGCGACGAGGTCAACATGGTTGCCTGCCAGGTTGCTTACACCCTGTTCCACACGCCGACCAAAATTGCGCGTGTACGTGAGATCCAATACCAGATTCATGAAGAGCTGTTTGCGCAAGAATCCCTGCCGATCGATGTGCTCATCAATCCGGAACAAGAGGTTACCGACTACACCCAGCGGCTGATCGAATTCCCAGGTGCACTGCAAGTACTCGATTTCGCCGGCGGCAAGGTGCAGCTAGTTGCAGCGCGGGCTTTTTATGGTGGACCGCTCGTTGGTCACCAGCTACGCGAACTCCCACAGCAACTACCCGGCATCGAGACACGGGTGACAACTATATTTCGCCGCGATGAAGTCATCATTCCCACGGGCAATACGGTCATTGAGGCCGGCGACGACGTTTTTTTTATAGCCGCGCCGAAACATATCCGGGCCGTCATGAGCGAGTTCCGCAAACTTGATGGACCGAATCGACGGGTGATCATTGCGGGTGGTGGAAACATCGGAAAGCGCCTCGCATTGGCGCTTGAGAAAACCTGCAACATCAAGATTATCGAAAGCAATCCATTGCGGGCCGAGGCCATTGCTGAAGAGTTCAAGCACGCCTATGTGTTACTCGGCGATGCGGCCGACGAAGACCTGCTGCGTGAGGAGAATATCGAGAACACGGATGTCTTTTGCGCACTGACGAACGCGGATGAGGCCAACATCATCTCGTCCATGCTCGCCAAACAGCTTGGTGCCAAAACTGTGATGGCGTTGATCAATCGCGCAGCCTATGTCGATCTCGTGCAACGCGACATCATCGATATTGCCATTTCTCCACAACAAGCGACCATCGGCAGCCTACTCGCTCACGTTCGCCGTGGGGACGTCGTTAAAGTTCATTCATTGCGCCGGGGGGCAGCTGAGGCGATTGAGGCAATAGCACACGGCGATCGCAATTCGAGCCAGGTGGTTGGGCGGCGAATCGAGGAAATCGGCCTCCCGAGCGGTACCAATATCGGCGCTATCGTGCGCGGCAAGGACGTGATTATGGTTCATCACGACACTGTGATTGAGCCGGAGGATCATGTCATTCTGGTGGTCACAGACAAACGCCGTGTGAGTGACGTGGAACGCATGTTCCAGGTCAACGTTACGTTCATCTAGCAGCCCTACTCAGCACGATGCGCTTGCGGGTCATACAGAAAATTCTGGGGTTGTTGCTGTCAATCTTCAGCTTGACGCTAGTACCACCACTAGCGATTTCCCTATTCAGTAACGACGGCGCAAGTCAGGCGTTCGCACTTGCGATCGCCTTCACTTTAAGTGCCGGTCTTGCGTTGTGGTTACCAGTGCGAAGCCATCAGGGTGATTTGAAATTGCGCGATGGCTTTCTGGTCGTCGTCTTGTTCTGGCTAGTCTTGGGTCTAAGTGGCGCACTACCGTTCTTGATTGCCGAAGAGCCTTCGATGTCGGTCGCGGATGCCGTCTTCGAGTCGATGTCCGGACTCACAACGACCGGCGCGACGGTTATCGTTGGCATCGACGATCTGCCGGTTTCCATTCTGTTCTACCGCCAGTTACTGCAATGGCTGGGCGGCATGGGCATCATCGTTCTCGCGGTCGCTATTCTTCCGATCCTGGGCGTCGGTGGGATGCAGTTGTATCGGGCCGAAACGCCTGGGCCGATGAAAGATTCGAAGTTAACTCCGCGGATTACCGAAACAGCAAAGACACTCTGGTACATCTACGTCACGCTGACCGTAGTGTGCGCAACCGGCTACTTCGCCGGTGGCATGAGTTTCTTCGACGCTGTCGGGCACGCGTTTTCGACCGTGGCGATTGGTGGATTTTCGACACACGACGCGAGCCTCGGCTATTTTGACAATCCACTCATAGAGCTCGTCGCAGTCTTTTTTATGTTCCTGGCAGCGATTAATTTTTCACTGCATTTCATGTCGTGGCGATACAGAAATTTGAAACCGTACTTCTACGATTCGGAGTTTCGTACTTACGCCGGGCTGCTCTTCGTAGTCTTCGTGATCTGCACGCTCGGCCTTACTGTGACAAGCGACCAGCACAATCTGGTAGACGCAGTGCGCGATAGTCTGTTTCAAACTGTGTCGATCGGGACAACGACGGGATTCACCACAACAACGTTTCAAGCATGGCCCGGCTTTTTGCCGCTGGTTTTGATTTTCTTGAGTTTCGTTGGTGGCTGCGCCGGATCAACCGGCGGTGGCATTAAGGTGATTCGCTGTCTGCTGCTCTACAAACAAGGCGTGCGAGAGATCAAGCGCCTCATCCACCCCAACGCGATTATCACCATTCGCATGGGAAATCGCGCTGTCGGCGATCGGGTTGTGGATGCTGTGTGGGGCTTCTTTGCAACCTATGTCGCCGTTTTTATCCTGTTGTTGCTAGCCTTAATGGCAACAGGGCTCGATCAGGTTACCGCCTTCTCCGCGGTAGCCGCCTGCCTGAACAATTTAGGCCCGGGACTTGGTGCTGTGAGCGCTCACTACGGTGAGCTCTCGGCAACAGCGAAGTATTTACTGTGCTTCGCGATGCTGCTGGGGCGGCTGGAAATATTTACCTTACTCGTACTACTTACACCCTCCTTCTGGCGCTCATGATTGAACGACTTGAAAGTATGTTGGCAGCTGGCAACGACTCAGCCATGCTGCGGTTTAGTCTTGGCAACGCTTATCAGAAATCGGATAGGGGCGTTGCGCTCGTTCACCTGCGACGCGCAGTTGAGCTGGATCCGGACTACTCCGCAGCTTGGAAGCTGCTTGGCCAGACCCTGGCTGCAGAGAACGACCTCGAAAGTGCTGCGATTACTTATCGACGCGGGATCGAAGTCGCTCAGGCTCAGGGCGATATGCAGGTGGTACGGGAGTTACAAGTATTTCTCAAACGAACTGAGAAACTGATAGTGCAGTCAAACCAGGACTAGTTCAGCTCCAGCGCTCCGGTAAGGTCAGCGACCGTCGCGATGTTGTGACGATCCAGATAAGCAATCAAATCACGGTTAATTTCCTGGCACACCAGAGGATCGTAGAAAAGACTCGTGCCGAGCCCGATTGCAGTCGCACCGGCAAGCAAAAACTCGATGGCATCACCAGCAGTCCGGATACCGCCCTGTCCGATAATCGGTATGCCGTGCGCGCGCGCTACCTGGTGCACCTGAAAAACTTTAAACAGCGCGACCGGCTTGATTGCAGGTCCGGACAGCCCACCCTGATTGTTGCCGAGCCAGGGTCGTCGATTGTTAATATCGATGGCCATACCCATCAGGGTGTTGGTGACAGCAAACCCGTCCGTGCCAGCCTCGATACATCGACGCGCGTTTTCTGCAATATCAGTCTGATTGGGAGACAGCTTGGTGATTAGTGGTTTAGCCGTAGCCTCCCGACACGCGGCGACAACGCGCGCCGACATGTCCGGATCGTTACCGAACGCGACGCCACCTTCCTTTACGTTCGGACAGGAAATATTGATCTCGATAGCATCAATCGGTGATGCATCGAAAATGCGCGTGACTTCGGCATATTCCTCGACTGTGGACCCGGACACATTGGCGATGAAACGTGTTTCATTGAAGTCCAGACGCGGAAGAATCTCATCCACCACGGCTCGCGCACCGGGGTTTTGCAGACCAATCGCATTCAACATGCCGCCGGGCGTTTCATAGACTCGATGTGCTGCGTTCCCGAGCCGTGCTTCGAGGGTCGTCCCCTTCAGGCATACTGCACCGACGTCGGTGTTTGAAAATCCCTCGATGCGGGTATATTCCTCACCGAAGCCGACACACCCGGACAGCAACACCAGCGGTGATTGCAGCTTAAGACCGCACATATTGACTTCAAGACGCGGGTCAAGGGAATGATTGTCGTCCATTTAAAGTCCTGCAGTGGAAGTCTCTAGCGTGTTTGATGTTGTGCTCTTCGAGCCGGAAATACCGCCAAATACCGGCAATATTATACGCCTGTGCGCGAACACGGGTGCGCGGCTACACCTCGTTGAACCACTCGGATTCAAGCTCTCCGACCGAGCACTAAAACGGGCCGGTCTCGACTATCACGAGTACGCGGAAATTCGCGTACACCACTCATTAAGCTGCTGCCTCGATGAGCTTGGGCGAGAGCACGTCTTCGCGTTTTCAACGCGCGGCAGGCGCGGTCTGCATGAAATTCGCTACCCGAAGGATAGCGTGCTGCTGTTCGGACCAGAAACTCGCGGTCTGCCACAAACGTTGCTCGATACATTGGGTCCGGAGCACGTGGTGAATATCCCGATGCTCGCGCACAGTCGTAGTCTCAATCTGTCCAATGCTGTCGCCGTCGCCGTTTATACCGCGTGGATCCAGCATCAATTTTCAGGAATCGAAAATAGCGTCAATGGCGATTGAGCGACCGCGCGCGGCGAAGTTCAGCTGATTTCGTTTTTCGGATCGCGCGCGAGAAGATTCTCTACCGCAGCAGACGGTGTGCGCTTCCCTTCAAGCACCGCGGCAACCTCCATGGCGATTGGCAAGTCGACGCCGATAGCATCGAATTTCTGCGCCAAGGCACGCGCTGTCGCAGCACCTTCAACCAAGGCGCCGACGCTAGCCGCGGCCTTGTCAATATTGCCGAGCTTAGCGAGCGCCAATCCAAACTGTCGGTTCCGGGACTGGTCGTCGGTGCACGTCAGGACAAGGTCACCCATGCCTGACAAACCCATGAATGTCTCCAGGCGCCCGCCTCGTGCTGTACCAAAACGCGCCATTTCCGCCAGCCCTCGGGTGATGAGCGCAGCTCTGGTGTTACTCCCCAGTGCCAGGCCATCCGCAATACCAGCGGCAATCGCAATGACATTTTTGAGTGCACCGCCCACTTCAACCCCGACTACATCATCGGTGATGTAAGCGCGGAAGCGTCCGCTATGCATGGCTTCGGCAAGTTCATGGCCAAGCTCTGTAGTGGTCGCGGCAACAGTGATGGCCGCCGGATGGCCGCGCATGACTTCAAGGGCAAAATTGGGCCCCGAAAGTTGTGCGAAGGGCATATTGGTCCCATTCGCATCGGCAATAATTTCGTGCGCCATAGCCAATGTCTCAAGCTCAAGGCCTTTGCTTGCACACGCGATTGCAGAATAGTTGAGGCGACTGGTGCTTAGAGTCGTAGCCGCCGCCCGCAACGCCTGAAAAGGCACTACCAATACGACGCACATCAACTCGCCGGCATCTGAGAAGTCCGTTACGGGCTCAACCAGCTCATCCAGCGGCTGGTCGGTGTTCAGGCGCGGATGGCGCCGCGTCGTGGCGAGAGTATTGATGAGGGTGTCATCGGCATCCCACAACAGTGTCTGACAGCCGCCGCGCGCAAACACGCTCGCCAGTGCGGTGCCCCAGGCGCCGGCACCCACCACCATAACTCGCCGTTTAGTCACCACCAGATATGCTCAAACCCGCGCGCTAAGCGGTTTCGCTTTGACTCTGCCGGCGCTGCAATTCCTGCGCATAAAGCACTTCAAAGTTGACCGGCGCGAGCAGTAGCTGGGGGAAGCCCCCTTTGACAACAAGGTCGCACACCGCTTCGCGCGCAAACGGGAACAGGGTATTCGGACATGCTGTTGAGAGGATGGCGGGGAGGTGTTCCTCCGGGAAACCACGCACGGTAAAGATACCAGCTTGCTGTACTTCGACGAGATAAACCGTTTGGTCGTCCTGATTGACCGTTACCGATACTGTCAAAACAACCTCATGGTTGTCAGCATCGAGAGATGTGGTTTTGGTAGCAAATCTGACATCCGCAGCGGGATTCAGCTCACTCGTAAATATCAGCGGTGAATTGGGCGCCTCAAAAGAAACGTCCTTGAGGTATATCTTCTGGATCGCGAGCTGGCCGGTGATGCCCTCTGCCGCTGCGGCCGCGGAGTTTTCGTCTGCCATTGTCTGGGGTGTTTCCGTAATAAGTTAAACAGTTAATTTCGAATCTGGTTCTTAGCTGCTGGCGACCGGTAGATTCTCCTGACGCCAAGCCGCTAGTCCACCCCGTATCGAGCGCGCGTCCTCGAATCCGTTTTCACGTAACTGGCGCGCGGCGTTGCCACTGGTGGTGCCGGTAGCGCAACAAACCAGTACGGGTTTACCTGAATGCTTGCGTAACTTGTCCGGCGCTTTGTCGAGATCCGCCTGGGGAAGACTCACCGCGGCGATGATGTGACCTTTCGCAAAGTCATCCGCCGAGCGGATGTCCACCACGACTGCCTCACTTCGATTCATCAGCATCACGGCCTCCTGCGGCGATACGCCGCTGCTGCCGCTGAGCAGATTCGCGATGAGAATACCCAGAACTGCGCAAAACGCGGTAACCAGGATCCAGTGATTGATAACAAATTCAGACAGCTGTTCCATGGCATTCCGGAGTCTTCAGGGGCCAACTACCCGTGCAAGCGAGGGCGTTGACAGGGCGGCTAATTCGGGTCGCTATGATACACTTTAATTCAACTTTAGCGGCCCCGAGAAGCGTCTTGGGCCAGCCTGAAAACCCCACATACACATGCTCAGAAAAACGCGATGGCCAAGGTAAAAAACCCCGTCATGCTAATCGTCCTTGATGGCTGGGGACACAGCGATAATCCCGACCACAATGCGATCCATAGCGCACACACACCGAACTGGGACAGTCTGCGCGAAAAACACCCACACACCCTGATTACGTGTTCAGGGGGCGACGTTGGGCTACCCGACCAACAGATGGGGAATTCTGAGGTTGGCCATATGCATTTGGGCGCTGGGCGCCTTATCGACCAGGACTTTTCGCGCATCAACAAAGCCGTCCGCGACGGTGAGTTCAGTAACAATCCCGTGCTAACAAACGCCTGTAAGCAAGCAGCAGGACCTGATGGTTGCGTTCATGTATTAGGCCTCTTGTCACCAGGTGGCGTGCACAGTCACGAACGACATATCTTCGCGCTCCTCGATCTTGCCAGGCGAGCGGGTAGTGAGAAGATTGTTGTGCACGCTTTTCTCGATGGCCGTGATACGCCGCCACAAAGTGCTGCGGCATCACTGGAACGCCTTGAACAAAAATGCCGCGCGGTTGGAAACGCTGAGATCGGCTCGATCCAGGGTCGCTATTTTGCGATGGACCGGAATCAGAACTGGCAACGGGTGGCGCTGGCTTACGATCTGATCGTCAACGCCGAATCAACCTATTCGTCTGCAAGCGCGCTATCGGCGCTTAACGAGGCTTACGCCCGCGGCGAAGTAGATGAATTTGTGGCACCCACGTTGCTCAGTGAGTCATCATTTTCAAAGCGCGGAATCGCAGATGGAGACGTTATAGTGTTCGCGAACTTTCGCTCCGATCGCGCGCGCCAAATCACAACGGCGCTGAGCGCCGATAGTTTTACTCAATTCGAACGCTCAAGGCGACCACGCTTAGCGGCTTTTGTCACCATGACTGACTACGGCGAGCAATTTAGCCTGCCGGTCGCCTTCCCAAGCTTCGAGCTGCCGAACACGTTTGGCGCCGTCGTCGCCGCACATGGTTTGTCCCAGTTACGGATCGCGGAAACTGAGAAGTATGCCCACGTTACGTTTTTCTTTAACGGTGGCGAAGAGCGCCTTTTCCCGGGAGAAGATCGCGTCATGGTGCCGTCCCCGGATGTCGCAACTTACGATTTGTGTCCGCAAATGAGTGCAGAAGAAGTCACAAACCGGCTCTGTGCAGCGCTAGAAAGTGAACAGTACGACGCAATAATCTGTAATTTCGCGAACGCAGACATGGTCGGACACACCGGTATATTCGACGCGACGGTGGCGTGTATTGAGACCCTCGATACTTGCATCGGGCGGGTCATCGCCACGGCCCAGTCCCACCATACTGATGTCCTCATAACAGCCGACCATGGCAATGCTGAACAAATGCGCGCGGGTGACGGACTCGGCGAACCGCACACCGCGCATACAAACAATGTCGTGCCTTTGCTGTTTGTAGGCCGCGAGGCAACCATTCGCGATTCCGGCACGCTGGCAGATCTCGCACCAACGATGCTGTCTCTGCTGGGCCTGGAGGTGCCGGCCGAAATGACCGGGCAAGCCCTGTTGAGCGTCACACGATCCAGCGTCGATGCAGCCTGAGTGAGTGCTGGCCTCGCCCCCCCTTCCCAAATTTCACAGACCATCCGGAACCATGCCGCAGTAAACCGAGCGGGCGCGCCACGCCGTTGCCGGAAGCCAACCCGTGGCGCGACGGCAGTTACGCTTGTGCTGCTTGTAATGGCCCCTCACAGCGCACTTACCGTCGACGACAATGCACAGCTTCGCGAAGTGCGCAGCGAACTCGATTCAGTGCAACACACTCTCGCGAGCGATACTGGCAGCCTTGGCCTTGCGCGGGAGAAATCTTTCGCGCTCGCACACAAAATCGAACAGGCTGAGTTAACAGGAGCGACGCTCAGCAGACGCATCTCGGACAAGAAGAAGCGCGTCGATAAACTGGCAACGGCACGCAAGACGCTCGAAAACAATATCGCCGAGTCGCGCGCTTTACTCGAAAAAAGTATGGTCGCCCGGTATGCGCTTTCGATGCAGCCAAAACTCAAGCTGCTGCTCAATCAGGAGGAGGTTTCGGCCTTGAGTCGAAATGTCGCCTACTTCAATTACATCAACGCTACCTACGAAAGCGATATCGCCCGGCTGGGCGCACAACTGCAGGAGCGGGCCAGAACTGAGGAGGCGTTGAAACTGGAATCCAATTCTCTGCAAACGTTACGTTTCGAGAATGATTCGGAACTTGCCAGGCTGAAGCAATTGCACAGTGATTACCGCCTTTTGGTTGATTCGATTGAGCAGCGCATGGCGCACGGGAACAATCGCGTCGAGCAACTCCAGGACGACGAACGGCGCGTGATGACTTTGGTCGAAAAACTGGTGCCAACACCGGCGCCAGCGCCCACTCAGATAAAGTTTGCCGAGCTGAAAGGCAAGCTGGCATGGCCAGCTAATGGAACGGTCACCAAGGCACCGGGCTCGGCATTGCGTGCCGGCGGCGCGCGTTGGGCAGGCGTCATTGTCGAAGGTCCGCCGGGTGCCGAGGTCAAAGCCATCGCGTCCGGCCGCGTAGTGTTTGCTGATTGGTTCAGGAATCTTGGCAAACTGCTCATCATTGACCATGGCGACGGCTTCATGACGTTGTACGGAAACACCGCTCAGTTGCGTAAAAAACCCGGTGAGACCGTCTTGGCCGGTGATACCATAGCCACCATTGGCGCGGGTCCTGAAGGTCAGGTCCCAGGCGTCTATTTCGAACTGCGCGCCGACGGGCAGCCACTGGACCCGCGCTCGTGGTGCGCCGTGCACTAACCGTGACCACTCTACAGGCGACGAATCCCATGCCAACGAAATTTCTCCTTCCGACCTGGTTCATCGTGGCGGTCGGACTTGCGGCGACGACGCCTGTGCAGTCAGCAGAAGAACCGACGGAAGCCCCAGACGACGCCGGCGACGCCTCTACATCGGTAGCGCAATCGCCGCCTCAAGAACCCATCCCCGTCGACGATATTCGGGTTCTCGTCGAAGTTTTTCACAAAATTCGCAAGGACTATGTCGAAAAGATAGACGACAAAGATCTGATCGAAAATGCCATGCGCGGCATGTTGTCAGGACTGGACCCCCACTCTGCCTACCTCGACGAAGACAACTTCATCAGTTTGCAAGAAGGAACATCTGGCGAGTTCGGCGGCCTGGGAATCGAAGTCGGCATGGAAGACGGGTTCGTGGAGGTCATCGCACCTATCGACGATACCCCGGCTCACAAGGCGGGAATTCTCGCTGGCGACGTCATCGTTCGACTCGACGAAGCACCCGTCAAGGGCATGTCGTTGAGCGACGCTATCGACAAGATGCGCGGTAAGGCGGGCACCGAAATCGTGCTGACAGTCGTACGTGACGGTAGTGACAAGCCCCTCAAGTTCACCATCGTTCGCGATTTGATCAAAGTGCGTAGTGTACGTAGCCGGATGCTCGAGCCGGGCTATGGCTATCTGCGTATTTCCCAGTTTCAGGGTCCGACCGGCACCGAGGTCCGTAAACAGCTGCGCGAGTTAAAGAGCACGGCCGGCGGCGAACTGCAGGGACTGATTCTCGACTTGAGAAATAACCCCGGCGGTGTTCTGGGGGGTGCGGTGTCGGTGTCCGATTCTTTTCTTGATAGCGGTTTGATTGTCTATACCGAAGGCCGGGTAAAAGACTCCGAGCTCGAGTTCACCGCCAAACCCCCGGACTTGTTGCAGGGGGCCCCGCTCATTGTTTTGATTAATGAGGGATCCGCCTCAGCGTCCGAGATTGTCGCCGGGGCGTTGCAGGACCGTGGGCGCGCCCTTGTGATGGGGCGCCAAAGCTTCGGTAAGGGATCAGTTCAAACGATTTTGCCCATGAACAATAAGACGGCCTTGAAACTGACCACTGCCCGCTATTACACGCCATCCGGCCGTTCAATCCAGGCCGAAGGTATCGTCCCCGATATTGTCGTCAACAAGCTGAAGCTAGACGTCAGGCAATCAGATACCGAAGCGGTGAAGGAAGCGCACTTGCAAGGGCACCTGAAGAATGCAGACGCCGAGGACGACGCTAAATCGCAACGAGATGGAAAAGTTCGGGCCGATGAGCAAGCGCTGGCGAAAAGGGACTACGAACTTTACGAAGCGCTGAACATGTTGAAAGGAATGAATCTGCTACGTACACGCAGCGCTGCAGTCGAATAGCACGAACGTGCGATGACGGTTTTACTCGCCTCTGTAGCGCTATCGTTATGCTAGCAGCATGCGCAGCAAGCACCTGCGATCGGTATCATCATCGACGACCTCGGCAACCGAACTGTATTGGACCGCGCAGCGCTCGCAATTCCGAAATTGGTAAGTTTCGCGATTTTGCCGTTCTCGCCACTGACATCGGAGTTGGCCAACCGGGCGCATGCTGCCGGCAAGGAAATCTTGCTACATCTACCAATGGAAGCACAGGGACATAACAATCTCTTGGGGCCAGGCGCACTGGATACCGAGATGCCCTACGCCGAGTACACCGCCGCAATCCGCCGCGCGATCGCCGATGTACCTCATCTCACCGGTGTAAATAACCACATGGGTAGCCTACTCACACAGGATCCGACACGTATGCGTTGGCTCATGGAGACGCTCGACGAGAACGGTGACCTGCTCTATATCGATAGCCGTACGACATCTCATTCCGCCGCCGGACCGGCGGCACGTAACGTTGGCGTCCCGTATCTTGCACGCGACGTATTTTTGGATAACGTACGAGAATTCGAATACATCGACGCGCGCGTGGACGAACTCATCGAAACCGCACTGCGACGTGGCTACGCGCTGGCTATCGCTCACCCTCACCCGGAAACACTCGAGGTACTCCGCGCACGCTTGGGGAATCTCGACCGAGTACGAGTCGTTACGCTAGCCGACCTCGCTCAGGTTCGCACCTGCACGGCGCTTTTGAAGTCATCAGCGGCCGCGGAAAGCAACCATAATCGCTACGACTCCGAGTCCACCGAATAACCAAACACTAAGCGGAAGCGGTCCGAGCATGTAGGCACTCGCTGTTCTGATGCCAAATAGTATCGCTGCCGAAATTATCAGTCCGACCCCGGTCAAAGACAGAATAACTCGCCGTTCAAGCGACTTGATTGCCTCTCGAATTTGCTCGAGGGCCGGGTCCTGAGTCTGTACTTTCAACCGACCCGTGCGCGCGAGCTCAAGCGTCTCCAGAGCCATCATCGGAATCTCTGGCAAGCGATCTGCTATGAGCGGGACATTCTGTTTGAAGGCACTGAATATTCGTCGCAGACCAGCGCGTTCGAGCATGAACCTTTCCAGCGCGGGCCGTGCTGCCAACCACAAATCCAAATCTGGATAGAGCTGCCGACCGATACCTTCGATGTTGATCAACGTTTTTTGCAACAACAAAAGTTGCGGGAGAATGACCATTTCAAATCGCTGCGCTGTCTGAAACAGGCGCAACAGCAAATGGCCGACCGAAATGTCTTTCATCGGCCGGTCGAAGATCGGTTCACAAACTGAACGAATCGCGAACTCGAACTCGTCAACGCGCGTATCGATTGGCACCCAACCAGACTCAACGTGAAGTTCGGCAACCCGGCGATAATCGCGATTGAGAAAGGCCGAAAAATTCTCAGCCAGGTAGCGTTGATCGAATTCACTCAACGATCCCATGATGCCGAAATCGACCGGCGCGTAGCGTGGCGGTGCGCCATCCGCGCCGGGCAATACGAACAGATTGCCGGGGTGCACATCAGCATGAAAAAAGTGATCGCGAAAAATCTGCGTGAAAAAAATTTCAACACCCATCTCGGCCAGTACTTTTAAATCGACCCCGGCTTCCAGCAAACCCTCTCGATCGGCGATATTCAGACCCGACACGCGCTCCATAACCAAAACGTTCTGGCGGGTGTAATCCCAAAACACTTCCGGGACGTGCATCGTGGGCGAATCGGCGAAATTCCGTCTCAACTGAGAGGCGTTTGCCGCCTCGCGCATCATGTCGAGTTCGTCGAGGAGCGTTTTCTCGAACTCCGCGACGACAATCGTTGGCCTGAGTTGCTTACCTTTTTCCCAATAACGCTCGGCGATGTCCGCGATCAGGTACATGAGGCTAATGTCCTGTTCGATCGTCTTGCGCAAGTTCGGGCGGACAACTTTGACGATCACCTCTGTACCGTTGAGCAGACGCGCAGCGTGAACCTGGGCTATGGACGCCGAAGCCAGCGGCACCTCATCAAATGCGCCGAACACCGTATCGACGGACCCGCCCAACGCTTTCTCGACCATCGAGCGCGCCTCGGAGCCAGGAAAAGGCGGCACGTGGTCCTGTAGTTTCGCCAGTTCCTCGGCGATATCGTCAGTCAGTAAATCGCGGCGCGTTGATAGAATCTGTCCGAACTTCACGAACAACGGTCCAAGATCCTCCAACACCGCACGTATGCGCTCAGCGCGGGGTTTGTAATCTCGCCGCTTCCAATTCCATGGCAACAGGTAAAGTAAGAAGCTAACTGAACTTAGTAACGGCGTGGAAAAGACCATTTCGTCGAAACCATGGCGCAGAAGAACTCGCTGAATAGCGAACACACGTAAAAAGCGGCGTGGTCCGATCATTGTGCTCGCGCCTGCGCCCGAAGCCTGGCGACGCGTTCCTCAGCGCGTTCAACAGCCTGCGCCAAGGCGTCGATTTCTTGCTGAAGGACTGCCACTTCTTCCCGTTGAGGGATCGCAACCAACTCGTATGACAGGTAGTCAACAACATCTTTCTCGAACCGGCCCAGGACATCGCTTGCGACGTCCCCGGCGCCACGCACGGCCCGTCCAATCTGATGCGCAGCGACATCTCCGACCCAAAACGAAATCATTTCCTCGAAGTCGATCTCAAGCCCGTCCAGCAGCGCCTGAACGTCCTGCGCAACTGCCAGGTCTCCTGAAATCTCTATGCGTCCGGCGCGCAGCGAGCGACCGCCTTTATTGGCACGGATCAGCGTCAGGAAGTCCGCGGCGCCGCCGTACATTGAAACGTCTGCCGGCTGGTCAGCTTCTTTGCTGTACGACACTTTCCCGGCGTTAATAGTCGCGAAGACACGGAACTCGCGGTCGCGAAAGTGTATTGCTATGACTCGACCATCCAGACGTTCCAGCAACACCAAAGCATCGGCATCCGATGCCAGCAGGCGATTCGTCACCACAGCGAGCGCGTTCTCTATCAGGGCGGACGAGTTGAAAGTCATTGATATTCGCTGCGCATCACCGGTCAGTACTTGAAGCCAATATGAACGGCGACGACGCCCGCAACCAGATTGTGGTAGCGAACGTTCTCCAATCCGGCACGTTGCATCATGACCTTAAGAGACTCTTGATCCGGATGGACTCGAATAGACTCGGCGAGATAGCGATAGCTATCAGCATCGCCGGCGACGATGGCACCAATTCGAGGCAATATTTTGAATGAATATTGATCGTACAGGCTGGCCAGTGCCGGATGCCGGACCTGCGAGAACTCAAGAATTAGAGCGCGGCCACCGGGACGCAAAATACGTTCCATTTCGCGCAAAGCGGCAGGTTTATCGGTCACGTTGCGCAGACCGAAACCCATAATTATCCGATCAAATGTGCTATCTGCCAGCGGCAGTTTCTCTGCATTCGCCTGCACATAATTGATCCCCTCGACGAGACCGTGATCGAGCATCCGGTCACGCCCAAGAGAGAGCATGCTGGCATTCAGATCACTGCAAACAACATGTGCGTTTTGTTTGAGGCGCCGCGCAATCAGGCGAGATAAATCCGCGGTGCCGCACGCCAAATCGAGAATGCTTTGCCCGCTTCGAACGTCAAGTAATTCCAGTGCGTAGCGCTTCCATAAGCGGTGCATCCCGACGGACATCAAATCATTCATGACGTCGTAGCGCTCTGAAACGGAATCGAAAACACCGCGTACCCGCGCGGTCTTGGCCGCCGGGGTCACCCGCTCAAAACCGAACAGACTGTCCGCTTCATCGCCCATGTTCAGACCCGAGATCGCACCTGGCCGACAGTTCAACCACTGTGCTCGTGCCCTGCCTCGCGCACTGCATCGACATAAAGTTGCCAATATTCATCTGCACGCTTGCCAAGGTCGTACAAATAATCCCAAGTGTACAGACCGGTATCATGGCCGTCGTCGAAAACCAGTTTGACCGCATAGTTTCCAACGGCCTCGATGTCGTTGATGTTGACCTGCTGTTTGTCGAGTTGCAAAACCGCCTGACTGGCGCTGTGGCCGCGCACCTCCGCCGAAGGCGAATGTACGCGCAGAAACTCACAGCTAAGCGCGCAGTTGAAGCCGTCGTCAAACGTCAACTCGAGTTTGCGCGTTTGCTGATGAAGTTTAATGTCGGTAGGAGTTCGAGTAGCCATGATGCTAGAGAATATACTTTGCGAGGTCGTCGTCGGCGACCAATTTACCAATGTGGGCATCAACGTACGCGGCGTCAACAAGTACCGTTTGTCCGGCGATGTCAGGAGCAGTAAAAGAAACCGCCTCGAGAAGTTTTTCCATCACCGTATGCAGACGTCGGGCACCGATATTCTCGCTGCGCTGATTAATATCAAAAGCGCACTCGGCGATACGGCGGATGCCATCTGTGCTGAAATCCAAAGGCACGCCCTCCGTCCCCAGCAATGCAGCGTACTGGCGACTCAGTGAGGCATCGGGTTCAGTCAGGATGCGCACGAAATCGTCGACGTTCAATGACGTTAACTCGACACGATTGGGTAACCGCCCCTGCAGTTCGGGAATCAGGTCCGAGGGTTTAGCAAAGTGAAAAGCGCCGGACGCGATAAACAGGATGTGGTCGGTTTTTATCATGCCGTGCTTGGTTGTGACCGTGCAGCCTTCGACCAATGGCAATAGATCCCGCTGCACCCCCTCACGAGATACGTCTGGCCCTGAACTTTCGGAGCGTTTCGCGACCTTGTCGATTTCATCAAGAAAAACAATGCCATTCTGTTCTGCGTTTTCCATCGCACGGGCGCGAATATCGTCGTCGTTGATCAGCTTCGCAGCTTCCTCTTCAACGAGCATTTTGCGCGCATCACCAACTTTCAATCTTCTCGTTGTGCTGCGATTTTGGCCGAGATTCTGGAACATGCCCTGCAGCTGGCTGGTCATTTCTTCCATGCCGGGTGGCGCCATGATCTCGACGCCGACCGCCGGCGTATTCAGTTCAACATCGATTTCCCGATCTTCAAGCTGATTCTCCCGCAGCATCTTGCGAAAACGCTGCCGTGTACCGGAATCAGATTCTTGTGGTTCCCCGCCTGCACCACGGGCCGGCGGTAACAAAATATCGAGGATGCGCTCCTCCGCGGCGTCTTCGGCCTGGTCGCGAACTTCAGTCATGGCCGCCTCACGCGCCATATTGTTGGCGATGTCAGCTAAATCACGAATGATCGATTCCACGTCGCGACCGACATAGCCGACTTCGGTGAACTTGGTCGCCTCAACTTTTATGAATGGCGCGCCCGCAAGGCGTGCAAGACGTCGGGCGATCTCGGTTTTTCCAACGCCTGTCGGGCCGATCATGAGTATGTTTTTGGGCGTAATCTCGTTGCGCAGTGACGCCTCTACCTGGCTACGTCGCCAGCGGTTACGTAGCGCGATGGCGACGGCGCGCTTCGCGGCATCCTGGCCAACGATATGTTTGTCTAGCTGGGCGACGATCTGCTGTGGCGTGAGGATATCAATCATGATCCGCTCGGCGTTTGCTCACGTAACGATTCGATAGTCAGGTTCGAGTTGGTGTAAACACAAATCTCGCTCGCGATGGTGAGGCCCCGCTCAACGATCGTGCGCGCATCCAAATCGGTTTCCTGCAACAGTGCGCGGGCGGCGGCTCGCGCATAATTACCGCCCGAACCAATCGCAATCACGTCGTGCTCCGGTTCAATAACGTCGCCAGTTCCTGAGATCATTAATGAGTGCTCGGCATCGGCCACCACCAGCATCGCCTCAAGGCGACGCAGCATGCGGTCAGTTCGCCAATCTTTGGCGAGCTCCACAGCAGCTCGTAACACGTTACCGCGATGTTCCTCGAGCTTACCTTCGAACCACTCGAACAGCGTGAATGCATCAGCCGTGCCACCGGCAAAGCCCGCCACAATCTTGTCGTGATAGAGTCGTCGAACTTTCCTGGCGTTCCCTTTGAGCACAGTGTCGCCCATGGAAACCTGCCCGTCACCGCCGATCACAACGTCCGGGCCGCGTCGAACTGAAAGTATGGTAGTACCGTGAAACACGCTTTTAGTTACCTCTAATCGAGGCGCGAATTGTACACGAAGGCCTGCCCGCGAAGCGCGCGCCCGAAGGTGGCGATGGGCCCGGAAGCCGAGCGGTCTCCGACGCTAACGTGATCCAAATCTGGCGCGGAACTCATCGACTGGGCTTTACTAAGCGCGCGTTCCTGAACTTAGTCCGAGCGCCGCTTGGCACGCGGGTGGGCGGCGTCGTACACCTTCGCGAGATGCTGAAAATCCAAGTGGGTGTAAATTTGAGTAGTACTGATGTTGGCATGCCCGAGCAATTCCTGAACCGCGCGCAGATCCCCGGAAGACTCGAGCATGTGGCTCGCGAACGAGTGCCGGAGCATGTGTGGATGAACCCCTTCGTTGATGCCGTAGCGGTTTGCCCACGCGCGCAAGCGCAACTGCACACTGCGATTCGACAGACGTTGGCCACGGCGACCGACAAACAGGGCTTTTTCATCTGCGGCAGCTAAGTTGCCGCGCGATTTCAGCCATTCTTTTAGCGCTTGTATTGCCAGTCGGCCGATTGGAACGATTCGCTCCCGACGCCCTTTGCCGATAACGCGCGCCTCCCGTGCATTGAGATCCGTATCGCCGAGATTCAGTCCGGTTAGCTCTGACACGCGTACGCCACTGGAATAGAGCAACTCCCACATCGCCCGGTCACGTAAATCAAGAATCGAATCGCCGCCTTGCTCGATCAGGCTGGTCATCTGGTCTACGTCCAGTGCTCGGGGCAAATGGCGGGCGGATTTCGGTGCACGAATAGATTGGGCAGGGTTTGCCGTCATCACCCCGCGCTCACATAGAAATCTGAACAGCGCGCGCAGGGCGGACAGCGCGCGTGACAACGAACGCCCGTGCGCACCATCACGATGGCGCGCAGCGATATAGTGGCGAATGCGCTGCGCATCGACCTGCTGCCAGTTCGTAATGTCATCTTGAATTGCTGCATTCGCGAAATCGGTCAAATCCCGGCGATAGGCCGCGCGGGTGTGGATTGAGCGATGCTGCAAGGCGCCGAGAAAACGCTCGATATCGGCGTTCAAAGCCAACGGGGCCCTCACGGGCGTCCTCTAATCAGCACGCGGCGGCTTAACCCACGGGTCGACAACCAGTGCCACCACATCTTTGAGGTAAGTCAGCAGCTCAGTGCCCATATCCATTTGATAGCGCTCGCTATCGGCGCTTGCTATCACCAGGACCCCATCCCAGTTTCGCGCGACCAATGGCATCACAACCGCGGACATCGACGTCGTGACGTCGGCGAAGAGCGTCTCGCGTTGGGCCGCATCGAGTGTGCCGCAGCAAGTCTCGTCGGCAGCCAACAGTTGCCCAAACGGCGTGCGCTCTGGGGCGTCGCGACCGACGAATTGCGGAACTTCGCCGCTATCAACGAACGCAGGCTCGGCGAAAATGCGTGCTGCGGTATGGTCAGCACCGAAATCTTCTCGCAGGCAATTTTGCAAACATTCGAAAATCGCCTGTGGTCCGGCCGCGTTCATTAGTGCCAGCACCAGCGCGTGAATACGGGCGTTGAGGCGCTCGTTCTCGCGGGCGAATGCAATGAGCTTTTCGAGTTGTTGTTTGAGCTGACGGCTTTCGTCACGCAGGGCAGCGACTTGTCGTTCCATCAGCGATACCGCGTCACCACTGGCATGCGGGATGGATAGCTCGCGTAACACCTCGGGATGCTGGTCGAAAAACGCGGTATTGGTGCGCAGATACTCGACCACCTCGCGAGCGCGTTCGGTGTGCGTGGCATTCTGGTCCGGAGTGCCGGATGACGTCATAGTTCGAACTTCCCTTCAAAGACAAAAGTAGCAGGTCCGGTCATCGACAGCCGGTCATTCTCCCCACCCTGCCATCGGATAAGTAAATCTCCGCCGCGCAATGCCACTGTGACCTGTTCGTCGAGGCGGCCCCATAGTCGACCGATCGCCACTGCAGCGCAAGCGCCTGTTCCGCATGCATAAGTTTCTCCAACGCCGCGCTCGAAAACGCGCAAGCGAAGGCTATCCCGCGCCACGAATTGGGCGAAACCGACATTCACGCTAGCAGGAAAAAGGCTCGATTTTTGCAGTGCTGTACCCAGCGTTACCACGTCGACGTCTTCGATTGCCTCCACGTCGATGACCGCGTGCGGATTACCGACTGATACGGCGCCGAATACCAGCGATTGCGAGGCAAGCTCAATCGTATAGCGCTGCCGGCGTTCAGGAACGGTTAGTGGCAATGCCGACGGTTCAAAGTTCGGCACGCCCATGTCAACACGGACCAGATCGCCCGCGACGAAATCAAGTCCATACAGGCTGTTGCCGATTTCAACCGTAACGCTGTCACGTGGTCCATCAACACGTTCGATGTAGCGTGCGATACATCGAATGCCGTTGCCACAATGTTCGGCCGGCGAGCCATCTGCATTGACGACCCGGTAACGGGCATCGGCGCGTTGGTCCGACGGTGGCTCAAGAAACAAGAGCTGGTCACAACCGGCGCCGCAGCGCCGATCGGCGATGTGGACCAACTGCGTGCGTGATAGTGCATAGTCCAGTTGGCGTTGATCGATAACGACGAAATCGTTGCCGAGTCCGTGCATCTTTGCGAACGGGACGTTCATAACGCTGACGCCCGGCCCGCCTCTTGCCCCGCCCCGGGTCCGTCACTCAGATGGACAGTAGACGTGGGGAAGGCGCATTCGGCGCCGTGGGATTCGATAATCTTAATCAGTTTCAACATCACATCCTGCTTAACCTCGTGGTAGCGAACCCACTGCGTCGTACGTGTAAACGCGTAAATAAAAAATTCCAGAGACGATGGAGCAAACTTGTTGAAATTAACGATCAGGGTTTGGGAAGTATCGATTTCTTCGTGCGCCTGCAACATCGTCCGAACGTCATTGATGACCGCTTCCAAACGCCCGGCGTCACTGTAACGCAGACCAATTGTTTCGTAGATGCGTCGATTGCTCATGCGCGACGGGTTCTCAACGATAATCTGTGTGAACAACGAGTTCGGAATATAGAGTGGCCGCTTATCGAAAGTGCGAATGACGCTCAGCCGCCAGCCGATCTGCTCGACCGTGCCCTCAATTCCCCGGTCTGGTGAGCGGACCCAATCACCCACGCTGAACGGGCGGTCGAGATACACCATCAAACCGCCGAAGAAATTCGCCAGCAAATCCTTGGCGGCGAAGCCGACCGCAATGCCGCCGACGCCCCCAAACGCCAATACGCCGGAAATACTGTAGCCCAGTGTTTGCAGCGCTACGAGCAGGGCCGTAATCACAATAGCCGCACGCAGGAGTTTTGCGACTGCATCGGCAGTGGTCGGATCGACAGGCTGTCCGAGCAGGCGGCGCTGTTCCTGGAAAGACTGTTCGTAGCGCGAGATTAGGCGTACCGCGAACCAGGTAAGAACGGAAATAACGGCCAAATCGCGCAAGGGTGCAAGCGCGTTAACAAGCGTTTGCGAACGGGGGAAATCGGCTATTGCGAGGGCGTAATAAAGCCCGACCAACCAGATAATCGCGCGCAGCGGTGCGCGGAGCGCGTCGACGAAGGCATCGTCCCAATAGTTGCCAGTCTTTTTTAGCTCGACATGTAGTCTGGACAAAACGCGATTTTGGAGCGCATCGATAATGAGCGCACCGAACACGACGATAAAAGCGTGTACGACCCATGATTCACGAGTGAAGAATTCCAACATCTGGATGAAGCCGGTGTTGTCCATCGGGTCACTTGCGCCCGACGGGGTGGACGTATTCGCGCAGCGTCGGATGCGACGTCGCCACGCATAAATTCAGGGCCAGGCCCGAGCTGCTCAGTTTATACGCAATCACTGACCCGCGCAGTTGTACCACCACCGAGGATCGGTGATTGCCAGGTCAAAGCACCAACCGCATCGAACGACGGGGCGTCAACGGGAGCGCGCTTCACCCTGTGCGTGGTTCAGTAAATCCGGCCGACTGAATAACCCAGCTTGTCCAACCGTTCAAGAATTCCGCGCGGCCCCACCAGGTGTAGCGCCCCGACGGCAATAAAGGCATCACCAGCATCAAGCAAATCGGTCATACGGGCGACCATGCGCACGTTCCGTTCCCACAGCAACACTTCCAGAAAAGCTTCGTCAGCGGCATCGACATGCTGCATCGATAGCGCCATGATGCCGGCCAAATCCCGCGCATCGTAACGAGTCACCAGCGTCTCTATCTCAGCTTGCAATACGTCGTGGTGGCAACTCACCTCTCGCAACATGTCCAGCTGAGCTGCGATCGCCAATGACTCGAACACGGCAATTTGTTCGCTCACGGTTTCCAGACCGCTGACACTTTTTCCGGCGGCCTGTGCGTGCAGCATGAGATTCATATCGAGCGGCAGGCCTCTCGAATGCGCAGGCATGCTCAGCGCGGTGAATGCGGCCCAGGGCTTCATGACGAGGGCCTGATCCCGTGCGATGCCATATTGGCTTAGCCGCGCAGCGGTGAGTTCGAACAAACCGTCGCCGACGATATCGCGCAAGGTGCTTCCAGCGGGCAATCGCATTGCCATCTGGAGTTCGCCCAACGCGGCCGCATCGAGTACGACCTCCATGACGAACTGCCGGCTGCTGTCCAACTCGCCGCGCACTACATCGAGCATTGCATCAACGCGCGGGTCGGCGACATGCATCGTGCCCAGGACGACGCTGCTGGCACCGCTCGGAGCGGTAACACGCCAAACGAGCCCGCGCCCAAACTTCGACACAGGGGGTGCCAGGTAGTCACCGCGCGACAGGGGCGGACAATCGAACGCGTCGGCGCCGACCCGAACGCCATAACTCAACACCAGCAGTGCGATTAGTAGCCCGCGGCGTGCACTCTCAGCCAAGCAGATTGTCATCACCCAAATCCAGTTCCGGGCACGGGATAGCGCTACAGAACTGATCGTTAACAGCCTGCCAGCGCGCGCTCGCCTGCAAGTCGGGAAGCGCTACCGATGGACCGCGCGCATGCATCCGAATGATGCGCGCCTGGGTTTCCGGGAATTGTTCCCCGGCTAGTGCCGCGACGATTTCAAGCACGGCGCTACGCTGATTACACACGAGCAAAACGTCACAGCCCGCGTCCAGGGCCAAGCGCGCTCTGTCGGCGTAAGACCCTTCGACAACTGCACCCAGCATGCTGAGATCGTCACTGAATACGACGCCCTCAAACCGCATTTCCCGACGCAGAATCTGTCGAATCCAGTGGCTGGAGTAGCCTGCGGCTAGTTCATCGATTTTGGGATAACGCACGTGAGCCATCATGACTCCTGCGATGCCGGCATCGATCAGGGCGCGAAATGGCAACAAATCGTGGCGCTCAATCTCGTCGAATTCGCGCTCGTCTACGGGCAACTCGAGATGAGAATCTGCGGCCACGCAACCGTGCCCGGGGAAGTGTTTACCCACTGCAGCCATCCCGCACGCGTTGAGGGCGGTAATGTAGGTCCGGGCGAGCTTTGCGACAGCACTCGGGTCAGCATGCAGTGCTCGATCACCGATGACTGCGCTGTGCACGGTGTAGACGTCGAGCACGGGCGCGAAACTGAAGTCGATACCGAGGGCACGTAGTTCGCTCGCCATCATCCATGCGTGATCGGCAGCCATAGCGAGCGCCGCTTCGGGCTCGCTCGAAAAGTTCTTGCCGAGAGTCAGCAACGCCGGTAATTCCACCAGTCCGTTACGGAATCGCTGCACCCGACCGCCTTCCTGATCCACCGCAATGAGCAGTGGCGGAGAACGCAAAGCGTGAATCTCAGCAGTTAAACTGGCGAGCTGTTCCGGGTCCGCATAGTTTCTGGAGAACAGGATGATCCCGCCCACCAGTGGCTCGCGCAACAACGCTCGGTCGGCGTCCGAGAGCGCGATGCCCTCGATATCAATCATTAACGGTCCAAGCATAAAGCGATGTCCAGGGTCGCCCGTTACCAGGTGAGTGCAAGCGGAGAGTATAGCGCTGCAGGGCTTAAGGCCGCCCTCCTTCCTGATTGCTCAACCCAGGCAGCTCCAGGGTCGGCAATGCGCCGCGAAGCCAGCCCGACAGTGGCACTAGCGCTCACCTCTCGCCACCAACCTGCCAACGCCGCCTGAGTTCATCACCGAGTAAATTAATCGCGATCACGAGACTCATCAGCGCCAACCCCGGCACCAGCACGAAGTGCGGGGCAACCAACATGTAACGTGTGCCGTCACGAATCATAGCGCCCCATGAAGGCGCTGGCGGTTGCACGCCAAGGCCAAGAAATGAGAGCCCCGCTTCTGCCACGATCACTGCCGAAAGCGCAAAAGTGGCCTCAACCAGCAGCGGTCCCGCGATCAGGGGCAAGATATGCTTTACGACAACGCCGAATGCCGGGACACCAAGCGCGCGGGCTACCGCTACGTGGTCTCGCTGGCGGACGCTAAGCGTCTGAGCACGCGCGAGCCGCGCAAAACCAACCCATCCAACAGCGCTCAGGGCGACGAGCAGATTGAACAATCCAGGCCCCAGAATGCCACTCAGCGCGATCGCCAGCAGGATGCCGGGGAAGGCCAGAAACACGTCAATAATACGTACCACGATAAGGTCGACCCAACCTCCGAGCCATGCGGCAGTGACCCCCACAGCGATACCAACGCTGGCCGTAATTGACACGACCACCATCGCCACGAGCAATGACACCTGAGCACCGACGCCCAAACGTGCCGCTATCGGACGCCCCAGATCGTCTCGTCCCAGCCCGCTCCCAAGCGCTGGACGTTCCAGCATGTGCTCAAGACTAATCTCGTTCGCAGCCTGTGTTTGTAGTGGCGAGATAAGTGCGACCAGTGCCCACGAGAACACGATCAAAGCGGCTATGCGGACTGCGGGTGTCACGGACCCTCAACGACCCGCGGGTCGATGCGCGTATAGAACATGTCAGTCAGCGTATTGAGCGCGACGTAGGCGAAGCTGATGACCAACACGCAGGCCTGTGCGACTGGATAATCGCGGCGCTGAATCGATTCGACCAGCAGTTGTCCTACCCCGGGCCATCCGAACACAACCTCGGTAATTACCGCGCCACCCAGCAGAGCACCTAATTGCAACCCCATAACCGTCACCAGTGGTAGCGCAGCATTACCGAGAACATGGACAGTAATCACGCGCTGTTCGCTCAGTCCTCGCGCTCGCGCCGCGGTGATGTACGGCTGTTCCAATACGTCGAGCATCGTCGCGCGGGTCATACGCGCCAGCAGCGCGGCCATGGACAAACCCAGGGTTAGCGCTGGCAGTATCAGGGCGTCTGGAGAATCGGCGCCACCGACGGGAAGCCAACCGAGCGCAACACTAAACAGTAGGATGAGGAGCGGGCCGAGTACGAAATTAGGCACTGACATCGCCACAACGGCGACGATCATACTCAGATGGTCCCAGCGACTCCCCGGCCTGAGCGCTGCCAACACACCGAGCGGAACGCCGAATGCCAGTGCAACAAAAAGCGCTGCGATAGCCAGAACGGCGGTCATACGAAAGTGTGTCAGCACGGTATCCACCACGGGATGCCCGCTAACCATCGACACACCGAGATCAAGACGGGCGACACCCGATGCGAAGGTCCACCATTGTTGGGCCAGTGACAGATCCAGACCAAGACGCGCCCGCAAGGCCTCGCGGTCTGCGACCGCAGCATACTCGCCGAGCATCACATCGACCGGGTCGCCGGGAATCACGTGGAGGAGCATAAACACAAGCAACGTGACCGCCAGCACAACCGATCCCGCCGCCGCCAGACGCACGCCAATAAATAGTAGCTGCGCCCTCATGCTCGGGCCTGGAGTGGGGTGCCGCGCCAGGGCGAGAGCAACGCGCTAGTCATAGACAACGTGACGCATCAGAGATATTCGCCCGCACAGCCAGCGCCCCGGACTGCCCATGCGTGGCGCATTAGGACCACGACAAACCCAGCACATTCAGAGGCTAGAGTTGCGCGCAAGTCGGCTCATTCATGGATATCAACCGGCGTCCCCACCCGCACCTGGTCGAACACTTCGATGACGTCGCGATTATGCATCCGAACGCAACCTCGCGAGCCGGCGACACCGAGTGGCGTCGCGTCCGGGGTGCCATGGATGTAAATGTAGCGCGCTCTGGTGTCGCAACTACCACCCAGATTCCGACCTGGTTCGCGACCGCTTAGCCACAGAATGCGCGTTAAAATCCAGTCTCTGTGAGGCTGCTCGGCAGCCAGCGTCGCGCTATGCAGTTCGCCGGTCGGGCGCCGGCCGACAAAGACGGTATTTGGGGCGCAGTCTGCGCCGATTAATTCGCAAATCTCGTGCAATCCTCGTGGGGTACATTCACTGTCCAGCATCTCGCCCGGACCATTAAGCGCGGTTGAAACGCAATAGTCGACGAAGTTGTCCTCGGTGTGCCAGGCACGCAACGACTGACGACAGAGGTCGATTTCAATTCGCTCAATGGCTGACAAGAGTCGCTCTCCGGGATGTGTTCGCCAATGCATCGAAATGGCCGTCGGCGGTCGTCGAGTAATTCACAATGTCTTCACGCATGACCACGAGCTGGTCTTCGAACCACAACGGGACGTAGGGTAAATCGTACAGCAGCTGCTCGGCCAGTGTCCGATACAGCACCGCGCGCGCAGTAAGCGACCCTGCGCGCTCGGCAGCTTCGATGAGATCGTCAGCAGTGGCGCTGTTATAACGGCCGCGATTCGCACCTCCCGGCGGTAACGAGGTACTGTGAAACGCATAGCGGAATATGTCCGGCATTTTCAGTCCCACCCACGACAACCCGTAGACCTGAAAATTACCGCTTTTCACGTCACCATAGAACGTCCCCCAATCGAGGCTTTCGATCTCCAGATCGACGCCGATCTCGGCGAGTTGGCTCTGCAATATGGTCGCAATGCGCAGGCGGAAATAGTCGGTAGAAGTCTTGTAGTGCAACGACAGCCGCCCCGTGAAGCCAGCCTCCGTCAGCAATTCCCGGGCCCGTACCGGGTTGTACTGTGGTACGGCAAGCCCTTCTGCGCCGGCCCAATGCTGCGCCGGAAAAATCATCGCAGCAGGGCGCGCAGCGTATGCGAAAACGTGCTTCACGATGGCTTCACGATCAATTGCGTGCAGCAGCGCGAGACGCACTTTTCGTTCGCGCAGTAGTGGGTCTTCAAGATTAAAGCCGAGATACGAAAACGTCGTGCCCTCGACCTGCTCGCCGTGCAGGTGATTGTGCCCACTTAGCCAACGCCAGGTCTGTGGCTCGAGATTGCCCTGCACGATATCGAGTTCACCGTCGATAAGCTTCATCGCACGTACGGTCTCATCCTTTACCGGCACGAATTCGACCAGCGTACCGTCGTCCCGGCGACGCAACAGGACCCGTCCGTCGGCATGCCAATCGAGGCGTTCAAAGGCACCCGAATTCTCGCTCCATCGATCTCGGGTGGAAGTACTGGCGACTGCCGATTCCGACATAACGCCGATTACCAACGTGCCCGGGAACAGCTCATCCGGTGTGTTCAAAGTGAATACTATCGTGCGCGAATCAAGTGCAACGAGGTCCGCAATATTAATCAGTGAGCTGCGATGAGGAGAACCCGTCGCTGGATCAAGTACAGAACGATAAGTCGCCACAACGTCGCGGGCCGTAACCGGCCGCCCGCCGGTAAAGGTCGTACCGGTTCTTAGGGTGAAGCGATAGCGCGTGGGGCTGACCTTTTCCCAGCTGGCCAAATCAGCCATGGGCTTTGCGCTCGCATCGAAATCGACCAGCGGACGATGAAGCAGGCGCACCAATCGGGTCGATACAGCGTCGGTCGCAAAGCGCGCATCGAGCGTCACCGGCGCGGTTGGCAGGCCGAATCGGATACGGTCAGCCGGGGCGTCGGTGCAGCCACTGTGCGCAACAATCAGGACAAGTAATACGAAGCACGAGCGCCAGTCTGCAAGCGCGTTTGCAGTCTTCGGCATGACTTTATGGTTTAGCGAAAAGTGAGATGGACTCGACGTGTGCAGTTTGCGGAAACATATCAAGAACGCCACATTCGAGGAGCGCGAAACCATGACGATCACACAACAGAGCCGCGTCTCGCGCGAAGGTAACCGGATTGCAGGATACGTATACAAGACGAGAAATCGCGCGAAGATCCAGTCCTTCGATTAATTCCAGCGCACCGGTGCGGGGCGGGTCGAGAAGCAGTTTGTTCGCGCCGCCCAAATCGAGCGCAGTGATCGTCGCGGGATCGGCGAGATTGGCGCTCCGGAATTCGCAGTTCTCAATGCCATTCGCGCGCGCGTTGGCGCCGGCACGTTCTATCAGTCCGGCATCGCCTTCAATACCCAGCAAGTGGCCGGCCCGTCGCGCCAGCGGCAAGGAGAAATTCCCCAAACCGCAAAACAAATCCGCAATCGCGTCCGCCGTCGTCAGCTGCAGATAATCAATTGCCCGAGCAATCATGTCCGCGTTAATCGCCGCGTTGACCTGAACAAAATCGACGGGCTCGAAGCGCAGGTTCAAGCCATCGATCGTGTAGCTGAGCGGCGCGGCTTCTGAGTTGAGCGGTCGCACTGTGTCCAGCCCGCCGCTTTGTGAATAAATGTCGACCTGGGCCAGCTCAGCGAATTGTCGAAAGGCAATCTCATCAGATTCGCTTAACGACTCCATATGACGAATGACCAGGGCGACACAGTCATCACCGATAGCAACCTCTATCTGCGGGATCTTGTCGGCGACTGAGGTGCCTTGGATCAGCGCGCGCAAGGCGGGCAAATGCTGGCCGACGCGGGCATCAAGCACGTCGCATTGTTCGCTGTTCGTCACATAAGGTTTCGCGCGTTCACGAAAGCCGACAATCACCCCTCCCTTGGCCGCTACGTGCTTTACTCCGAGACGCGCTTTACGCCGATAACCCCACTGGGGTCCATGAATGGGCTCTGCGAGATGTTGAGGTTGCAGACCGGCCTGGTGCTGCAAGAGTTCCAGCATCACACTCTGCTTATGGGCGAGCTGATGTTCCTCACTCATATGTTGCAGGCTACAACCGCCGCAGACGCCGAAATGCGGACAGCGCGGCTCGATGCGCTGTGGGCTCGCTTCGAGCACGGAGACGGTATCGGCCTCGTCAAACGTGGCTCGGCTGCGCTGAATGCGCGCCAGCACGCGTTCACCGGGCAAGGCGCCATGTACGAAAACTGCTTTGCCATCTATCCGGCCTACGCCGCGACCTTCGTGGGATAGTCCGTCTATCGTGATCTCGATCGGCTCGCGGATCGCGCGGCGCGACTTACGTCTGCTCACACCAATTCACTCATACTGAAGCGTTATCCCAGGCCTGCAAGAATTCCTTGAAGTGCTGCCCATCGTTGCTGTGCAGAAACTCGCGGGTACGCGCTAACTCCGCCTCCAGTTGATGGTCTTGCAAGTGCCCGCGCACATGCTGGAAACGCAAAAACACCAACCAGGTATTCAGCACGTCAGTCTCGCAATAGTTTCGAATCGCGGACAGATTGCCGCGACGATACTCATCCCACACGTCGGCGCCCGTCATGCCGAACTTGCCTGGGAAGCCCAACAGGCTCGCCATCTGGTCCAGCGGCACGAAAGCACGCGGCTGAAAAGCCGCAATGACATCCATGACATCGATGTGCCGCCAGTGATAGCGGCTCATGTAATTGTTGTAGCGGAAACTGCGATCTTCATCGCCGGTATCCCAATATCGCGGCGCCGCCACGCCGTTGATCATCGCTCGATAGTGCAGCACCGGCAGGTCGAAGCCACTGCCATTCCATGACACCAGAGTCGGAGAATAACGCTCAATCCCTTCAAAAAAGCGCTTAATCACTTCCGCTTCGCTGGCCTGTTCTTCGCCCAACGACCAGACATTAAATCGCTCTCCCTCGCGAAAAACAGCTGAAATGGCCACGATACGGTGCAGGTGGTGGCGTAAAAAATCCGTGCTGCCACCCGTTTCCTGTTGGCGCTTGCTGTACATGATGGCGGCCACGCCCTCGTCGTCGACATCGTCAAGCCCCCATAGGCGGCGCGCGCCGGCGACGTCCGGAACAGTCTCAATATCAAATACGAATACGTTCATAAGCTAGCCGCGCATACTTGCCGGGCGTTACAAACGTTCAATCCGGGAACACGCCCGTTGAAATGTAGCGGTCGCCGCGGTCGCAAACGATAAACACGATCACCGCATTCTCCACTTGCGCCGACAGGGTCAGCGCTGCAGACAACGCACCGCCAGAAGAAATGCCGCAAAACAGCCCCTCCTCCGCACCAAGTCTGCGCGTCATGACTTCGGCCTCGTCCTGCGTGACTTCCAGAATAGTGTCAATGGCGTTCGCATCGTAAATCTTGGGCAGATAGGCCTGCGGCCATCGGCGGATGCCGGGAATACGCGCACCTTCACCTGGCTGCACACCAATAATCTGCACGTTCGGGTTCTGACTCTTAAGGAAGCTTGATGTCCCCATGATCGTCCCGGTGGTGCCCATCGAAGCGACAAAATGCGTAACCAATCCGCCCGTGTCGCGCCAAATCTCGGGTCCAGTGTCACCATGATGAGCGAGCGGATTGTCGGGATTGGCGAACTGATCGAGCACGATCCCCTCACCGCGATCCGCCATCGCGGTGGCAAGGTCGCGGGCGCCCTCCATGCCTTGTTCTTCACTGACTAAAACCAGTTCTGCACCAAAGGCCTTCATTGCCGCACGCCGCTCGGAGCTCATGTTGTCGGGCATGATCAAGAGCATGCGGTAGCCCTTCATCGCTGCAACCATCGCAAGCGCAATGCCGGTGTTGCCGCTGGTTGCCTCAATCAAGGTGTCACCAGGTTTGATGTCGCCGCGTTTCTCGGCCTGTTCGATCATCGAAAGCGCAGGTCGATCTTTCACCGAGCCGGCGGGATTGTTTCCTTCGAGCTTAGCCAGAATGACGTTGCTGGTGGTGCCCGGTATCCGTTGCAGACGGACCAGTGGCGTGTTGCCGACGAAGCTTTCGAGAGTAGGCCAATTCATGACTAGAAAATCTTAGAAAAACAACACGATGGGCCGGCAGGCGTGCGGCTAGCTTGGCGTTGTCGTGTTATCTGCATAAGCTGCAATCCCAATTTTCGTAATGCCGCATACGCTGGTCGCGAGGCGCGATTCAGCCTTGGCCGGCGGGCGATTTTCTGCGCGGCGAACGGCAATGTCGCCAGATTGAATTCAGAAATGGTAGCCGAGCTGGATGACGTGAAAATTAATGCCCGGATTGCTGTCACCGAGGCTGGCGTTGGACAGGTGCTGGAAGCGATAGACCAATTCGTACTTGCCGCCCGTACCGAAACGGGCACCAGCTCCGAAGTGACTCCCGAAAGAAAATGGAATATCGAAATCCTTATTGCCGATGCCGTCTTCAGTATGGACGTGTGCGCCCACACCAAACTCCGCGAACGGTGCGAAACCCAGCGCCGGATCGTGTTGCCAGCGCAGTACCGGAGTGAGACCGAAATCGGCAAGCCCGTCTTCGCCAGTGCGTCCCTGCTCCCCATCCCAGTAAGTAGCAGATACCTCCAGATAGCTAACTAATTCCCAGTCGCCGGTCTTCAACCACTTACCGCCCAGATTCCAGCGCGCTGCCGCACCGTAGCGTTCCGCATTTTCGTCGCTCTCGGTCATGCCGATTTCGAACAGCACCGTGTCGACAGCGGCAACTGGAGCAGCCACAGCGAGTGTCAGAAGTACCAGGCAGCCTAGTTCAGATAGGGCATAGATCGTTCGCTTAGTCATAGTTGCAACTTTCCGCATTGGGATGTCATTCGTCAGCGTTTGGCCGGTCAGGGGCCCGATTAGTGGCGCTCTCAACGTCACGTCATCACACCCACCGACTCAGAACTCGACCGGCAGTTCACCGTGCCAGGGGACGATTATACGAAACTCCGTACCGCTCTGGCAGGTCGACCCCCGCTCCGGACCGCAGCCGATGGATTCTAGTTTAAGAGCGCTCATCCGGAACGCTTTCCGGGTTCAGCTGAATACTCAACACCAACGCATCTTCGCGACCGAATTTAGCTGGATAATAATTACTGCGCGTTCCAACGTGGCTGAACCCCATGTCCGAATACAACTTGATCGCCCCCTCGTTTGTCGGCCGCACTTCAAGAAACGAAACGGTTGCGCCGTGGCGTGTCGCAGTGGCCACCAAATGCGTCAGCAAGGCTCTCGCTAAACCACTGCGGCGGGCCTTCGGATCGATACAGAGATTCAGAATATGGCTCTCCTGGGCCGCGACCGACATAATTCCGTAACCTAGCAGCGTGCCGCCGGAATCGAGCACCCAGCAACAATAGCCGACCCGCAGACAGTCGGAAAAAATATTCGAAGACCAAGGAAAATCGTACGAGCTGGCCTCGATTTCCACGACCTGGGCGATGTCGTTGTAATCCATCGGCCGAATCGACGCAGATGCCAGTTCGAGAACCGCACTCATGCCTTCACCTCAGCCAGGTAGGTCATGGCGAGCTGCAAATCGTCCCAGGATTTGCGCTTCTCTCCGGGCGAGCGCAAGAGGTAAGCCGGGTGGTAGGTGACAATAACCGGAATCTCAGTGTCGCCGTAGGTATATTGTTGTCCTCGCATCTGTCCGATTGGCGTCGCAGTGTGCAATAGATTCTGTGCGGCAATTCGCCCTAAGGCGAGAATAATCCGTGGCTCAACGAGTGCGATCTGCCGGGCCAGATAGCCACTGCACTCGCTCACTTCGTGATGCTCTGGGTCCCGGTTTCCTGGCGGTCGGCACTTGAGAATGTTGGCAATATAAACGTCGTCACGACTCAGCCCCATCGCGGCCAACATGGCGTTCAGGAGTTGGCCTGCCGGCCCCACGAATGGTTCGCCGCGGCGATCTTCCTCCGCACCAGGCGCTTCGCCGATAACCAAGCAATCCGCCTGTCGGGAGCCGACACCGAATACCGTCTGGCTGCGGCTACGATGCAATTCGCATGCAGTACATGCCGCCACTGAAGTCTGCAATTCCGGCCAGTCGAGTACAGCGCTGTTGCCGGTCGCCAGCGTATCCGAGATGCTGCTGGGTTGCGCTACTGCACCCCGCTGCAGCCAGACATCAATGTCCATCGCGTGCAACATGCTGTGACGACGCGGGTCGAGCCGTTGATTGTCTGGAGCGCTCATGCCTGTTCCGATCATGCTGGTCGATCCGCAGCCTGTGCTGCGACATTGTGAGGTACCTAGTTTAGATGAAATGGATGGTCCGCTGCACGTTGATTGGGGCGACACCCGACACCCTGTACCGCGCGCCGACGATGCGTTTTGGATGAACCGTGAGTCAGTCGCGCGGAAGAGAACAGGGGGGACGCCCGCTAGCTTTGCCAAACGCGGCTCCGGGTGACGTCAGGCTTGTTCGCGCTCGCTGTCCTTGGCACTGCGTCGTTCAGCTTTGCGCTTGCGCCGCAACCACCACGTTTCGCACACGCCTGAGACGGTGTAGCCAGCGAACAGGATCAGCAGCACGCTAGAGGGTTCGAGTGAGACGAGAACGAACACCATGACGATGGCGAGCACGGCCACAAACGGCACTCGACCACGTAAATCCAAATCCTTAAAACTGTAATAGCGAACGTTACTGACCATCAGTAACGCCGCTATGATGGTCACCGCAATACTCAGCAGCGGTACCGCAGGCGATACGCGCCAGCCGAAGCTCTCGCCAAACCACACTGCGGTCGCAATCAGCCCGGCTGCGAGGGGGCTCGGCAGACCCTGGAAGAAGCGCTTATCGGCGTTGCCGACCTGCGTGTTAAACCGAGCCAGACGCAGCGCCGCTGCGGCACTAAACATGAACGCAGCCAACCAACCGAGTTTGCCGAGTTCGAACAGCGACCATTCGTAAATCACTAAAGCCGGAGCCAGACCGAAGGAGGCCATATCCGAGAGGCTGTCGTACTGCGCGCCAAAATCACTCTGGGTGTTGGTCATCCTCGCGATTCGACCGTCCATACCGTCCAGCACCATGGCCACCACGATGGCGATCGCCGCAGCTTCAAAGCGCGAGTTGATCGCCGCGACAATGCCATAGAAACCAGCAAACAAAGCGCCGGTCGTGAATAAATTCGGCAGCAAATAAATGCCGGACCGGCGCCGGCTGTCGGCGACAGGCGGTAGAGGATGATCTTCTTCGGGTGGTTCGGAATGAACGACCTTCATGGGCGGCCTCCGCTGAGCATGTCTTGGCTCGCGTTTGGCGTCAGCCTACAGTCCGCGGTGTCCGTAATCCAGTCGCGCAGTGGCGTCACCTCAAACATTATCCGTGCCGCTCTCGGCGTGACTGATGGCTGACACCGGGGTGTTGTGGACCAGCGTCGCTATTACTGTTGCTGCTGCGCTGACCCGTTCTCCCAGGCTGCAGTTAAGCTGCGTCCCTGCGGCGGCAAAAATCGTCACATGGCAACCGAGTTTGGCATAAGCAATGCGCCGGCCGTGGCCAACGCGCTCGCCTGGTTGGTAGGTAAACCGCAGGGAACGACCGAATTGACCTGCAGAAATTTGCAGAACGACGTCGTCGCCTTCATCGGTGCGTACAAGGTAGGCAATAGCCCGCCGCGGTACAGCCTGCGAGCTATCGGCATGCCGCGGCTCACTCCACTGTTCGATAATTTTGCCTTCCAACGGACTAAACAGGCTGTGCACATCAAACAAGCCCATGGCGATGGCGACCGATTGCGCATCGCGCCCCAACCACGGATCTCGACAAGGCCCCACGTCTGTGACGATACCGTCCACCGGCGCGACGAGGGCCAACGGGAGGGACGGCGAATCACGATGCGGATCGCGAAAATGGAAACACAGGAACAGGAATGCCGGCACCGCCGGCATCGCGACAGCAGCGCCGAGAATCAGATACAGGACAATTCCGACAACGGTGGTAACCAGCAGAGCCCCATACCCCTCGCGCGCAACCAGTGGGTGTTGTGCCGAGGGGACGCGGGTCATGTGGAAGGCCGAATGAGGCGAACAGCGATCAATTCTTGCTCTTGTCGACCAGCTTGTTCGCGCGAATCCACGGCATCATTCCGCGTAGACGTCCGCCCACTTCTTCCAGCGAGTGTTCCGCCGCGATGCGCCGTTTCGCCTTGAGAACGGCAGCGCCGTTGCGATTCTCGCCAATCCATTCGCGCGCAAATTCGCCATTTTGGATCTCGCTAAGAATGGCTTTCATTTCTGCCCGGGTTTCGTCAGTGACAATGCGCGGACCACGAGTAAAATCGCCGTACTCCGCAGTATTCGAGATCGAATAACGCATGTCGGCAATGCCGCCTTCGTAAATCAAATCGACAATCAATTTCACTTCATGGAGGCACTCGAAATATGCCATTTCAGGCGCATATCCGGCCTCGACGAGAGTATCGAATCCGGCTTCGATGAGTGCGGTAATACCGCCACACAGGACGGTTTGTTCGCCGAATAAATCAGTTTCGGTTTCTTCTTTGAAACTGGTTTCGATAACACCAGCACGGCCGCCGCCATTGGCGGATGCATAGGCCAGTGCGATTTCCTTGGCCTGCCCTGATGCGTTCTGGGCGATCGCGATGAGGCTCGGCACGCCGCCACCTTGCTCGTAGGTAGAGCGCACGAGATGTCCTGGACCTTTCGGGGCGATCATAATGACGTCCAAGTCTGCGCGCGCGGCGATTTGACCGAAATGCACGTTGAAGCCGTGCGCAAAAGCGAGCGCCGCGCCCTCTTTTACATTGGGCTCAATCTCGGCCGCGTACAAATCCGCCTGCGTCTCGTCCGGCGCCAGAATCATCACAACGTCGGCGTCCTTGCTCGCATCCTTGATTGAAGCGACCTTCAGTCCGGCCCCCTCAGCCTTGCTCCAGGAGCTCGAGCCCGCGCGCAAGCCAACTACCACTTCGACGCCTGAATCCTTGAGATTGTTTGCATGCGCGTGGCCTTGCGAACCGTAGCCAATGATGGCGACCTTACGTGCCTGAATAAGGGACAGATCGGCATCTTTGTCGTAGTAGATGTTCAGTGGCATAGTAATTTCCCTGTCTGTGTTCCGTACTGGATTGGTGTGGGCGAAAGGATTAAGCGAGAGAGAGCCCGGTTCAGGCCTTAAGCGCTTTGCTGCCTTTGAGCAGACCAAGCACTCCGGAGCGTGCCAGCTCCATAACATGACGAACACCGGCGGCAGCAATAAAGTCGTCCAGGCGTTGAGGCGAACCGGTTAATTCCACCGTGTAGCTAACGTCGGTAATGTCGACAATGGTCGCGTCGAAAATGTCGACCAGGCGTTTCAGCTCGGCGCGCTGCTCTGGATTGGCAGTGCGTAGCTTGACCAGCATAAGCTCGCGTTCGATGTGGGGGCCGTCGTTCAGATCGATGAGCTTGATGACATCGATCAATTTATTCAGCTGTTTGGTGATTTGCTCGATAATTTGCGGCGACCCACTGGTTACCACAGTCATTCGGGATACGGTCGGGTCTTCGGTCGGGGCAACGGCCAGCGATTCAATGTTGTAGGCACGTGCGGAGAACAAACCGGCCACGCGCGACAAGGCCCCCGCCTCGTTCTCCATGAGAATCGAAATGGTGTGCCGCTCGTTCATGCCAATTCGCGATCCGTGGGCGCCAGATGCATTTCGTGCTGTCCCTTGCCGGCGGCAATCATCGGATACACATTTTCTTTCTGGTCAGTAATGAAATCCATCAGTACCAGGCGATCAGTGAGGGCGAATGCTTCTTTGAAGGCGGCATCGACATCACCAGGCTTCTCAATCCGCATGCCGACATGCCCGAAACTCTCCGCGAGCTTAACGAAGTCAGGCAGCGAATCGAGATAGGAATGCGAGTAACGACGGTCGTAAAAAAATTCCTGCCACTGCCGAACCATGCCCATGTAGCGATTGTTAAGACTGACGATTTTGATGGGCAGGTCGTACTGCAAACAAGTCGAAAGTTCCTGCACACACATGACGAAACTCGCCTCGCCAGTCACGCAGGCAACAGTGGCGTCGGGGAACGCCATTTGTACGCCCATCGCCGCGGGCAGACCGAAGCCCATGGTGCCGAGGCCACCTGAGTTGATCCAGCGTCGCGGTTTATCAAACGAATAATACTGAGCGGCCCACATTTGATGCTGCCCGACATCAGAGGTGATGTAGGCATCACCGGCTGTAATCTCATGCAATGACTGAATCACAGCCTGCGGTTTGATGAATTCGCTGGTGGTGTCGAAGCGCAAGCAATCAAGGCCGCGCCACTCGTTGATTTGCCGCCACCAGGGGTCGCTGTCGCGCGCCACGGGTTTGTGTTCGCTTTTATCGATGATGTCGATCAGTTCGTTCAACACATTGGAGACGCTCCCGACAATGGGCACGTCGACTGGTACGTTTTTAGCGATCGAGGAAGGGTCGATGTCGATCTGGATGATTTTTGCATCCGGGCAAAACTGCGCCAGGTCCCCGGTAACGCGATCATCGAAGCGTGCACCGATGGCGATAAGAACATCGCAGTGGTGCATGGCCATATTCGCTTCGTATGTGCCGTGCATGCCGAGCATGCCGAGAAATTGCGGGTCGCTGCCGGGAAATGCGCCCAACCCCATCAGCGTGTTAGTGATGGGGAATCCGCTCAGGCGTGAAAACTTTATCAACGAGTCGGACGCGTTATCGAGAATCACGCCGCCGCCGGAATAAATCATCGGCTTCTTGGCACCGAGAATGAGCTGCGCCGCACGTTTGATCTGGCCTGGATGACCCTTCACGGTGGGGCGGTAGGAACGCATCTCGACACTGTCGGGATAGATGTATTCGGTGACGTTGGCCGTCACATCTTTAGGTATGTCGACAACGACTGGTCCGGGTCGTCCGGTCGCGGCAACGTAGAACGCTTTTTTTATCGTGGCAGCGAGATCTTCGACCTTCTCGACCAGAAAATTGTGTTTGACACAGGGACGCGTAATGCCAACAGCATCCACTTCCTGGAATGCATCGTTGCCGATTAGCGCGGTAGCCACCTGGCCGGTAAATACCACCATGGGAATGGAGTCCATGTAGGCTGTCGCGATACCAGTGATGCAATTGGTGGCACCAGGTCCGGATGTGACCAGAACGACACCAGGCTTGCCGCTGGCGCGCGCATAGCCATCTGCGGCGTGGGTCGCGCCCTGCTCGTGACGCACCAGGATGTGCTGGACTTTGTCTTGCTTGAAAATCTCGTCGTAGATATGCAGCACGGCGCCACCCGGATAACCGAAGATGCACTCAACACCTTCGTCAGCCAGGGCCCGCACGAAGATTTCCGCGCCGCGCAATTTTTCAGTCACGTCGTTCACCTTGGTACCAAAATTCAGAGCCTTGCATGCCGACCGTCGGATGGGGCGAATTACGCTCTTGCGGTGGCCACTAATTACTCACAGCTGAAGAAGCCATACGCACGGACTTCAGCGTGCAACAGCGGCGCACAAGGCGCACTTTGTCGTCCGCGCGCTGGAGAACCGTGCAAAATACTGTCAATGCGATTCTCGGTCAAGCTGGTCAGCCGCGACGACGCCCTCGCGGAGCCCTAAGGCCCGTCTGGTTGCAGCCCGCAACACAACTCCCGAGAATGCTGGCCCGGAAACCTGTAAACAGGCTCGCTAGCTCTGCCAACGCCCACGCGCGGCGCTGAATAGCGACTCTAAATTAGTGCACTTGAAAACCTATGAGAATCACCAAACTCCTAATTCCAACTCTGCGTGAGGCACCCGCCGATGCCGAAGTCATCAGCCATCAACTCATGGTGCGTGCGGGCCTGGTGCGCCAGGTTGCTGCAGGCATCTATACATGGCTGCCGCTTGGATTGCGGGTTTTGCGCAAAGTCGAAGGCATCGTGCGCGAGGAAATGGACCGCGCCGGTGCGCAGGAATTGCTGATGTCCGGCGTGCAGCCTGCAGAATTATGGCAAGAGTCGCAGCGCTGGGATGCCTATGGACCCGAGCTGTTACGGTTTAGTGACCGCCACCACCGCGAATTCTGCTTAGGACCGACGCATGAGGAAATCATCACGGATTTGATTCGCGGCGAGATCCGCAGTTACAAACAACTGCCGGCTAATTTCTATCAAATCCAGACTAAATTCCGTGATGAAATTCGTCCGCGCTTCGGCATTATGCGGGCGCGCGAATTCCTCATGAAAGACGCCTACTCATTCCACCTCGACCAGGAGTCGCTCGAGGAAACCTATCAGGATATGTATCGCGCCTACTCCCAAATCTTCGATCGCGTCGGCCTCCATTACCGTGCGGTGATTGCCGACACCGGCAATATCGGCGGCTCGAAATCGCACGAATTCCATGTTCTGGCCGAATCTGGAGAAGATCAAATCGCCTTCAGCTCAAGTGGTGACTACGCTGCAAATGTCGAGATGGTTCCGATACCGGCGCCGCAGACACAACGCCCTGCGGCAAGCGCGGCGGTACAACGGGTTGAAACGCCGGACCAGCACTCTATCGAACAGGTCAGCGATTTTTTCAAAGTGACGTCAGCCCAATGCGTTAAAACGCTGGTTGTGGAAGGTGCCGACGGCGGCCTCGTCGCATTGGTGTTACGCGGCGATCACGAACTTAACGCCGTCAAGGCACAGAGCCTCGAAATTGTCGCCGAACCGTTGCGCTTCGCACAGGCCGAACAAATTGTCGCTGCGACAGGCTGCGGACCCGGGTCACTGGGACCGCTGGATTTACCGTTCCCCGTCGTCGTCGATCATGCGGCAGCACAACTTGCAGACTTCGTTTGCGGCGCGAACGAGCCCGGTTGGCATCTGCAACACGTCAATTGGGGTCGCGACACGACTGAGCCGACGGTGTCCGACCTGCGCAATGCCGCGGTGGGCGACACCAGCCCGGATGGTAGCGGCACACTCGATATCAAACGAGGCATCGAGGTCGGTCATATTTTCCAGCTGGGCACAAAATACAGCGAGGCGATGAAGGCTCGCGTACTCGACGCCAATGGCAGCGCTGTCACAATGACCATGGGATGCTATGGCATCGGCGTGTCGCGAATTGTCGCCGCGGCCGTCGAGCAGAATCATGACGACAAGGGCATTATCTGGCCCGCGAATATCGCGCCTTTCGTGTGCGCTATCGCGCCGATCAATATGCACAAATCGGTGCGTTTAGCCGAAGCCGCGGAAGCGCTTTACGCATCCTTGCGCGACGCGGGATTCGATGTCCTGCTGCATGATGGGCGCGAACGTCCCGGAGTCATGTTTGCGGATCTGGAATTAATTGGCATTCCGCACCGTTTCGTGATCAGCGATAGGGGGCTGGATGCCGGGATGCTGGAATATAAAGCGCGCACAGCCAGCGAGGCACAGGAAATCCCGCTCGCCGACGCCGTGAACTTTCTGACTGAGAAACTTGCCGCCGGCTAATTCAGGCCAGCGCTAACGCACTTCAAATGTGTCTGGCGTTTCAATTTCGACCGCTTCGCTGGTTACGGCTGCGACCGGTGCCATGCGCGGACCTTCCGCAAGCCACGCGCCGAATCGGCGTAAGGCTTCGGTACTGCCCCGCGCGACAACCTCGACTCGGCCGTCTGCGCAGTTCGCAGTCCAGCCCCCGAGACCAAGGTGGCGGGCTTGCTCACGCGCTGACGCACGAAAAAAGACGCCTTGCACTCGCCCGCTGACGCAAAACCGTCGACACGCCATCGAACTGCTGGCGTCAGTTGTCGCGCGCGGTTGGCGACATTAGTTCCGCCAAGGGTACGTCGAGCTGTTGTGCCGCCCATGCGTCGAGCTCACGCAGTTTGGTGTGCAAGACTTCGTCGCCCTGGAATTCATCCGCACGGGACTCGCTGGACGTCGCTGCGAAACTGGGTATCAGGCGCAGCAAATCCAGTAACGCGAGCCGATTGAGGTCGCGAATCAGGACCCACTGGAAGACATCGTTGCGGCTGATCCAGCCTGCACCGTCGAGCGCCTCGAGGGCTGCGTTGATCGCCGCATAGCCAAAGCCTGCCTCAAGCCTCATCAATTCTTTCTCAGACAACCCGCGGCCGTCAGACTGCGCCTCATAGAGGCGCAGCAGCACACGATATGCGCAGCGCATTGGATCACGCTGGGCTGGTTCATTTTGCGCGCCGGGGGCAAGCGCGCGAAACGTGGTCAGGCATTGCGTGATCTCTGCACCAAGCAGCACAATTACCCATGACAGGTAAATCCAAATCAAAAATATCGGCACCGTTGCGAACGCGCCGTAAACTGCTTGTTGTGAAGGAAAGTGCGTCACATACAGCGCGAAGCCGCGCTTGGCCAGTTCAAACAGAAGGCTGGCGACAACACCACCGGCAAGGGCGTGTCTGATCGGCACAGGTCGGTAAGGAATAAGTTTAAAGAACATGACGAAGGCCAGGGTGGTCGCCAGCAGCGGGAACATTTCGATGATGCGGGTGCGAAACCCATGCGTAACTGCGCCTTCACCCAGGACCGGCAAAGAAATGACGTAGGAGGTTGCCACCATGCCGGCACCGATGAGAATCGGACCGAGCGTCAGCACCGCCCAGTACATGAGAAAGCGTACGACCAACGGTCGCTTGCGTTTAATCCGCCAAATCACGTTGAAGGTCGATTCGATAGTCGACATCATGGCCAAAACCGTGATCACCAACACCGAGATTCCAGCGGCCTGCAGCCCTTTTGCCTTGTCGGCAAATTGCACCAGGTAGGAACGCACCTGGTCACCCAGAGCTGGCACAAAATTGCTGAATACGAATGTCTCAATGCCTTCGCGCCAATCGCGAAACGCTGGGAAAGCCGACAGAGTCACAAAGATGACAGTGAACAAGGGCACCAGGGCGAGCAGCGACGTATAGGCCAGCGAGGCAGCGGCCCGGGTGCAACGATCTTCTTCAAAGCGCTGTTTGAGGTAGCTCAAAAACGCACGCGAGATAGACCAATAGCGCGCTGCGTTGCTCAACCCGCGATGATGAGTCAAAGATGATTCGTTCATTGCCTTGGCTCGCTAGGATAGCTTGAGAAGATAAGCCGATAGTACGAGTGCTCGACCGTCGCCGCCGCGCCGGGTCAGCGCTAAACTGACGGCCTCTACGTGGACCATCGGTGAGTGGTGTCTACGGTTAAGGCTTGCACTACTCAAACGCACACACGTACCGTACTTTTCGGCGCGCAGAGAAAACGCAGTATCGAGGCTACACAGCATGAGTGTCACTATCTATCACAATCCCGCCTGTTCCAAGTCGCGTAAGACGTTGGCCCTGATCAGGTCGCACGGGATCGAGCCCGTTATTGTTGAATATCTGAAATCGCCTCCGGACGCTGAGACGCTGCGAACCTTACTTTCATTTCTAGGACTCAATGCCGCACAGCTTGCGAGACAAAAAGAAACGGCGTGGTCTGACGCTGGCCTCAGTACAAATTCGAGTGACGCAGACATCATTGCCGCCATGGTAATGGAACCGAAATTAATCGAGCGCCCGATTGTTGTATGCGGCGAACGCGCCGTACTCGGCCGTCCACCGGAAAACGTCAACGAGCTACTGGCAGGTTAGGTGCGCGCCGGGCGTTAAGGGTGCCGCACTTACCGTAAGGGTTTTACCCGGATGTCGGCGCGGGCTCGTCGCCTGCGTCTAATACCGTTCGCACGAACGGTACTGTCAGTGCCCGCCCGTCACGCAAGGACGCTTGATCAAGCTCGTCCAAAGTCGCCATTAGCGACGCTAGGTCACGACGCGCATAGCGCATCAAAAACGCCACGACCGTGCCCGGCAACTCGAGGCCGCGTGCTGCAGCACGACGCTGCAGCACATCGGCTTTGTCGCCGTCATCCAGCTCTCGCAGCTGGTAGACCAGGCTCGCCGACAAGCGTGAAGCCAAATCGTTTAGCCCAAACAGGCCACTCGCTGGACTGCGTCGAGAAGCCCACAGCAGGCGAGTTTCTCCGGCTGCAAGTGCGTTGTAGAGATGGAAAAGTTTGTTCTCCCACGCACTGTTCGCTGTGCAACTGTCGACATCGTCAAGTGCAATCCAGTCGACGCTTTCGAGCCCGTCGATGACGGCTGGACCGGCCTCAACCAGCTCTGCCAGTGGCAGGTAGATGGCGCGTCCACCGTGGCGGCTGACCTCGCGCACGGCGCTGTGCAACAGATGTGTCTTGCCCGTGCCCGTACTGCCCCAGAGATAAATCACTCGAGCACCGCCACCCTTAGACCAGGTCGTCAGAGCACGACAAGTCTCAGCGTTTCCGTGCGCCTGGAAATCATCGAATTCGTAACGCGTGGCGGCAAACAAATCGAGCGTGAGCTGAGCTGCAGTGCGAGACATGTGAATTTTAAAACGCTAAGAGTAAAGGGAACTTTGCAGGTAGCCATCGCGCGAGTGACGCAATAGCACCACAATGATGGCGGCGACCGGGAGTGCCACCAAAATGCCGAAAAAACCAAACAACTGACCGCCGGCCATAACCGCGAAAATCACCGCGACCGGATGCAAACCGATGCGATCACCGACCAGTAATGGTGACAACAGCATACCGTCGAGAAGCTGACCAACGCCAAATACCGCGCCGACCGCGAGCACGTGCGTGAAGTCCTGGAATTGGGCGAACGCAGCGACGCCCGCTACGGCCAGACCAACGACCAGGCCCATGTACGGAACAAAACTCACCACGCCCGCAAGCAAGCCGATAACCAGCGCCAATTCAATCCCGACCATCCACAAGCCGAGCGTATACAGCACCGCGAGTGCCATCATCAGAGTCAATTGACCGCGGAGAAACTCGGCCAGTACCGCGTCTATTTCACCGGCCAATGTGCGCACAGTCGGGCGAATGCGATGCGGTAATAATTTGTCGATGTGGGTGACCAACACGTCCCAATCGCGCAATAAGTAAAATGTGACGACCGGGATCAGGAGCAGGTACGTTACCCAGCCGAGCAGCAGCTGACCGGATTGACTGATGTGTCTGACGATCTGACTCGCGACGGAACCGACCTGGCCCCAGTGTTCAACGATGGTGCGTCGTAGTACGCCAAGGTCAATTTCGATCACCCGGTCGCCAAGCAGTTCGCCGAAATGCGCGGTGAGAGCGCCTTGTAGCCACTCGAGAGCTTGCGGTAGCCGTCCGATGAGGCTGGCGGCCTGGCGCTCGAGTAGTGGCACCACGATGACCAGCGCTATCACGGCGACGAAAAACATCACACTAAAAACCGCGCATACGCCGAGCGTACGCGTTAAACCGAGTCGCTCGAGTCGGTCGACCAGTGGGTCGCCGAGATACGCCAGCAGTGCGCTGATCAGAAACGGCGTCAATACGGGAGCAAGCAGATAAACGAGCACTGCGACCAGCACCACGGCGGTCAACAGCAGCCATTTTTGTGAGTCGCTAATCACAGCGTTCAGGGCACCAGGCGATAGCTATCGGGCTGGTCAGTGACGGGCGCGAGAATTTGCCCAAACGCGATACTTTGCGTCAAGGCGGCGCGCCCGCCGCGAGCCGTGAGCTCCAATTCAAGGCTTGCCGGACTGACCGCAGAAACAAATAAATTTGCGACCGTATCGAGGTTCTCCAGGTAGTTGGTAACGCGCGCATACTGCTCAGCTGTCGTGATACCTAGCACACGCAGACCTAAGTGGTCCGCCTGCGCGAGCATCAGAGGATCAGCGAAGCGCCGCGCCAACGCGTCACCAAGCGCATCGACGCCGTCATCGAGCATCAGGTCGACGATGTCACTCTCCTGCTGCCACGAATAATTTTCCTGGCCAACCTGCAGAAGCCAACGAATCTCGGAATAGCCAGAAGTATCTTCCCGGATGTGGCCAATCAATACCGCCGCCGGACGATAACGCGCAGATAGCGCCAGCGCAGCACTAGTTATCCCAGGCCAGTCACCGGCAGACAACAAGTGCTGCGATTCTTCGATATCAATCAAAGGCAACAGCACGGGAATGCCGCGCCGCGCCGCACGCTCCAGAACCGTCGCCCCAACCACACCGGGTTCATCGCCGCTAACCAGCTCGCGCACGCCATCGCGGTCGACGATCAGCCACACCAGGGTGTCGGGACGCTCCTTGCCCCACGCTCGCACGCCCAGTACCTGTAGCTCAGCGGCCACCGCACGCTCGTCGAATTCGGCAACCAATAACAGCTCATCATCCCGCGGGTCCGATTTATAGGTGTACTGCAACAGAAGTTGTGACGCGCGTTTGCGCAACGCACCAGCCGGCCCGCTTGCCGCGCCGCGATCGCCGGTGAGCTTGACAAGCACTTCGCCAAACGCAACGACCGCACCGCGTTTGAGCTCGCCGGCGGAGCGGTCAGCGACGACTACTGTTGCGCGATACAAATTCTCCGCGTCCAGCGCAGCAGCCGACTGCAACATAGCAACTGCGGCTAACGAAACCAGAGCGTTGAGAATCCAAAACTGTTTCATAATCAACACGTCATTCACCACTGCCAGCAATCTTGGCGACGACCATTATCGCGCCAGCCATGACCGCGATGCTACGGGTTTACGGTGACGGCGCTGCGCCAAATTGAAAACGCGGTTCCGGCTGACAGTACGGGACGTGTCCAGCGGCGAGTCACGCAACAAGGGCAGGCAGCCGCGCGCAATAGTAATCTTTCTGGCTGCGTAGTTATCTGGAGCACTTGCGATGTCAAGACTTACCCTGCCCCCGCATAGTGGATAGTATTCGCGCATGTCGAGCCGGGACAAAACAAGCCTCACATATCGCGCTGCCGGCGTGGATATCGAACGTGGCGAAGAATTAGTGAAGCGTATTTCAGGAGCGGCTGCCCGGACGCATCGAGCTGGCGTTATGGGAGGTCTGGGTGGATTCGGCGGCTTATTCGACCTCGCTGCAAGCGGCTATAGCGACCCGATTCTGGTCTCCTCAACCGACGGCGTCGGGACCAAACTATTAGTCGCCCTCGAAACTGGCAGGCACGACACGATTGGGATCGATCTGGTCGCCATGTGCGTCAACGACGTGTTGGTCCAGGGCGCTGAACCGCTGTTCTTTCTTGACTATTTCGCGACCGGCAAACTTTCCGTCGATGTCGCCGAAGCGGTCATAAAGGGTGTCGCGCGCGGGTGCGCCGAAGCGGGCGCGGCGCTGTTGGGTGGCGAGACCGCAGAGATGCCCGGGATGTACGCCGACGGCCACTACGATTTAGCCGGTTTTACGGTCGGTGTGGTCGACCGTGGTCGCCTCATAGACGGCAGCACGATCGAGCAAGGTGACGTTATTCTAGGCCTCGCCTCGAGCGGCGTGCACTCTAACGGCTATTCGCTGGTCCGCAGAATCGTCGCAACCGCCGGGGCCACTTACAAGGACAAATTTGCCGATACAACGTTGGGCGAGGCGTTGCTCATGCCGACGAGAATATATGTGAACGCCGTGCTTACCTGTCTTAAGCAGCACCCCATGAAGGCACTCGCACACATTACTGGGGGCGGCCTGACAGAAAATTTGCCGCGGGTATTGCCTACCGGCGTCGGGGCGGAAATCAATCTCGACAGTTGGCCGCTGCCTGACATATTCACGTGGTTATTGGTTGCTGGTCGTCTCGACCCTGCGGAAATGTTACGGACGTTTAACTGTGGGATTGGCATGGCTATCGTCGCGAATGCCAACGACGCCGACATGCTTGCAGAGAGCTTGTCGGCTGCTGGGGAGACGGTCTATGTTATCGGTCGTATCGTTAAAGGTCGTGGCGACGTCAGCTTCGTCGGCGAATTGGGCGCTGGCTAACTTTCAACTTTCGGCCTGCGCAGCCCATTCCTCAAGTGAATGTCGCTCGGCTGCGCGCTAACCGGTATCGCGCTCCAGACGATCCAATCGCGCTTCTATCGCGCTCAACACCCCGCGTACGATTTGTACTTCACTGTGACGCAGCTCACTCCGATTAAAAAATCGCCGCAGGCGCCGGTCGAGTAACTTGGGTCGAGCCGGATCGTGATACTCAACCCGCTCCATGACCGCAAGACAGTGCCCTCGTAGTAGCTCAAGCGCTGGTGCCCCGACAATTTCGTCACCCGCATAGTGGCGCGGTCGCTGCTCGGATGTCGGCTCGGCAAGGGCACTTGCTGCGAGGCGTAGTTCGTACGCACAAATTTGCACAGCCTGAGCCAGGTTTAACGAGCTGTAATCGGGGTTTGTATCGATGCAAATAGCGTGCTGACAAAGGTCGAGCTCTGCGTTGGTTAGTCCGCTTCGTTCGCGACCGAACACTAATGCCGTCGGCACCGCGCGCGCAATCATGTCCGCCGCAGCTGGGCGCGGCGCGACAGTCGGCCAGTCAATGCGCCGACTGCGGGCTGTTGTTCCGTACACAATGTCGCAGCCAGACAGCGCCTCAGCCAGGTTTTCGTGAATGCCCGCTCGCTCGAGAATGTCATCCGCACCGGCGGCGCGTGCCGTGGCCTCCGCTGAAGGGAAATTCGCCGGTGATACGAGGTGGAGGTCCGTCAATCCCATGGTCTTCATGGCACGTGCACTGGCACCGATATTGCCGGGATGACTCGTCTCGACCAGAACGATTCGTAGCTCCGGTAGGTGGGAATGAACTGGGTTAACAGAATTTTCGGAGGCGATATCCACGGCGTCGACCCATCTATAGGTTAAACTTCGGCCTATTCTAAACGGCAAGGTCTTCCATGCACCCGATGCTCAATATCGCGACCCGCGCTGCGCGTCGCGCGGGTACGATCATTTCTCGGGCGCAAAAGCGTCTGCACGATATCAAGGTCGATCGCAAAGGCCATCGCGACTACGTCACGCAGATCGATCGAGAAGCCGAAGCGGCAATTATCGATACCCTACTGACCGCCTATCCCGGCCATGCGATTAGAGCGGAAGAATCAGGCAACCACGGGGACTCTGATTTCGTCTGGATCATTGATCCGCTCGACGGCACCCTCAATTTTATCCACGGCCACCCACATTTCGCGGTATCAATCGCCTTACAGATCAAAGGCCGTCTCGATCAAGCCGTCGTCTACGATCCGATGCGCGACGAATTGTTCTGTGCGTCGCGCGGGACTGGTGCAGTTCTGAACGGGCAACGCATTCGAGTTGGCAATGCCAAATTGCTCGAAGACGGGCTGTTGGCGACCGGCTTTCCAGTCCGTCGGAGTGCCCAAATCAACGATTACATGAGTTCATTCTCTGATTTGCTGGTGCAAAGCGCCGACATCAGGCGCGCGGGCTCGGCCGCGCTCGATTTAGCGTACGTTGCGTGCGGGCGCCTGGATGGCTATTGGGAGTTCGGCCTGCATGAATGGGACATCGCCGCAGGTGCGTTGCTGGTGCAGGAATCCGGTGGGCTAATCGGCGATCCGACTGGCGGTGAGAAGCACTTAACCGATGGCAATGTGGTCGCCGGAAATCCGCGAATATTTCGACAAATGTTGCAGGTTCTGGCACAACATAAAGACAGTTTACGGCGGCTATCGAGTTGAACACGCGCATCTCGTGACGCAATTGAGGCAGATCGTTTTATGAGCGAAGTGAGCATTATCCTGCCGGCGCGCAACGAGGCTGCCAATCTCTCCGCCCTGCTGCCGGAAATCAGAGCGCTACATCCTGACCACGAGATCATCGTCGTCGACGATGGCAGCAGCGATGACACCCTCGAAGTGTGCCAACGCAACGACGTCCGGTGCGTACAACATCCCTACAGCATGGGCAACGGCGCGGCGATCAAAACCGGCGCTCGCCATGCCAACAATGGCATTCTGGTTTTCATGGATGGCGATGGCCAGCACAACCCAGCCGATATTCAGAGCTTGGTTGATGAACTCGATAAAGGGTACGACATGGCAGTCGGTGCACGCTCGGCGAGCACCCACGCATCGCTCGCCAGACGGATGGCGAATCACATCTACAATCGACTTGCGACGTATATGGCTGGCCACCCGATTGCCGATCTGACGTCCGGTTTCCGCGCTGTACGGGCCAGACATTTCCTGCGCTTCCTGTACTTGTTGCCGAATGGGTTTTCTTACCCGACCACGTGCACCATGGCGTTTTTCCGGTCCGGCCTGCCGGTCTCCTACGTCCCGATTGCTGCCCGTAAGCGCGGCGGCAGCAGCCACATCCGCCTGATCAAGGACGGGGTGCGTTTTTTCATGATCATTCTCAAGGTCGGCGCGCTATTTTCTCCGATGCGCTTATTCCTGCCGGTCAGTCTTTTGTTCTTTTTCACTGGCGTCAGTTATTACCTGTACACATTTCTCGCCTTTCATCGTTTCACCAACATGTCCGCACTGCTGCTAACGACATCCATCCTGATTTTTTTAATCGGCATTCTCGCCGAGCTAGTGTCAGCGCTTCACTATAAGGAAGCGGATCTCGAACGCCGTCGCGTGCTTCGACGAGAACGGCAGGAACAAGCCGAATCGATCAATTAGCAGGCCCGCTGGTTTCTTCGAGCCATTCACTCAACGCACGGTCGATGGCCGGATAACGCTGCTTTCCTGCCTGATTGCGCGCGGCAATTAGTGCTTCGCGAGCTGCAAGATGTTGCCCGTCATCCAGATGCCACTCGGCCATTAGATAATGTACGAAAGGCTCATTCGGCTGACTGTCTGCAGCCATGCGCAGACGCTTAAACGCCTCCGCAACATGGCCTTGCCGATACAACAGCATCCCTAGGTAGCTGTTCTGGCGATAACGATAAGTACGATTGAGTGGTTTGTTATCGAGCGCGCGTAATGTCGCTGACAGGTCGTCGTTTGGGAGCTCACAACTACCGTCGAGCTGATGATTGACTAATACGAACAAGCTCGCCAACGCGAAATTATTCACTCGTTTGGCATGTTGGGCAGCGACCAGTGTTTGTGCGGCGCTGCCGTCCGCTGCAGCGTCCCGCCGACACAGTATCACCTGGCGCTGTAACCCGGTTTGAAAACCACCGGTATCAGGCAACAAGGCTAACGCCGCATCGTGTTCACCTCGACGCGAATGCCATTCGGCCAGCGATTGCACGGCCCGTACAGATTTGGGATGGCGCTCTGCCGCAGAAAAATAGAGCGAGCGCTCATCCCCCCACAGCGATGTGCGTACTGCGGTAGAGACAGCGAGCACAGCGACCAAACCTAGTCCTGCCACCGTTAATAAACGTGCCGACAAGCGGCCACCAATCACATCAGCCAGCGCGATATACACGCCCGCCATCGGTAAGTAATTGCGATGCTCGTACATCAACTCCAGGCCGAACACACTCGACTCAAGCGCGTGGCCCAGAAAAAACAGCGCTACGCCGAACGCCGCGACCGGATAGCGCTTGCGGGTCGCCCAGGCTAGTGCCATCAAGCTGAGAAGAAAGGCGAAAGCCGCGATGACAGCAGGCTCCTCAGCGAGATCTCGTACGACGACTTCGTCGTCGTGATAGAACCCGAAATCACGCGAACGCGGCGCGACTATCCAACGCAGATAGGTCGTCAGAACGCGGCCTTGGGTCATTAGACGTTCACCTATCGTGAAATCGCGATGGGTATAAATGCCGAGCAGACGGGCCTTGATATCGCTGCCGATATACGCCGCAGCCGCCAGCACCGGAACTACCGTGCACAGCCATAGCAAGCGCTTTAGCCATAGCGGTCTGGCCAGACTCGCGAACGCGAGAAGTTCCAGCGCAGCAATGTAAAACGGCAATAGCAGGCCGGTTTCCTTGCTCAGGGCGGCGAGCGGCGTCATCACGAAAATCCCACACACAATGAGACTTTCACCGCCCTTGTAGCCCTTCACCACGCGCGCGCGACCGCTGGCGTAAGCAAGTAGCCCCAACACACAAAACAAGGCGGAAAGTTCGGTCATGCGCTGTACTGCGTACAACACGGTGCTGACGTGCAGGGGATGTACCAACCATGCCGCCGCCGCCAATAAGGCGACCGTGCGGGCGCGCCGGCGACAGGGATAAATCAGTCCTAATGTCGTCGAAAACAACGCGTAGAGTGCGGTGCCGATGAGCCCATGAAGTGCGACATTAGCGGCCTTCCAGTGCCAGGCGTCGGCGGTTCCGGCCGTCGCCTGCAGTGCGAATGTGAACATCGAAAGCGGTCGTCCCAGCGGGCCACTGTTGCTGACCAGGTATTCACGGCTGAAAAATGCCTCGCGTGGCAATTCGAGCAGCGGCACAAGGACCGAATAGTCATCAAGTAATAACGGGCCGGGTAATCCGGGCACGTATATCACAACGGTTAACATCAGCAGCATCACCAGCGCCAGCCAGACAGACGCCGTGGCGATACGACGATCGTCGCTCACAATTCGGTCGGGCCGGCCAACAAGCGCCGCAAACGCCCGAAATGCGGCCTGTTAGTGAGCTCAAAATGCCACGGCTGGTCATTGAGCAACGCCTCACCGAGCTTTATCGCAAGCGCGCGACCGCCGTTGTCGCTATACGCTTCTGCGAGTCGGATTGAGAGATTGAGATCGGTTGGATTATGCGCGACAAGTTCTGCCAGGATCGTCAAACCAGCTTCGGCGTCGCCGAGAACGGCTAAGTAGTAGATAGCCAGCCATTCCAGCGTGCGCCGTCGATAATCCGGATAAAGTTCGGCGCCCGTGAGGGTTATTTCAGCTAGCGCCAGCACCGGGCCCGGGGCCTTTCGGCAGCTCGAGTAAGCCTGGCATTCGACCAACTGTCGAAACGCTTCAACACGCACCCGACTGCGTGGATGGGCCTTCAAACGGTCCAGCATGACCTGCGTTCCTGTCTGGTCATTGGCGTTCACTCGCAATTTGAGCAGGGCGGCCAGGGCCATAAACGGAATCCGGTCGAGTGTTGCAGAACGTTCCAGCGCATCGACTCCGGTTTGCTGGAGCGTGGCGTCACCGAGCTCAGCACCGCGCTCGAAGCTAAGCCGCCCATACTCATACCAGCTGCGAGCTGACTCCGGGTGATGGCGTATATCCACACTCATTTGACGCCACGGGTCGTCCCAATCCACCGCGCGCAAAGCGGTCACGATGGCAACGCAAACGATAAATAGCGCCATCGGCAAATAGCGCAGACGAGCATCGGGCACTCGCTTGAGAATCAACTGGGCCCCGATCACCAAAGCGCTGAGGGGACCGACGGAAGCAAGATAGTTACGGTGTTCGTGTACCAACTCCAGTGGCACCAGGGACGATTCCAGCAGGTGGCCGCTGATGAACCACGCGCAGCCGAATGCTAGCCACAGTGGGCGTCTGGCGAATGTGCAGCCAACGGCGACCAGTACGACGCAAACACTCGGTAGGGTCGAAATCGGGTCGAGCAAGCTTTTCGAAAGCGGGACGTCGTCGTGGAACAGGGCGAATAGGGACAGATCCGGCGTTAGGATCATCTGGAGGTAGAGCATCAGCACGCGTGATTCCGTCAGCAAGCGTTCAGCGGCAGTAAATTCGCGACCGAAATAAGCCGGGAAGAGCGTATTCGCGTTCATATAAGCAACGCCCAAGCTAACCAGGATGAGGCCCCCCACGATACCTCGCCACGCTGCGCGAACTGGTGGCAGTCCGGCGAAGCCGAATGCAGAGAGTTCTATGGTCAACAGGAAAAACGGCAACAACACCGCCGTTTCTTTAGCTGCGAGACCCAATACCCAGCACAACATGAGGGCCAACCAGGTTGCCACTGTCACGTCGCGCCCGGACGTCTGGCGCACGCGAATGCAAAAATAGACCCACATCCCCAGCAACATGAACGTCGATGCCAATAGCGTCATACGCTGGACGACATACAACACCGACGTGAGATTGATGGGATGAACCGCCCAGAGCAGCGCGATCAACCAGGCGAGCCGGCCAGCGTCGCCCGCGCGAATCCCAGACAGTCGTCCGAGGATGGCGCGCAGCAAGAATAGGAGCAAGCCGGCGTTGAGACAGTGCAAAGCGAGATTAGTGACTTTGAAACCCAAGGGGACGAGGCCGTCGACCGCATGATTCAGTGCGAAAGTGAGTAACGACAGCGGTCGCTTGAGTGGTCCGGTAGCGGTTGAGAAGGCTGCGTCGAGCGCACCGCTGACGCCGTGGTTCAGCGCGCCCAAGTGTTCATTATTGACGATTACATGGTAATCGTCGAACGCGAATCCGCCGCTGAGACCGGGCCAGTAAACCAGGACCGCCGCGGCCACGATGCTTAACCAACCAAAGATGGCAGCCGGGGTCGTTTTCAATGCTGCGGACATGATTGTCGAGACAAAAAAAAACACGCTGCGTTTCCGCAGCGTGTTTGATTTATCCGAGTCGCTGAAGCTTAGCGGCAGGACGACGGACGGTATTTAGCAAGCAGGTTGCCGCCGGTGCAATCCCAAACGATCTTGCCGCCTGAAGTGGTCGGCGAAAGCTGCAGGGTTGAAGAACCAATCGGCGATGCCGAGAAAATTACTTCAATAACACCAGAAGAAATCGTGACACTCTGGACCGAGTTACCACTGATATCAGTGGAGGTGGCCATGCCGGCTTCATCGTTGTTAGTAGGCAGGTTACCTGTGCTGGAAAAGTACTCAGCCACTCCAGTCTTACCAGAAGCAGCCAAGCTCAAACCTTCAGTCACTTTCGCGCGGATGGTGTAATCCTGGTAGGCCGGGATAGCAACCGCGGCGAGGATGCCGATAATCGCGACCACGATCATGAGCTCGATAAGCGTAAAACCTTGTTGTTTCTTCATAATGGCTAATTCCCTAATGTCAAAGTTGAATGCGCATGCCGGGCAATTATTGTTGATTGACCTCAAACGGCGCGTTGTTCAGTGGGTCGGTCGGCCCAAGCCGTAAAACCCGTTCGAGGAGAAACAAAGCAGGTTGCGTGCCAACTTTTCGATTCATCCAAAAAACCTGCTCTGACGGGCATTCAGGTGACCGCGAGTTGCGCGCCGCAACACCGTATCAAAACGATTTAACGTCAATAAGTGACGCGGCACGTCACACACGGACAGAATCAAGCCGTTTTCCTACTCAATTTCCAGCTTTTGCAACCGGTAACGCAGCGCACGAAAACTGATGCCAAGAATTTTCGCGGCTTTGGTCTTGTTCCAACGCGTTTGCTCCAACGCCTGGATGATGCGCGAACGCTCAACCTCATCCAGATAAGATTGCAACTCAGCGGTGTCGGCGAATTGCGGCGTTGGCTGGTCCTGCGTCGACGGTTCCTCAGCAAGGATTGGCGGGTCGATCTGCGTGGTGGCCGCCCCCGACCGGGTCAAACCCAGATCGGACTCACTGATTGCCTCTTGTTCGCACATCGTGAGGGCTCGCTCGAGAATGTTCTCAAGCTGGCGGACGTTGCCCGGGAAGTCGTATGCGTTCAGTGCTTGCATGGCCATGTCGTCCAGCCGTGGCTGGGGAATACCGAATTCGCGGGATTTGGTGCTCAAAAAATGCTCTGCCAGGAGAGGTATATCCGAACGACGCTCGCGCAGCGGCGCGACATGCAATTCGATGACATTGATGCGGTAGTACAAGTCTTGCCGAAATTGCTCTTTCTCAACCAAGTCCGCCAAATCTTTATGGGTCGCGGCCAGAATACGACAATCGACACTGACCTCTTCCTCTGCCCCGACCGGCCGTACGCGCTTTTCCTGGATTGCACGCAATAACTTCACCTGCATTTGCAGGGGCAATTCAGCTACCTCATCGAGAAAAAGCGTGCCCCCGTCAGCAGCCATGAACAGGCCTTGCTTATCTGCAACGGCGCCAGTAAAACTGCCCTTTTTGTGGCCAAACAGTTCACTTTCGACTAACTCACCGGGAATCGCGCCACAGTTCACCGGAACAAACTCAGCGCCCGAGCGCGAACTCTGCTCGTGAATAAGGCGGGCTACCAATTCCTTGCCACTCCCCGATTCGCCGCTGATATAGACCGGTGCCTGGCTGCGGGCGACTTTACGAACTGTCTCACGCAGTCGCTCGATGGCGACCGATTCTCCAATCAAGCCTGCGCCACCGACCGCTGGATTGCTGCGCAGGCTCAAAGCCTGGGACACCAATTTGCGCAACGCTTGGAGTTCGACGGGTTTCGTCACGAAATCAAACGCACCTGACTTCAACGCGGATATCGCCGCTTCCATGTTGCCGTGGGCCGTAATGACCGCAACGGGCATAGACGGGTAGCTTCTTGCGATATGGCCTACAAGCTCAATGCCGTCACCGTCAGGCAGACGCATGTCGGTCAAACAGAGGTCGAATTGGCGAGATTTCAACAGCGCCTCGGCCTGTTTGATATCACCGGCTGTATCGCACTCGATGTCCATGCGCGCCAGTGTGATTGACAGCAGTTCGCGGATGTCCGGCTCATCGTCGACCACCAGAGCTCGATACTCGTTCATATGTCCCCTACCCGTTGCTGCCGATCGGGATGTGCAAAAGTGAGGCGAAATCGGCAGCCAGCGTCGTGACTGACAAGATGCAAAGACGCCTGGTTTGATTCGCACAACTCGCGGGCAATATACAGCCCGAGGCCTGTGCCGGTATTTTCACTGGTCGCGAACGGCTCAAACAAACGATCGGCGATATTGGCGTCAAGCCCCTCACCCGAATCGACTACATCCAGAAACGGCCGGCCGTTCGTGTCATTGACGCCCGCCTCGAAAACAATGCGCGGGCTCGACTTCGCGTACCGCAACGCGTTTTCGCACAAATTCCACAACACTTGATGGAGCTGGGTCTTGTCGATTCGCACCACGATAGGTTCCTCGAACCAGTCGGTTTGTAACTCGCTGGCAGCCAGATCATGGCGATGCCTCAGCTCGCTTTGGAAGTCTTCAAGCCAGGGGCGAAGTTCGAAGCTCTCCGCGACCGCGTCCTTGCGCCGCCCGAGGTTCAGAATATTCTCGATGATCGTGTTCACCCGGCCGCTATGTTGCAAAACGATGTCAATGAGACGTCGGTCCTGCTCAATCAAATCCGGCGACTCGGAAAGTAATTGTCCGGCGTGGCTGATAGCTCCGAGCGGATTTCGTATCTCGTGAGCGATACTCGCCGTCAGGCGGCCCAGCGATGCAAGTTTGAGTTGTTGCGCACGTTGCCGGGTTTGCGCGGCGTCTTCTAGAAACACCAGCGTTCCGGACTGGTCCTCACCGCTGCGGCTCAGCTCAGTGAAAGAGACCAATGCGTTGATACTGCCTTGCCCGGTGATGGTCGATTCAGGATTATTGCCGGTCTCGATCCAGGTACCGTAAAGACGGTGCAGCTCGCGCGACAATAATCTCAAATCTAACGCCGGCTCGGATCCGTCACGGCCGAGAATTTCATTCGCCGCGTCATTCAGCAGAACAATATTGGAGTCGCCGTCCAAAACCATAATGCCAGCTCTCATTCTGCGCACGATGTGTTCGTTTAGACGCGACAAATTCTGAATATCGATGGCATGTTTCGCTGCCAGCGCCTCACCCAGACGCGCGCGCTCGGCGAGGAGCGAGGCGAGGACGGCAGTGCCGAAACATGACGCCCCAAGCAGGCCGGCCTGGGTGTAGTTGGCACTGGTGTAGCCGAGATAAAGCGTGCCGAAAACCGTTTCGCCCAGAAATGCGATACTCGCAAGCGCGGCGAAAAAAATGCCTGCCCGGCCCGACGCCAACAAACACGTTCCGGCCACGGCGACGACCAGGAGCATGCCAACACCGCTGGTAACGCCGCCGGCCGCATGCATCAACAACGTTATTGCGACGATGTCGATTAACGAGAGGCTGTAAACCAGCACACGATAGTTAAGCTTCTTTACCTCAATCAGGCCCTGCGCCAGAACGGTGGTGACGAGATAGCAAAGCGCTGTTACGGCCAGCAGTCGACCGTCCAAATCGTTCAGATTAGGCGGCATCTTGCCGGTCGTACTCAGGACGGCGAACAGACCGGAGATAACAATTCGATAAAAATTGAAGTAGCGCAGCGCACTCCAATTTGCGAGCGATACGCGCAGCGAGATGTTGGCTTCCAGGCCTGGCCGTTTCCTCATGGCTTGGGGTCGCGCTCCTGAGCGTGGGCCTCGCAGCAATAGTGCTGGCCGTCGCGGACCACGGCTTCATTGCGCGGCAGATAGACCTCGCAGCGTTCGCACTGGACCGTTTTCGCGTCCAATACGCGGGGGCGGCGGGCGCCCAGGCGGGCACGCGCGCTACGCATCACGGCAAAAACCGCGATGACGACTATTAATGCAATCAACAAACGCGGAAACATCGCTCAAGTCCTTATATCGTTGCTGTGAGCGCGCGGGAATTACACGCGAATATCGATGACAAAGCACGGCAGACACGCCATACTTCGGCCCCTGTTTCGAAGACCAAATCAGCGCTTATGTTCCTCTGTTGTCTGATTCGACTCAAGGCGAGCGGATCGACGGGAAAGCATATGCTGGGTGGCATTGTGGGTAATTAAAGGGGGATTTATGAATCTGCACGAGTACCAGTCCAAGAGCCTCTTCGCGGACTACGGCATCCCGGTTCAGGGCGGCGAAGTGGCACACAGCGCCAGCGAAGTAGCTGAACTCGCGCGCGGACTCGGAGGAGACGCGTGGCTGGTCAAAGCCCAGGTTCACGCTGGCGGCCGCGGCAAGGCCGGTGGCGTCAAATTCACGCGTGACCTCGACGAGCTCGAACAACACGCGGCGCGCTTAATTGGCTCACAATTAATCACCGGACAATCAGCGCCCGATGGTCAGCCTGTCAACTGCGTGCTCATCGCCGCTGCTGCAGACATCGAGCACGAGCTTTACCTCGGCGCGGTCATTGACCGCGCAGCGCGGCGCGTTGCATTCATGGCATCCCGCGCCGGCGGCATGGACATTGAAGAAGTCGCAGCCACGACGCCAGAGAAGATTTTCAATTTGGCCGTCGACCCGGTGCTTGGCCTGCAAGGCTATCAGTGTCGCGAGATGGCCTTCGCTCTTGAGCTCGACGCCGCCCAACGCAAGCAATTGCAAGTCATTCTGGAAGGCTTATACCGCCTTATCTGTGAATGCGACGTGAGTCTGGTCGAAATTAATCCACTGGCGATTCTGACTGACGGTTCGCTGTGCGCCGTGGACGCTAAAATCAATCTTGACGACAACGCCTTGTTCCGGCAGAAAAAGATTGCGGATTGGCGCGACCCGAGTCAGGAGGACGAAAAGGAGCGACGCGCCCAGGAATTCGACCTCAACTATGTCACCTTGGACGGCAATATTGCCTGCATGGTAAACGGCGCAGGCCTCGCTATGGCAACCATGGATATCATCAAACTTTGCGGCGGCCAACCGGCTAACTTCCTCGATGTTGGCGGCGGCACCACCGCCGCGCGTGTGGCTGAAGCTTTCAAGATTATCGTGTCAGACAGCAAAGTTGAGGCCATTCTGGTCAATATTTTTGGGGGCATTGTGCGCTGCGACCTGATCGCCGAAGGCATTATCGCGGCGGTCACAGATGTTGGTATCAGTGTTCCCGTAGTGGTGCGCCTGGAAGGCACCAATGTTGATGAAGGCAAAGCGTTGCTCGCCTCCAGTGGGCTTGCGATTACAAGTGCTGAGAATCTTGCAGACGCTGCTGAGAAAGTCGTCGCTGCGGTTGGAGTTCAATAAATCATGTCTATCCTGGTCGATAAAAATACGCGCGTGCTGGTGCAGGGTTTTACCGGAAAGCAGGGCACCTTTCACGCCGAGCAGGGGATCGCTTACGGCACCCAGATAGTCGGTGGCATCACACCGGGACGAGGCGGCGAACGCCATCTCGATCGCCCGATTTTCAATACCGTCGCAGAGGCTGTGGCAGAGACTGGCGCAGATGCGAGCATGATTTTCGTGCCGCCTCCGTTTGCGGCCGATGCGATTGCCGAAGCCGCTGCCGCCGGCATCCGCGTTATCGCCTGCATCACCGAAGGTATCCCTGTGCTCGACATGGTACGTGTCAAAGCCAGTCTTATGGCACGTGGAGATGTCTACCTCATCGGACCCAATTGTCCCGGCATCATTACGCCTGGCGAATGCAAAATCGGTATCATGCCGGCCGCAATTCACCAGCAGGGTCGCACTGGTATCGTGTCTCGCTCCGGCACGCTGACCTACGAAGCGGTTCATCAAACGACCGCAGCCGGCCTGGGTCAAAGCACCTGTGTTGGTATCGGCGGAGACCCCATCCACGGGATGAATTTCATTGATTGTCTACGTTTGTTCGAGGACGACGGGCAGACCGAAGGCATTATCATGGTTGGCGAGATTGGTGGTTCCGCGGAGGAAGAAGCGGCAGCGTTCATCGGTGAGCACGTCACCAAACCGGTAGTTGGATATATCGCCGGCGTCACCGCGCCACCTGGAAAGCGGATGGGACATGCCGGGGCAATCATCTCCGGTGGTAAGGGCACTGCCGACGACAAGTTTGCGGCACTTGAAGCGGCCGGGGTGAAGACGGTGCGTTCACCGGCAGAGATGGGGCCAGCCATGGCCGCCGCGCTGGCCTGAGTCGTCGCATGAGCAGCAGACTGATACTCGGGTAACCACAGCTAATCCTATGTCGCCTCCTCTGCGTCTTGCTCTCGCCCAGACAGATTTCTGTGTGGGTGATATCAGCGGTAACCGTACACGAATAATCGAGCTCACCGCGCTTGCCGCGGCCGAGGGCGCCGACGTTGTTGTGTTTCCGGAGCTGGCCCTAACCGGTTATCCGCCGGAGGACCTGTTGTTCCGCCCAGGGCTTCACCGTCGCGTCCGTGTGGCATTGGAAGAGATTGCTGCCGCAACCGCGGGCACGCATGTGATTGTTGGCTATCCGGAACTGGACGGCGATGCGCTTTTTAACAGTTGTGCGGTTTTCTTCGCTGGTAAGAGAATCGCAAACTACCGCAAACAACATCTCCCGAACTATTCGGTGTTCGACGAGAAGCGCTATTTCGTAGCCGGCACTGAAGCTTGTGTGGTCGACATCGGCGGCGTGAAGTTTGGACTCAGCATCTGCGAGGATATCTGGTCGCCCGATACGGCTCAGCAAAATCGTGCAGCAGGCGCTGAATGCATCTGCAATATCAATGCTTCACCGTTTCATATCGGCAAGTTTAGCGAACGCAATAACGCCGTTCGCGATGCTGCCACGACGTCCGGACTCGCGGTCGCCTATGTGAATACCGTCGGTGGGCAGGACGAGCTCGTGTTCGACGGAGCCTCATTTGCCCTCGACCGTCACGGCGCCGTCACAGCTCAGGCGCCGGCTTTCAGCGAATCGTTGTTCATGCTCGAAGTCGAACGCGAAGCAGCAGGAAAGAACATATTTTTCAGCGGTTCGATGACCGAACTGCCGGATCTCGAGGCTGCCGTATATGACGCCCTGGTCGTCGGCATTCGAGATTACGTCGCCAAAAATCGCTTCCCGGGCTGCGCGCTCGGTTTGTCCGGGGGCATCGACTCTGCTTTGACGCTGGCACTCGCCGTCGATGCGCTTGGCAAAGATGCAGTAACGGCGATTGCCATGCCGTCGCGTTACACGGCAGATATGAGCGTTGACGACGCCCGCGAAGAAGCCAAGCTGCTCGGTTGCGAATTTCGTATCGTTCCCATCGACGATGTCGTGCGTGCTTTCGGTACGAGTCTCAGTCCAGTGTTGCCCGAGCACGGAGTCGGCGTCACTGCTGAGAACCTCCAGGCCCGCACACGCGGCGTAATGCTCATGGCGGTTTCAAATTCAAGCGGCAGAATGGTGCTTGCGACAGGCAACAAAAGCGAAATGTCGGTTGGCTATGCCACGCTGTACGGCGACATGGCCGGCGGCTTTGCGCCACTCAAGGATATCTCCAAGACCCTGGTTTACCGATTGTCGCGCTGGCGTAACGAACGCTCGCCGGCGATCCCAGAGCGGGTCATCGTGCGCCCGCCAAGCGCTGAATTGGCACCCGATCAAAAAGATTCCGATTCGCTTCCGGCTTATGACATTTTGGATCCCATCCTCGAGTCGTATATCGAAAAGGACATGACGCCACGCGAAATCGCAGAACTGGGTTTCGATTTCGCAACCGCACAGCGCGTGGCCGCGATGGTTGACAGGAATGAATACAAGAGGCGTCAGGCAGCACCGGGCGTGCGCATTACCAAACGCGCCTTTGGCCGCGACCGACGCGTGCCGATTACGTCACGCTACGACGAGCAAAAGCCGGTCCCACGCTAACCCGCACTTAGCGCACGCGCGTTTCCCTAACTTCGGCAAGGCCCGGGTGATTAGGGTAGTTCACTTCCAGAACACGCAGTGCGTCATCAGCAAGTTCGTTCAATTCCAGCACTTTGTAGGATTTAGCAAGCAAAATGAGTGCTTCAGGCATCGCTGGCGTTTGCTGGTAATTTTCGACCACATAGCGGGCGCGGTTGGCAGCGGCCACGAACGCCCCGCGGCGCATGAAAAAATTCGCTACGTTAACCTCGTGCTGAGAGAGAATGTTGCGTAGATACCGCATCCGTAGCTGAGCGTCATCGACGTAGATGCTCTCCGGGAATTGTTTTATCAACTCGCTAAAATCGTTAAATGATTGCAACGACGCACCTGGATCGCGCTGAGACGGATCTTTCGGCAAGTAGCGATCGGCAAGCCCGTAACCGCGCCCGAAATTGACCAATCCGCGCAGAAAATACGCATAGGCCATATGCGGGTGAGACGGATACAGCTTGATAAAGCGGTCAAGCGTTGCCTGGGCAGTAGCGGGATCGTCCGTTCGGTAATAACAGTACGCTAGTTCCAACTGCGATTGTTGGGTATATATTCCGAACGGATAACGCGACTGAAGTTTCTCGTAATATTCGATTGCCCCGCTACAGGTGCCAGAATCGAGCCGGTCCTTAGCCATTGAATACAGTCGTTCTTCTGGCCATTTTGACTCTTCGCGATCGCGGCTCGATTGACCTTGAAAATAGCCGCAGCCACTGAGACTCAGCAATGTTAAAAGGCAAATGGCGCGCACTAGCGCGCTGATTGGGACAGACTTCATGAATGGGTTGCTTCCCCGCGCTAGCACGGAATGAGGTTGAAGGCGGACCATTTTAGTGGCTGCAATTTCATCTGCGCAACGTGCGGTCCGCCGGGGCACGGTGGCAGCAAGCTTAGAGCGACATCTGCGCTGCTCGCAAGCGACCCGCGTAGACTAATGCATGGCCATGCGATTCATTGACTTCATCGGTTCGGACAGACCACGGTAACGTGCAGACACAAAACTACGACCTCACCATACCCGACGAGTTCGACGGTTCGCGTCTTGATCAAGCGCTGGCGTCGCTACTAAACCAATATTCTCGTTCAGCGCTGAAACAGTGGATTGAAGCTGGCGCAGTCCAATTGAACGGTAGCAAAGTAAAAGTGCGCGCCAAAGTCCACGGCGGCGATCGAGTGACAGTTATTGCAACGCTCGCAGCAAGCGCAGACGTGCTCCCGCAAGCCGTCGAGTTCGACACGATTCACAGCGACGCTGACTTACTCGTTGTCGCCAAGCCGGCTGGGATCGTCGTTCACCCTGGCGCAGGAAATCCGGACCACACGCTAGTCAACGGTTTGCTGGCGCGCTTTCCGGAACTGGCGGCACTGCCGCGCGCAGGGCTGATTCATCGCATAGACAAGGACACCTCCGGCCTGTTACTGGTCGCCAGGCATACGGCCAGCTATCAACAACTGGTCCGTGCAATGGCCGCTCGCGCGATTAGTAGGACTTACGAAGCGGTTGCATCCGGTGTCTTAATCGCTGGCGACACGATCAATGCTGCGATTGCACGAGATCCACGTCAGCGCACGCGAATGCGTATAGACGTTAACGGGAGACAGGCCGTAACTCATTTTCGAATTGCGGCTCGTTATCGGAGGCACACCTTGCTTGAAGTCCACCTTGAGACCGGCAGAACACACCAGATTCGCGTGCATCTAGCCTCCATTGGCCACCCGCTGGTCGGAGATTCGCGCTATGGCGCGCGGCCACGACCACCGCTTGGTGCCAGCGCAAGTCTGATCGCGCAACTCGAGCAGTTCCCCCGTCAGGCTCTCCATGCCGCCCGGCTCCAACTTGAGCACCCCGTTAGCGGTGAAACACTGACATTCCATGATCCCCGCCCTGACGATCTAAATCGACTGATAGAGGCTCTGGCCGCCGACACGCAAGGCGTCGGGCAACAATGAAGCCGGGACAAGAGACGCCAACATTTATCCCCGAATGGCCGGCACCTGGCAATGTCCGAGTCTGTTTCACAACGCGTCATGGAGGGTTCAGCACAGGGCCGTGGGCGAGTGCGAATCTGGCTACGCATGTTGGTGATCAACTGAGTGCTGTCACACAGAATCGTGAACGCCTTACCCGGTCACTCGCGCTTGAGCAGCAACCTTGCTGGCTTAATCAGGTCCATGGCACACACGTCCATCGCCTGGACCAGTGTACTTATGGCGTAACAGCCGACGGCGCCATCACCAATCGAAGCGGCGTTGCCTGAGTGGTGATGGTCGCCGATTGTCTCCCCGTCCTGCTATGTGCCGGGGACGGTCGCGAAGTTGCGGCTGTGCATGCCGGCTGGCGCGGGCTAGCCTCAGGCATTCTTGGTCAGGCTGTTGCCCAGTTTGACTCACCGCCAGAGCAACTCATCGCCTGGCTTGGCCCCTGTATTGGGACAGGCAATTACCCGGTCGGGTTCGAGCTGCGAACGACTTTCATCAGCGAGCACGCAGCGTACGAGGCCTGTTTCGTTGAACACGCAGGACGCATGCATATGAATCTGCGTGAGTTGGCGAAGCAGCAACTCAAGCGGCTGGGCGTCACGGCGGTGAATGTCAGTGAGCGATGTGTCTACGCTGAAGACGACTCATTTTTCTCGTTTCGGCGCGACGGTACTACTGGCCGGATGGCTGCGTTGATCTGGATTTCCTGAACAGATCACCATTTGCAACAAGCGGAATTGCCCAGCCACAACCGTCGGACGACACGCTAGCCAGCCGACGTTTAGCGCACCTCATGCTTGAAATAACTCGCTGCGACCCTCACCTATCTACTAACGATTGATCAGGTCACAAGGGGGCATTCGAACATGCGCGCCGACAAACTTACGCACAAATTTCAACTCGCGATAGGCGAAGCCCAAAGTCTGGCCCTCGGTTTGGACAACCAGTTTATTGATCCTCAGCACGTCATGATTGCGCTGCTCGACCAGGAAGGCAGCGCAATTCGACAGCTGTTGCAAAACGCCAGTGTGAAAGTCGCCCAACTGCGCTCACAACTAGGTCAAAGCATCGAAAGCTTACCCAAAGTCAGCGGTGCCGCTGGCGATATTCATCCCTCTAATAGTCTCGTTAAAATTCTCAACATCGCGGACAAACTCTCTCAAGATCGAAACGATGCCTACATCGCCAGTGAACTATTTGTGCTCGCTGCGTTTGAGGAAAAAGGCGAGTTGGCCCGCCATCTCAAAAAGAGTGGCGCCGACGCACAGCTGATTAAAAGTGCCATCGAACAACTTCGCGGCGGCGAGGCTGTTGACGACCCGAACGCGGAAGAACATCGCCAGGCCCTCGAAAAGTACACTGTCGATCTGACGGAAAGAGCCGAACAGGGAAAGCTTGACCCCGTCATTGGGCGCGACGAGGAAATCCGGCGCACAATTCAGGTTTTACAGCGCCGAACGAAAAACAATCCCGTTTTGATCGGAGAGCCTGGGGTTGGAAAAACAGCAATCGTCGAAGGTCTCGCTCAACGCATCGTCAATCACGAGGTATCGGAAGGGCTCAAACGTAAGCGCGTGCTCGCCCTCGATATGGGCGCGCTGATCGCTGGAGCCAAATTTCGTGGCGAATTTGAAGAACGACTTAAAGCTGTTCTCAATGATTTGGCACGCCAGGATGGACAGGTGATCCTGTTCATCGATGAGCTGCACACCATGGTTGGGGCGGGAAAAGCCGAAGGGGCGATGGACGCGGGGAATATGCTCAAGCCTGCCCTGGCGCGGGGCGAACTCCACTGCATCGGCGCAACAACACTGGACGAGTATCGCCAGTACGTCGAAAAAGATGCGGCATTGGAGCGACGCTTCCAGAAAGTTTTAGTCGACGAACCTTCTATCGAAGATACGATCGCGATATTGCGTGGCCTGAAAGAACGCTACGCCGTCCATCACGGCGTCGAAATCACTGACCCGGCGATTATCGCCGCAGCCAATCTGTCCAGCCGCTACATCGCCGACCGGCAGTTGCCCGACAAGGCCATTGATCTCATCGACGAGGCAGCGAGCCGAATCAGTATCGAAATCGATTCAAAGCCAGAAAGTATGGATCGCCTGGGGCGCCGTTCCATTCAGCTCAAAATCGAACGTGCGGCGCTGCAAAAGGAGCAGGATGACGCATCGAAACGCCGCCTGGAAGATCTCGAAAGGCAACTTAGCGAAGTGGAAAAAGAGTATGCCGATCTGGAGGAAATCTGGACGTCGGAAAAGGCAGCTTTAGCTGGCACCAATCAGCTCCAGGCTGAACTTGAGCGGGCCCGTCTTGAATTCGAGAACGCAAAACGCGCCGGCGATCTGAACCGGATGTCGGAGCTGCAGTACGGCATCATCCCTGCATTGGAGAAGCAACGACTCGATACGGCAGATGTCGAAGCACCCCGCCAGCAGCTGCTGCGCAATCGGGTCGCGGAAGAAGAGATAGCGGAGATCGTCTCTCAATGGACCGGTATTCCAGTATCCAGGATGCTCGAAGGCGAACGCGATAAGCTCCTGCGCATGGAAGATGCGCTGCATAAGCGCGTGATTGGTCAGCAAGAAGCCGTCGACGCGGTAGCCGACGCCATTCGGCGCTCCCGCGCAGGGTTGTCAGACCCGAATCGCCCGAATGGTTCGTTTCTGCTCCTTGGACCAACTGGTGTGGGCAAGACCGAGCTGTGTAAATCATTAGCGGAGTTTTTGTTCGACACTGAAGACGCGCTAGTGCGAATCGATATGTCGGAATATATGGAAAAACATGCTGTTGCAAGGCTTATTGGCGCTCCACCCGGATATATCGGGTACGAGGAAGGCGGCTATCTGACTGAAACTGTGCGGCGCAAACCCTACTCAGTGGTACTGCTGGACGAGATCGAGAAAGCGCACCCGGACGTATTCAATATCCTTCTGCAAGTCCTCGATGATGGACGGCTTACCGACGGACACGGACGAACGGTTGATTTTCGCAATACGGTCATCGTGATGACCTCAAATCTGGGCTCTGACACCATTCAGAATATGGCCGACGATGACCGTTATGAAGAGATGAAAAAGTCGGTTATGGATGTGGTCGGCTCCCACTTTCGCCCGGAATTCATCAACAGAATCGACGACGTCGTGGTTTTCCACGCGCTCAGAAAGGCGCAAATTCGAGCGATTGCGGAAGTTCAGATAAATCGCCTGCGCGAACGCCTGGGAGAGCAAAATCTCAACCTCGAGATCAGTGCAACGGCACTGGACCACCTGGCCGAGGCCGGATTTGATCCAGTCTACGGTGCAAGACCCTTAAAGCGCGCCATTCAGAATCTGGTCGAAACGCCCCTCGCGGAAGCCATTCTTGCCGGCAAGTACAAAACACTTGATACCGTGCTGGTAGAGCTTGGCGAGGCAGGACTTGAGTTCGGACTCGCTACCACTAATCACGATTCGAACGAGCGCTCCACGACAGACTGACGCCGGCGCTGATTTTCGGGCGTAGATCGCCAAAATCACCCGCCCCGGTAGCTATTTAGCGCTGATTAATCTACCATTTTATGTGGATCCATTTGACTTCATGAGCGCAACACAATGGCGGTATCGACGAATCGAGTGCCCTTAAGCGGCCTCGCACGAAAACTAGTCATGGACGGGCTCCTGGAGCAGGAAGCCGCGGCCGAAGCTTTCCAGGAATCACTGAAAAACAAAATTCCTTTCGTGAAGCAGCTCGTCGAGAACAAGCTGGTCGATGCGAAGTCGATCGCGCATGCCGCATCAAGCGAGTTCGGCGTGCCATTAATCGACATCGATTGCATCGAGATTGACCCCGATACCATCAAAATTGTCAGCCGCGATTTGCTCCAGAAGCACGGCGCGCTGCCGCTGTACAAGCGCGGCACGCGCGTATTCCTTGGTGTTGCAGACCCAACCAATCTGCAGGCGCTGGATGAAATCAAGTTCAATATCGGCGGCGGAACGACCGAGGCAGTCGTCGTTGAGTGGGACAAACTCGCCAAAGCCCTCGATAAAGCACTTGAAGAGTCCGACACCAGCCTCGGAGACATGGACGACGGCGATCTGGAGGATTTCGACGATGTCGAAGTCGGAACGACCGAACCTGATCGCGACGACGATGCGGAAGTTGACGACGCTCCAGTAGTGCGCTTCGTTAACAAATGCTTGTTGGACGCCATCAAGAAAGGCGCTTCTGATCTCCATTTCGAGCCTTACGAGAAAATGTACCGCGTGCGCTTCCGAGTCGACGGTGTCCTGCAGGAAGTTTCCCGCCCCCCGTTGGCCCTGTCCGGAAAAATTGCCGCGCGCATCAAGGTCATGTCGCGCATGGACGTATCCGAGCGACGCGTGCCGCAGGACGGACGCATCAAACTCAAACTGTCGAAAACAAAGGCTATCGATTTCCGCGTCAGCACCTGTCCGACGTTGTTTGGTGAGAAAGCCGTACTACGTATTCTCGACTCGGACGCAGCCAAACTACAGATTGACCAACTTGGGTATGAAGATCACCAGAAAGAATTGTTTCTGAAGAACCTCGCTAAGCCCTACGGAATGTTCCTGGTCACCGGCCCGACCGGTAGTGGCAAAACGGTATCTTTGTATACCGGCATCAACATTTTGAATCAGGAAGATATCAACATCTCCACAGCTGAAGATCCTGTTGAAATCAACCTGCCCGGTGTTAATCAGGTGCAGGTCGATGAGCGCACCGGGATGACTTTTCCGAAGGCCCTCAAGGCTTTTTTACGCCAGGATCCGGACATCATTCTGGTTGGCGAGATTCGTGATCTCGAAACGGGTTCGATTGGCGTAAAAGCTGCGCAAACGGGCCATATGGTGATGTCGACCTTGCATACTAATGATGGTCCGCAAACGCTGACACGACTTCAGGATATGGGCATCCAGGCGTTTGCGGTTGCTACGACAATCAACCTTATTACTGGCCAGCGCCTGTGTCGACGCCTCCATCCGGATTACCGCCAACCCATCGATATGCCCGACGATGCATTGTTGAAAGAAGGCTTCCCACAAGAATGGGTCGACGAGGGAATCAAGATATTTAGCCCGGGTGACGGCGGAGCTGAGTGTCCGAGCGGGTATAAAGGTCGGGCCGGAATCTATCAGGTTATGGGTATATCAGACGCCATGAAACGCCTTATCATCGAAGGTGCGAATGCTGTGCAGCTTGCTGACCAGGCGGGGGACGAAGGGGTCTGGGATATACGTAAATCAGGGCTGTCGAAAGCCCGCGCGGGCATCACTAGTCTCGCAGAAGTTAATCGAGTGACGGTGGAGTAGATCATGGCAGAAGCTGCAGTCAAAACCAGCATGTTCGCGTGGGAAGGCGTGGACAGGCAGGGCAAGAAGGTCAAGGGCGAAATGACCGGGCAGAATGACGCCTTGATCAAAGCGCAATTACGTCGCCAGGGAGTCAACCCGCTTAAGGTCAAAAAGAAATCTGCGCCGATGTTCGGTAGCGGCGGCGGAACAATCACGACAAAAGATATCACGGTGTTCAGCCGTCAATTGGCAACGATGATGTCGTCCGGCGTACCTCTCGTGCAGTCTTTTGAGATCGTTGGTCGCGGCCACGAGAACAAAGCGATGCAAGAGTTGATTATGTCGATTAAAGGCGACGTCGAGGCCGGCGGCGCACTGAATGAGGCGCTCGGCAAACACCCTAAGTACTTCAATGAACTGTTCGTGAACCTGGTCACTGCCGGTGAGCAGGCGGGTATTTTGGAAGATATCCTGCACAAGCTCGCTACGTATATGGAGAAGACCGAAGCCCTTAAGTCAAAAATCAAAGGCGCGATGTTCTACCCGCTCGCCGTGGTCGTGGTCGCATTCATCATCACTTGTATCCTGATGATCTTCGTAATCCCACAATTCCAGGACTTGTTTTCCGGATTCGGCGCTGACCTTCCGGCCTTGACCATGGTCGTAATCAACATGTCGAAATGGTTTCAGGCGAATTGGTATTTCCTGATCGGAGGAATTATCGGTACTGTGATGTTTCTCATTCAAGCCCACAGTCGGTCGGTGAAATTTGCGCACTTTGTTGATCGACTATTGCTGAAAATTCCTGTCCTGGGTGACATCCTGAACAAATCCGCAATTGCGCGCTTTGCTAGGACACTCTCGACAATGTTCGCTGCCGGCACACCGTTGGTAGAGGCTATGACTTCTGTCGCTGGGGCCTGCGGAAACATCGTGTACTACGAAGCCGTCATGAAAATGCGCGATGAAGTGTCTACTGGAACCCAGGTGCAGGCGGCAATGCGAGACACGAACATCTTCCCCAATATGGTCATTCAGATGGTCGCGATTGGTGAGGAATCTGGTGCTCTCGACCAAATGTTAGGTAAGGTAGCCGACTGGTACGAACAAGAAGTTGACGATGCCGTCGATTCGCTGACGAGTCTGTTAGAACCAATCATCATGGCCGTACTCGGCGTCCTGATTGGTGGCCTCGTCATCGCAATGTATCTTCCGATCTTCAAAATGGGCCAGGTCGTTTAGACCATACCGATTCGCCTCACCATAACGTATCCAACAGTTGATTCGCTATTATCGAGCGCCTGTTAGCGTAGCAGGCGCTCCAGCCGCTCTGTCGATATGACTACGGCCATACCTTCGGCGCTCCTCGATCCGATTTGGTTTACTGCGGCCATGGGCTTTTTTGGTCTCCTGGTGGGTAGTTTCCTCAACGTCGTCATTTTCCGCCTGCCGGTAATGATGGATCGCGAATGGCGAACGGAATGTCGCTTGCTGCTCGACATGGAGCCCGGGCAAACTGAAGCCGCGTTCAATCTGCTTAAACCGCGTTCCTGCTGCCCGGGCTGCAAATCTCAAATCTCCGCCTTCGACAATGTCCCAGTTTTCAGCTTCTTGTTGCTCGGCGGCAAGTGTCGAAACTGCCGCAGGCCCATTCCGCTGCGTTACCCGCTGGTCGAATTTGCTACAGGTTGTGTTACGGCGTACGCCGGTTGGTATTTTGGTTTCTTTGACGGTCAACTAACCCCCGATTCACTATTGCGCGCGGTCGCGGCAGCAGTTTTCAGCTGGTATCTGATCGCTTTGGCGCTAATTGATTACGATACTCAACTGTTGCCAGATAGCATGACGATGCCGTTACTTTGGATAGGCATCACACTCAGTTTTTTCGGCGTATTCGCGGCCGATTTGGATACCGCTGTGATCGGTGCAATCGCCGGTTATCTGAGCTTATGGTCGGTCTATTGGGCTTTTAAGCTGATTACCGGAAAGGAAGGCATGGGATACGGCGACTTCAAGCTACTTGCGGCCCTGGCTGCCTGGCTGGGCTGGCAAGCCTTACCCGCCCTTATTTTGTTGTCGTCACTGGTCGGTGCAGTAATCGGTATAACGCTCATGGCGACCGGTGCGCGTCGGCGTGACGAAGCTATTCCGTTTGGACCGTATCTCGCACTCGCGGGAATTATTATGATGTTCTACGGGGACTCACTCAGGCATCTGCTTTCACCGAGCGGAGTGCTGTAGGATGGCGCAATCTCGCAGGCGCGAAGCGGAGGCCATTTGCGGACAGTTCGAGTATGTTTTTGCGATTTCAATTTAAGTGATGGCGACAACAGTCCCAGAAATTTCCACCTTCGTCGTTGGCGTCACGGGCGGTATCGGGTCCGGTAAAACGACTGTAAGTAGCGTTTTCGCAGACCGTTATGCCGTTCCAGTTATCGACGCTGACCTGGTCGCGCGCGAGGTTGTCGAACCGGGACAGCCGGGACTCGCCGAGCTTGTCGAGAGTTTCGGAACTGGCGTCCTCGATCAGGATGGCAAACTTGATCGACGTCAGCTCAAAGGAATCGTTTTCTCGGATCCAGACAAGCGCAAACGCCTGGAAGCGATCTTGCACCCCAAAATTCGCCAACTGACGGCGATCCACCTCGCGCACATTAATGCCCCATATTGTCTGCTGTGCATTCCCCTTCTCGCGGAAGGCGGTCGACATGAACTCATTCGCAGAGTTCTGGTCGTTGACTGTCCTGAGTTGGTACAGCTTCGTCGCGTGACATCTCGGGATCAGTTATCTGAGCAACAAGTCCGCGCCATTATGGCGACACAGGCTTCACGCGAGGAACGGCTCGCCATTGCTGATGACGTGGTAGTTAACGACGGTGATAGCGATTCACTGAATGCCGCCGTCGAAAAACTTCACGCGCTTTATTCCACACTGGCGGCCGAATCGGGCGCGAGTACCAACGGGCCATGACCTTGGATGCATCGAATCAACAGACGAGTCTGTTTCCTGGCCCGGTGTCGTCGCTCATATTCGAACAACCGCTCAATGAACGGATCCGCAACTGCCTTAGGCTTGAGCATCTGTTTCTTGGCATCGAGGCCGGTATCCAGAATGCCGGCGAATGGGACGCGCGAAACGCCATATCAAGAATGCTTGAAGTCAGTGATTTCTTGACCCGCACTGATATCAAAGGCGAAATCATCAAGGAACTCGAGCGCCATATGTCGACCCTTGCTGGCCTGAAAAACAATCCGGGAGTCGATCCAACTGCACTCGATGAAACGCTAAAAGCCATCAGTGACATTTTGCACAAGCTGAAACCAGCTGAATATCAACCCGGTTCGGCGCTACGAAATGACGAGCTGACCAGCCAGCTCCGCCAACGTCTGAGCATTCCCGGTGGTACATGCAATTTCGACGTTCCAGCCTTTCATTTTTGGCTCAATGCCGACCCGTCTTTGCGACAAGCTCACCTGAACGATTGGATGCGGGACCTGAGAATAGTTGAAGACGCTATCACAATGATCTTGAGTCTAATCCGGAACAGCAGTAGCCCACGCACCGTGACCGCCGACTCCGGCTTCTACCAGCAACAGATTGACAGCACTTTGCCCTGTCAAATCGTACGTGTGGTTATGCCTGCCGAATTACAGGCGTTTCCGGAAATCAGCGGCGGCAAACACCGTTTCACAGTACGTTTTTACAACCAGCCCCAGACGTGCGTGAGACCTAGCCAGCTCAGTAACGACGTCCAATTTGAACTTCACTGCTGCGGAATCTAGAATCCCGCAGCACGCCCAGCGCACCACCATTCTATTCGTGCAAAGGGTCCATGGTTTGAAGCCCGATTACCGCGCACGATTGCTCCACCCACATTCCGATGCCCAGGATCTCGACCCGCAGCCATAATTCTCGCAGGCGTTAATTCACGTCCACGTAATTGCTTTTTGTCCATAGAAGCGAGCTGTCGCGACGACACCAGGCATGTCGCAGGACTCGCCGAGGTCGCAGGCTAGTGCGACCCCTTGGCACCCCATACTGCGTGCCATAAAAGCGTCGGAGGCGGACACAGAACCGCATGCATACGCCGGAATCTTCAGGCGCGATGACGCTGCCCGTAACGACCGCCACTGGCGTCCGTGTCCACCGACGCTAGCGGGGGGCTGAAGATACTCCAGGTACACGAAGTCAACGCCAATCTTTTCGGCAAGATCCAAATCACTACGGTTCTGGCAACTCGCGCTAGTAAGTAGATTCGAATTGGAGGGGGGTTGAAACCCGCCGCGCAAGTCGTTAGCAGACACATGAACGCCATAGAGGTTGCTGGCAGGCCTATTTGGACGGGCAGAGCAGACTGTCATTCTCGCTCCGTAGATGCGGCATAAATCTGCCGCCTGGGCGAGCGTTCGAAGGAGATCGGGGTCGTCAGATGCCGGGGTACTGAGACGTATTAGCCTAATACCGGCTTTGAGATAACTTTCTAATGAGGCTATGTCACGCTCGTGCTGCCCGCCTTCTAGTGACGTACAGATGGCAAGGTCAGGAAGCTGAGCCGCGGTGCGGATGCCGTCGTTTGCTGCGGGCACGCACACACCCGATAAATCATTAGCAGCGAACCACGCGACCTGCTGACCTTCGCGTCCATATGGCTCACCTGACCACTCAGTCACTTCGAATACGCGCAGGTCGACCCGCCGGTCAGGATATTCATAAGCTATCCTTATCAATGGCATCGCACTACGAACGCGCAATCCAAGTTCCTCGTAAAGTTCTCTGGTGAGGGCTTCGATCGCCCGCTCGGAGCGCTCGACCTTGCCGCCAGGAAACTCCCATAGTCCGCCTTGATGCGCGTCTGTAGGACGCAGACTCAATAAAATTCGTCCGTCTGGCCGCCGGATTACGCCCGCCGCGACTATGATTAGCGCGGAGTCCATTCCGTGCTTGTCTCGTTCGCGTTCAGCGCGGATAGCATCGAACTTCTGGTCGTTCCAATGGATATTGTGCAAGCTGATACGTGCTCGCGCGGCTTGCACTATTCCAGTTTACCGTGGCATTGCTTGTATTTTTTACCTGAGCCACAAGGGCATGGCTCATTGCGGCCTACTTTCTTGGCACCCCGCACAAACGGCGCCGGTCGATCCGGCTCTCCTGTCGTTCTATCTCCAGGCTGATCGGCAGCAGGCGGCGCATCGCTGGCAGATTGGTATTGGTAGTCTTGCTCCGAAGTCCGTCGATTCTGTTCTTCAACAGCCTCCACGTCATCGTTGGCCTTAACTTCAACTTTCGACAATATTCCGATCACATCGCGGGTGATTTCGCTCAGCAAACGCCCGAACATTTCGAAAGCCTCGCGCTTGTACTCCTGCTTTGGGTTCTTCTGGGCAAAACCACGCAAGTGGATGCCTTGCCTGAGATAATCCATCGCAGCGAGATGTTCCTTCCAGTGGGTGTCGAGCACCTGCAGCATGATTGCCTTCTCGAAATTTCGCAGCACCTCTTCCCCGGCTATAGCTTCCTTATCGGCATACGCAGTTTCGATTTGAGAGAGAATTCGACCCCGAATGTCTTCTTCGCCGAGTTCGTTTTCTGTATCGAGCCAATTCTGAATATCAGCTTTTATTGAAAACTCCTGTTCCAGGGCAACGACGAGCCCAGGTACGTCCCAGCTCTCATCAAAACTACCAGGGGGAAGGTGCGAGTCGACTAAGTCGTTGACGACGTCGTGGCGGATCCCTTTGATGTTCTCCGATATATCATCGGCCTCCATCAGCTCCCGACGCTGTTCGTATACATGCTTGCGCTGATCGTTGGCGACATCATCGAAATCCAGAAGTTGCTTGCGAATGTCGAAATTGCGCCCTTCCACCTTGCGTTGAGCATTTTCAATGGCGCGGGAGACCCAAGGATGCTCAATCGCTTCCCCGTCCTCCATACCTAATTTCTGCATCAAGCCGCTAACGCGTTCAGAAGCGAATATGCGCATCAAATTATCCTCAAGCGAGAGGAAAAAACGGCTTGATCCGGCATCGCCCTGTCGACCGGCACGGCCCCGCAGCTGGTTGTCTATTCGCCGGGATTCGTGTCGCTCGGTACCGATTATGTGCAATCCGCCTGCTTGCAACACCGCTTCGTGGCGCACATCCCACTGTTCTTTGACTTGCTGCAATTGAGTTTCATCAGGGTCCTGCAGGTCCGAGATTTCTGCTTCGAGATTGCCACCGAGTACGATGTCGGTCCCTCGACCAGCCATGTTCGTTGCCACGGTAACTGTCCCGGCTCGCCCGGCATTCGCGATTATCTGTGCTTCCTTTTCGTGGAACTTTGCGTTTAGCACTTCATGTTTGATGTTCTGCTTGCGCAGTAGCCCGGCCAGGTATTCGGAAGTTTCTATTGAGGTCGTACCAACTAATACCGGTTGCTCTCGCTCAACGCACTCGCGGATATCGTCGATAATCGCATCAAATTTTTCCTTCGCTGTCAGGAAAACCAGGTCCCCGCGATCATCGCGAACCATCTCGCGATGGGTAGGCACGACGACGACTTCGAGCGCATATATTTCTTGAAATTCGTATGCCTCGGTATCTGCCGTTCCGGTCATGCCGGACAGTTTTTTGTACAAGCGGAAATAGTTCTGGTACGTGATCGAAGCGAGGGTCTGATTCTCCAACTGAATCTTCACGCCTTCTTTCGCCTCGACTGCCTGATGCAGTCCTTCGGACCAGCGCCGTCCTGGCATCGTGCGGCCGGTAAATTCGTCGACGATGACGATCTCGCCATCTTTGACAACATAATCCACATCGACCTGAAACAGCGCATGAGCGCGAATCGCCGCGTATACATGATGCATTAGCGAAATGTTGGCAGCGCTGTACAAACTGTCGCCCGCCTCCAGTAGTCCCTCGGACGCTAGTAACTGCTCGAAATGCTCGTGCCCGTCCTCGGTCAGATATACCTGGCGAGCTTTCTCGTCTACGGTGAAATCCCCAGGGCCATCTTCTTCTTGCTGTCGAACAAGCTGAGGTATCAAAGCATTAATTCGCACGTACAGGTCGCTGCGATCGTCGGTAGGCCCAGAAATAATCAGCGGCGTTCGAGCTTCGTCAATTAGGATGGAGTCGACCTCGTCAACGATAGCGAAGCTCGTATCTCTCTGGACTCTCTGGTCCGGATGAAAAGCCATGTTGTCGCGCAGATAGTCGAACCCGAACTCGTTATTGGTTCCGTAAGTTATCGCGCTCGCGTAGGAACGTTGACGGTCCTCGGCAACCATGCCTCCGAGTACAACACCAACGGACATGTCGAGGGCGTTGTATATCTGCCCCATCCATTCAGCATCACGTCGAGCAAGATAATCGTTCACCGTGACGACGTGCACTGAGTCGCCAGACAGAGCGTTCAAATACGCGGGTAGCGTGGCGACGAGTGTTTTACCTTCGCCGGTGCGCATTTCTGCAATCTTGCCCTGATGAAGCACCATTCCGCCGATCAGCTGTTCGTCGAAATGGCGCATGCCAAGGACCCGCTTGCCGGTTTCGCGCACCACCGCGAACGCCTCCGGGAGTAAAGCATCGAGGCTCTCACCGGCAGTGAAGCGTTCCCTGAATTCGGTTGTTTTCGCTCGAAGCGCCGAGTCGTCTAGAGCTTCAAAATCGGATTCGAGTGCATTGATTGCCTCGACATCCTTGCGCATGCGCTTGATCAGGCGATCGTTTCGAGTACCGAACACTGACCGCATCAGACGGGCGGGGATTGACTTGAGATTTGCAGCCATGGGCCTATTTCGACGGTGACTATGGGGTAAGCGCGAGCACGCAAGGCGTTTGCATGCGAATGCTCGGCATTGTAGCAAATCCGCGCCATGTCACTGGACTAAACTCTCAGTTTCGAACTGAGTTGGTGCGGCACTTAGGATCTGCAGAAAGCGGGTAGAAAGCTACTGGTTTTCAGGCTTGGTGCTGGGAATCGTCGCCGCTACGCCCGGCAGCGAGAAAGGGGTAACGCTTGTGCGTGGCCTTTATTCGGCGTGCTGGCGAATGAAATTCCAGGGATTAACCGAACGGTTGTTGTGTACAACCTCAAAGTGGACATGGGGGCCGGTTGATTGGCCGGTGTTCCCTAGCAGGGCGATCGCTTGATTTTTCGTCACTTTCTCACCGAGAGTAACCAGATTGACACGATTGTGTGCGTAGCGGGTAACGTAACCATTCCCGTGATTGAGCTCCACCAGATTACCGTATCCCCAACGCTTTCCGGACCACGTCACGATTCCGTCTGCGACCGCATTAACGTCCAGCCCTGGCTTACCAGCGAAATCTATGCCGCTATGAAACGCACGACGACCGGAGACCGGATGGGTCCGGTAACCGTAACCGGACGAGATCCAACCGTCGTCGACAGGGCGACCATCGGGCTCGGTATTACTCAGCTGTTCGCGATCCAGTAGGAATGACTCGAGTACACTCAGGCGCGAGTCGCGCAATTCCAGCTCGGTCTTGAGCGCACTCAGATTCGCGAGTAGCACGCCCCACTCCGGTAGCTCGGACGCATCAGGGTAGGGTCCACCAAGCGGTACGTCGGCTCCAAGGGCGAATTCTTTAGGGTCGAGGCTGCTCGACGTCACGACCCGCTCAGCAATGGCATCGAGCCTGCCAAGGCTACCCATCAGCTTTCCGACCGAACTTGACAATTCGCTCAGATCAGCGTCGAGATCGTCTTCCAGTCGGGTTAAGAACTGGCGCTGCCGAACGATTTCGCGCTGCCATAGTTGCGCAGAGCGTTCGGGATTATCGAGAATCATCGCGGCCATATCGTCGCTGCCGCGCACATAACCCCAATGTATCGTTACGGCTGCTGCGCCGAGCGCAAGCAAGCCGAACACCGCCAAGGCGAAAACATTCAACCGGATGCGACCGGATGTGCCACGAGACTTGGATATGAGCAAAATTTCCATGAGAATCTCATCGTCAGCGCCTGGGTTCGGCGCTTCGTAGGCTTTTTATTATGAGTTCGCTGGAACCCGTTTCACATATTGTGACCAAATTCGACCGCTTAAAGCAATTAAGTGCTCAAGCGCGCCGGCTTTCACAGCTCAACCTAACTGTAATGGCCTGTTTACCTTCCCGATTGTCGAAGCACACTCGGCTCGCTGCGGTGCACGATGGTTACCTTGTTTTACAGGTCGACAATGCCGCATGGGCGGCGGAGGTCCGATATAAAACGCCCGAACTTCTCGCGGCATTGAGCGGCCTTCCTGAATTCGCGTCAATTCGCAGCATTCGGGTAAAAAAAGCCCCGGCAGTTAAATTAGAAACGCGTCGGCCGGAAGGCCCAAGAATGAGTCCAGAATCTGCGGACTCAATTACGGCCCAGGCTGAGCACATGGCTGATGACGACATTCGCGATGCGCTGCTTAAATTAGCCTCGCGCGGAAATCCGACGAAAAAAAAACCTAACGCTTAGCCTGCTGGCATCGGTTGCATGAAAACAATGGGAGCAGCCTCATCTTCTTCATATGAGATCAGGTCCCAGGCATCCTCTGCCGCAAGAATCTTACGCAACAGCCGGTTATTCAGCTCGTGCCCTGATTTGTAGCCGTGGAAAGCCCCTATCAGGCTATATCCGAGCAGATACAAGTCGCCAATGGCGTCGAGAATTTTATGTTTCACGAATTCGTCTTCGTATCTTAGACCGTCTTCGTTCAGGACCCGGTAATCATCGACCACCACGGCGTTGTCCAGACTCCCGCCCAACGCCAGATTCTGTTCGCGCAGAATCTCGACCTCTTTCATGAAACCGAAAGTGCGGGCGCGACTCACTTCTTTAACGAATGAGGTTGTCGAAAAATCAATTTCCGCGTGCTTGCTATGCTGATGAAAAAACGGGTGATCAAATTCGATTGCGAAAGAGACCTTGAATCCGTCGAAAGGCTCAAAGCGAGCCCATTTATCTCCGTCACTAACGGAAATCTCGCGGTTTATACGGATAAATTTCTTCGCTTTATCTTGTTGTTCAAAACCGGCCGACTGTATAAGAAAGACAAATGGCCCGGCGCTGCCGTCCATTATCGGGACCTCCGATGAACTCAAATCGACGTAAGCGTTGTCGATTCCGAGACCAGCGAATGCCGAGAGCAAGTGCTCAACGGTCGATATCCTGACGTCGCCCTTGACCAGACTTGTCGAAAGACTGGTGTCGCCAACATTTTCTGCACGGGCGTTTATCTCTACCGAGGGAGAGAGATCTTCACGCCTGAACACAATGCCGGTGTCGGGTGCCGCCGGGCGCAAAGTAAGAAACACTTTGCGTCCCGTGTGCAGACCTACGCCTGTCGCCCGAATGACATTCTTCAGGGTTCTTTGTTTTATCATCTCCTCGCTTCCCCCTAGCAAGGCTTGCTTCGGCGCGATGATAGCACACGTTCGTATCGCATTGATAAGGTTGTTTTTCTTCCGTCCTGTTTACCTCGTCCCTGAGCGATTAATCCGCCTGGCGCCGAAGAAACGCGGGGATGTCAAGGTAGTCCGTGTCCCCCGCGTTATCGCCGTTGGCGCCGGGTTCATCGTCCTTGTTTCGGATGACCGTCGGACGCTCAAACCGTTTGTAATCGATGTCTGTATCTTCCGTCGGACGTGCGATCTGGGCCAAGGGCTCTTCCTTCGGGCGGTCACCGTTCGCTGCGCTTGGACCAATACCCGTTGCTACTACTGTCACACGGATTTCGTCTTGCATGTCTTCATCAATAACGGTGCCGACTACAACTGTTGCATTGTCGGAAGAAAACTCTTTTACCGTATTACCCACCTCTTCAAATTCACCCATGGTCAAGTCAAGTCCGGACGTGACATTGATTAGAATTCCGCGTGCGCCGGATAAATTGATATCTTCCAATAACGGGCTTGATATTGCGGCCTCTGCTGCAACCCTCGCCCGGTCCTGCCCGCGAGCGCTTCCCGATCCCATCATCGCCATGCCCATTTCCGACATCACGGTCCTGACGTCGGCGAAGTCAACGTTGATCAAGCCTGGGCAAGTTATTAACTCCGCAATGCCCTGGACGGCGCCAAGCAACACATCGTTCGCTGCTTTGAACGCATTGAGGAGACTGATATCGCGACCTAACACGCTGAGTAATTTCTCGTTTGGAATGGTGATCAGAGAATCAACGTACTGGCCCAACTCCTTCATGCCGTCGCTTGCGATACTGGCACGCTTGCGCCCCTCGAAAGGAAAAGGACGAGTCACAACAGCGACAGTCAAAATCCCCATTTCTTTGGCGATTTGTGCCACCACCGGTGCGGCGCCGGTGCCGGTTCCGCCTCCCATGCCCGCGGTAATGAACACCATATCCGCGCCCTCCAGCGCATCACTGATGCGTTCGCGATCGTCGAGCGCCGCCTGGCGTCCGATTTCCGGACTGGCACCGGCTCCCAGGCCCTTGGTGATTTCACTTCCCAATTGCAGAGTCGTTTTGACACTGGAAGTCTTGAGCACTTGCGCGTCAGTGTTCGCGCACAGAAATTCAACCCCCTCTATTTCCGCGCTCAGCATGTGCTCAACGGCATTCCCGCCGCCACCGCCTACGCCAATCACTTTGATCACTGCTTGTTGACTGTAAGAATCCATTAATTCAAACATTTCGTTTCCTCCGTCGATGGCGCCCTGCATAGGAGCGTCCGGTTGTAGTAATAACACTCTGTCCAGCGATAAACATTTCGGCGCATTCGCGCGCCGAAATGTTTCCGTTCGTCAAAAATTTCCGTGAAACCAATTCCGCATGCGTTCCCACAGCGAAGTGGTGTTATCAAATCGACCGGGCTGGTGAGTGCCCGCGCCGTTTTGATTACCGAAGAGCAACAGCCCCACCCCGGTCGCATAGATCGGGTTGCGAACCACGTCGACCAACCCCGCTACATATTGCGGCGTACCGAGTCGAACCGGCATGTGGAAAACCTCCTCCGCAAGATCGATAACGCCTTCCATCTTTGCGCCGCCACCGGTCAGTACGACACCCGCGGCTATCATCTCCTCGAACCCGCTGCGATTTAGCTCGGTGGCAACGAGGTTGAATAGTTCTTCGTAACGCGGTTCGACAACCTCGGCCAGCGTTTGACGGATGAGGCGCCGCGGCGGCCTGTCGCCCACACTCGGGACTTCGATGGTCTCTTCCGGGTTGGCTAATTGGGTGAGTGCGCACGCGAAGCGAATCTTGATATCTTCGGCGTGATGGGTCGGCGTGCGCAGGGCTACGGCGATGTCATTAGTCACCTGGTCACCAGCAATCGGAATAACCGCGGAGTGATGGATGGCACCTTGGACAAAAACTGCAATATCGGTTGTGCCCCCGCCAATATCACACAGACACACACCTAGTTCCTTTTCATCTTCAGTGAGAACCGAGTGTGACGATGCGAGTTGCTGGAGAATGACATCGTCGACTTCGAGTCCGCAGCGCCGCACGCATTTGACGATATTTTGCGCGGCAGAAACTGCACCGGTGACCATATGAACACGCGCTTCCAGCCGCACTCCGGACATGCCAATGGGTTCACGAATTCCTTCCTGGCCATCGATGACGAATTCCTGGGGAAGAATGTGCAGAATTTTCTGATCGGCGGGTATTGCGACTGCACGAGCGGCGTCGATGACACGATCAACGTCGGTCGAAGACACTTCGCTGTCGCGAATAGCCACGATACCGTGTGAGTTGAGACTGCGAATATGACCGCCAGCGATCCCGGCATAAACCGAGTGGATCTCGCATCCTGCCATCAGCTCCGCTTCTTCAATTGCTCGCTGAATGGACTGCACCGTCGATTCGATGTTAACGACGACACCCTTCTTCAATCCGCGCGATGGATGAGAACCGAGCCCGACAACTTCCACTTCGTCGTCTGCCGAGACCTCGCCGACGATCGCGACGACTTTCGACGTTCCAATATCAAGCCCGACTAACAGCTTCTTATCTGGTTTTTTAACCATCGAGCGTTGCTCCCACAAGATTTCCCTCTGCTAATTTGCGTGCTGTGCTTAGGCGCTGTGAAATCATCCGTTGTCGGCCTGTGGTGTCCGTTGTCCAACCGCAAAACCATTCGTATAGCGTAGGTCCACGTGACCTACACTCGGCCACGCTTTGGAAAGTCCATGCTGATAGCCGAATAGGAATCGCTGCAGGCGTTGTCCCAGTTCTCGACGGCCGAGCACGATATTCTTGCCGCCAGCGGTTGTCAGCGTCCATGCGTAGCGGGCTGATAGCTGCAGAACCGCGATGTCGATACCTACTGCGGCCAGTTCGCCAGATAAAAAATAATATTTACGCAGTACCTCGACTTCCGATCCGATGGGCCCATTGAGTTGGACCAGATCGGTCGGAATAAGATCGACCGAGGGGGCGAATATGTCCCCAACTTCATTCAACATCGCCAGCCGCCCCCACCGTGCTACGGGCGTTTGTTCAACCACGCGGACATGCAAGGCGTCCGGCCAAACTCGTCGTATCGTAGCCTCCCGAATCCATGGTTCGTCGAGCAAATGGCGACGAATGCGGGTTACGTCCAGAGCAAAGAAACCAGCGTTGACCGAACTAGCGACAGCTTCCTGCAGGACGTCCGGGACGAGATGGGTAAACTCTCCTTCAACCATGACTTTGCGGATCGGCAATGCCGCAGGATCCGTGAGCGCAGATGTCAGCCATCCGAATCCACCAATCGTCGCTGCGAGCATGAACGTGAACATGATCGCCGTCGGCGATGGCAGGCTGCGCTCTGCAGGCGCTCTGATTTTTGCTTGCGTCATTGGATAACGTCCGCGGACATACTGGTCGCCAGGACCGCGAGAACAAGATCGCCAAACGACAAGCCCGCGTGCGCGGCTGCCATCGGGACCAGCGAGTGGTCGGTCATCCCCGGTACAGTATTAAGCTCAATCAGCCACGGCTGTCCCTCACCGTCACAAATAAAATCGACACGCCCCCAGCCAGCCCCATCGAGCACCGCGAACGCTTGCAGTGCCAAATCGCTAACCAATTCTTGCGTCGTCTCCGGCAATCCGCATGGACAGATGTAGCGGGTGTCGTCGGAAGCGTACTTGGCGTCGTAATCGTAGAACTCGCGCGGTGTTTCAATGCGGATAATTGGCAGCGCCACTGCGCCGAGAATCCCTACGGTGTACTCGGAGCCCGTAACGAACCGTTCAGCGATTACATTTGCATCGAATTCGCGTGCCCGCAATACCGCCGCCCCAAATTCGTCTTCGCTACGCACAATGCTGATACCAAAGCTCGAACCTTCGCAGGCAGGCTTCACAACAAGTGGGAAACCGATTGATTGCGATATTTCCCGAACATCACTAGTCGGATGTATCCATTCAAAGTCGGGAGTCGGTAATCCTGCTCCGATCCAGACCATCTTCGCTCGCGATTTATCCATCGCCAAAGCGCACCCGAGCACACCGGAGCCGGTGTATGGGACGCCGGCCAAATCAAGAGCGGCTTGAATATGTCCGTCCTCCCCGCCGCGACCGTGGACGGCGATCAAGTAGCGGTCAAAATTATCTTCCAATGGCATCGCCGAGGACCCGTCCCAATCAAGCGCAGTCGCGGCGACGCCGCGTTGGCTAAGGGCAGCGACTATCGCGTTACCACTCCGAATCGACACTTCCCGCTCCGCAGAGGCGCCGCCCATGAGCACGCCGACCCGGCCGGCATGGGTGACGACATTGTTCAAGTTTTTCTGAGTCGGTAAACTCACCGCTGACCACCCTTCGGTTGAGACACAGGCGGCATCCCCACGATGTGAACTTCCGTTTCGAGCGTAACGCCAGTCGCTTTCTCTACACCGGCGATCACCTCATCGATCAGTGCTTCAATATCCGACGCCGTCGCATTGCCGTCATTAATGATGAAGTTCGCGTGTAGGACGGACACCTGCGCACCACCGCTGCGATGGCCTTTGAATCCGCTGTTCTCAATCAAACGTCCAGCGAAATCACCTGGTGGATTCTTAAATACCGATCCGCACGAAAACTTTCCGATCGGCTGTGTTTCGGCGCGCTCGGCAATGACCTGCCGTATTCGCGCGCGGCCAGCCCCGTCTGCAGGTTGCGGCAAGCGAAACCATGCGCCAAGAAACGACAACCGTTCGCCTGCGACATTGCGATAGCCAGGCACGTACGCGGAGGCGGCCATGGTTTGGATTTGACCGCCAGGTTCGATGGTTTCAACTGTTTCGACGAAGGACCAGATCTCGCCTCCTAACGCACCAGCATTCATACGCAGCGCGCCGCCGACTGTGCCAGGGATGCCCGCGAGGAACTCCAGGCCAGCGCGATCATGGGCGGCGGCTTCACGCGCAAGCTTTGCGCACGTGACGCCACTCTCGGCATAGACCACCTGCTCGTCGATCCATGTGAGCCGAGTTAACCCTGGGCTCGTTGCGATCACGGTTTGTCGCAGACCGCCATCGCGGACCAACATGTTGCTACCGAGTCCTAACCACAGGATCTCAGTCTCGCTACCAACATCGCACAGATAATTGACAAGATCCTGGCGGTCAGCTGGTTCGAAAAAACGCGCTGCTGTCCCGCCACAGCGCCAGCTGGTGTGCGTCGCCATAGGCTCTTCGAAACACATTTTTCCGCGCACTGAGGAGGCGCTATGCTGATCGTAGGCGACGTTCATGTCAGCAATTCCTCCGCCAGCTGGCCTATATTGCCGGCGCCCAGCATCGCGACAATGTCGTCAGTTTTGACGACACTTGCGAGTACCGTATGGAGGTCTTCGGGGTTGTCGACGAATACCGGCTCGACCTGGCCACGGGTGCGGATCGCACGTGCGAGTGAGCGTCCGTCCGCGCCGGCGATAGGCGCTTCGCCGGCCGCGTACACTTCAAGCAATATGAGCACGTCGACGGTGGACAGAACGCTTGAAAAATCATCGATGAGATCGCGCGTGCGGGTATATCTGTGCGGCTGGAATACCACGACCAGACGCCGGTCCTCCCAACTCCTACGCACCGTTTTAAGCACCGCATCAAGCTCACGCGGATGATGTCCATAATCGTCCACGACAGTGACCAACTGATCGCCAATCGTGATGTTCGGGTGGATTTGGCAGCGTCGTGCGATGCCTTCAAATCGTTGCAGCGCGTTGCCAATAGCCTCGGCTTTGAGCCCGAGCTCAAGCGCAATCGCGATCGCCGCTAGCGCATTCTGAACGTTATGTTCGCCGGGCAGGTTCAGCACCAGGTCGTGATCAAAATCCCCAAGATTGCTCGTCACTCGAAAATGCTCACGACCAGCGACATGGTGGAGTCTGTGTCCGCGAACATCCGCATCGGGGTGGAAACCGTATGTGATTACACGTGCGCGGATTTGCGGAATCAGGGCTGCCGCGTGTTCGTCATCCAGACACACGCAGGCGACGCCGTAGAAAGGTAAGCGTCGGAAAAATTCCACGAAAGCAGCGGTAAGATCGGCAAAGCTACCGTTGTAGGTATCCATGTGATCAGCGTCAATATTGGTCAGCACCGCAATGAGCGGCTGCAAAAGAAGGAACGAAACGTCACTTTCGTCCGCCTCCGCGACCAAATAGTTACCCGCACCAAGGCGCGCATGGGCGTTTATGCTTTTTACCAATCCGCCAACTACGAAAGTCGGATCAAGTCCAGCTTCCGCAAGAATTCCTGCAGCGAGACTGGTAGTCGTGGTCTTACCATGGGTGCCGGCGATTGCGATGCCATGCCGAAAGCGCATCAGTTCGGCGAGCATTTCGGCTCGCGGAACAGTGGGAATGCGTTGTACGCGAGCGGCTGCGAGCTCGGGGTTGTCACTGGCGACGGCGCTCGAGTACACAACGACATCGGCGCCGCTGATATTTACGGCGTCATGTGTGTGGGTAACCTCTACGCCTATCTCCGCCAGGCGTTCGGTCAGCCGTGAAGCGACCAGATCCGACCCGGAGACGCGATAGCCGAGGTTGCAAAGTACTTCTGCAATGCCGCTCATACCGGCGCCGCCGACGCCAATAAAATGAATGCGATTGACGCGATGCATCAGCTGTTGCTTGCCATCAAGCATCGATAATATCCAGACAGTGTTCGGCCACCGTCGATGTCGCGTTGGCTATCGCGAGCTGGCGTGCGCTTTCAGCCATCGCGAGTAGGCGAGGACGATCGCCGAGCAAATTCACGATATGTTCGGCGAGCGCCTCTTTCGTCAATTCACTTTCGGGCACCAATATGGCGGCCTCGACGCGAACCAGATGACGTGCGTTTTTAGTCTGATGATCGTCGACCGCGTAGGGGTACGGAATGAGAATGGAGGCGACCCCGCACGCTGCTATCTCGGCGACGGTTAGCGCGCCAGCGCGCGCGATAACGAGATCGGCATTTGCGTACGCAGATGCCATGTCCTCGATATATGCGGTCACCTGGATTGGCTTAGCAGTGTCGAATTCTGCGTATCTTGACAGTGTGTCTTGCACATCATCTCGGCCGCACTGATGAACAATTTCAAGATTCTCCAGCCCGGTTGCTCGGAGCGCTTCCGGCACTATCTCATTGAGTCGATGTGCGCCGCCGCTGCCACCAAACACCAACACGCGTGAATATTGACGAGCGACCATGCGCCGCGCAGGCGGCGGTAAATCCGAAATTTCCTTGCGAACAGGATTGCCAGTCAAATAGACCTTGTTGCCTGGAGGAAAAGCGCCTGGTACAGCTTGCAGAGTTCGCGTCGCGAGACGGCTCAACAGTCGATTGGTCAGTCCCGGGATCGCGTTCTGTTCATGAATCAGCAGCGGACGGCGGCATAACCAGGCGGCAACGCCACCCGGACCGCTAACGAAACCGCCCATGCCAAGCACCGCGGCGGGGCGGATTCGAGCAATGATTCGAATCGCACACAATGCTGCGAGTAGTACTGTGATGGGTGCGGCCAACCAACGTAAAACACTGGAACCGCGTAATCCCCGTATCGGGATGGACTCAAACTGCACGCCGTTGCTCGGGACCACCCGCGCTTCGAGGCCGCGTTCAGTCCCGATCCAATAGGGTGTCGCCCCGGCATCGCGAAGTGCATGCGCGACGGCCAGCCCTGGGTAAACGTGGCCGCCAGTACCGCCGGCGATGATCATGATGGTCCTATCCATGTCGTTGCCCTTCAGGCAGCGAGGGACTGCCCTGAAGACGGGCCTCATAGGTGGCTCGAAGCACCAGCCCTAACGCCGCACAAACCACCACGAGATTGTTACTCGCGTAGCTCAGGAACGGCAGTGGCAAACCTTTCGTGGGCAGCAGTCCCATGTTCACGCCGATATTGACAAAGGCCTGAATGCCCAGGAGCAACCCAATGCCATAGGTCAGGTATGCGGCAAATAGTTTATTGGCGCGTTCGGCGATACCACCCAGATAGAAGATTCTCCAGAACAAAAACAGAAACAGCGCAATCACTCCAATAGTCCCAAGCATGCCGACTTCTTCTCCGATCACGGCGAAAACGAAATCCGTATGTACCTCCGGAAGATAGAACAACTTTTGCACGCTGTTGCCCAAGCCAACTCCCAGCCATTCCCCACGCCCAAACGCGATCAACGCCTGGGTGAGCTGAAAGCCGCTGTTATAGGGGTCGGACCACGGGTCGATGAACGTCATCAGTCGCTGCAAACGATAGGGCGCCAACATTGACAGCGCAGCGAGCATCCCCAGAGCGACCAGTGCCCAACTGGAAAATCGCAACAGCGGTACGCCAGCAAGAAATAACATCCCGAGGCCTGTGGCGAACAGCACGACTGCCGCGCCGAAATCCGGCTCGAGCAAAAACAACGCTGAGATAACCGTGAGCACGCCGACAGGTTTGATGAAGCCGATGAAATCACTGCGCACCTGTGAATTGTGTCGAACCAGATAGGACGCCAGATAAACCACCACTGCCAGCTTCGCTGGTTCCGACGCTTGCAGGGATAGTGGTCCGAACTTCACCCAGCGCATACTGCCGTTCACTTCGTGTCCAAGACCCGGTAGCAGTACGGCCACCAACAGTACGATGGCCGCGAAAAGCATTGCCGTGCTCAAGGACTGAAACGTTCTCAGTGGTATGCAGGCAATGGTGGCCGCAACCACCACGCCGAGACCGGCAGCGGCGAGTTGCCGCCAAAAATAGTACAAAGGACTCAGTTCTCGACGCTCGGCGATCGAAACCGAAGCCGACACAACCATGATCAATCCCAGGCATAGCAGCGTCAGACTGACCCCGATCAACCAGGCGTCATAACGCAGCAGCTGTGAAGGCGGCGCCGCGCTGGGAATAACTGCCTGAGATTGCAAACCGAGTTCCACTACGGTGCTCCAAGCGCGGCGACAGCAGCGCGGAACGCGTCACCGCGTACAGCATAGTTTTCGTACATGTCGAAGCTCGCGCACGCGGGAGCCAGCAGAACAACTTCACCAGCTCGCGCTGCAGCGGCAGCAGCGCGAACGGCGGCATCCATATCGGTGGCGAATACACAAGCAACGCGACGGTCGACGAGCCTCGACAGTTCAGAGCCGGCTTCACCGAGCAAAACCAGTGTATGAGCGTAGGTCGCAATGGCATCGGTAAACTCATCGAACGGTGCGCGCTTCGACTGCCCCCCGGCGATCACAACGCCGCCCGCTACAGATGCCATCACGCCTTTGACTGACGCGCTGGCGGCGCCCGGATTTGTCGCTTTCGAATCATTAATGAACTGCACATCATTGATCATTGCGACACGCTCGCAGCGATGTGGCAGTCCACTAAAAGTCTTCAGCGCGGTGAGCGCGTTCGTGCGATCGATTCCACACGCATCGACAACCGCGATGGCGGCAAGCACATTGGCAATATTGTGCGCACCAGGCAGCGCCAACTCCGCGCAATCAAGAATGTCGGAATCGCCAATCGCAAGAACTTTAATTTTATTTCGCGACCGCAACCCGTACTGATCGGAATTCGGTTCGCCAAGGGAAAATTCGACTCGCAGCCCTCCCCAGGAGAGCGCGCGAACAGCCTCATCATCAGCATTCACAATGCCGATCGCCGCGCGAGTGAGGATACGCGCTTTCGCCGCGATGTAACGCTCGAACGTATGGTGGCGATCGAGGTGGTCGGGCGTGATATTGAGCAGACAGGCGACATTAGGGGCGAGCGTAGTCGTCAGTTCCAGCTGGAAACTCGAGACTTCCAACACGTAGAAATCTGGCTCGGGGGTGCCTAGCAACGCAAGGGCTGGCGTTCCCAGATTTCCGCCGCAGCGAACTTCCTTGCCCGCGGCTTCAAGCATTTTTGCGACAAGGGTCGTTACGGTGCTTTTACCGTTCGTCCCGGTAATGGCGACGATTGGTGCGCGAGCGCGGCGCGCGAAAAGTTCGATGTCGCCAATCACTTCGCACCCTGCGCTAATAGCAGCGGCTACTGCCGGCTCTTCCAGCGGCACGCCCGGACTCACCACGACCTGTCCACAGCGGGAAATTTTTTCGGCGTCGAGCGGGCCGCCAAAAACTTTCACGTTAGGATAAACGTTGAATTCTGTCTCCACGTCCAGCACATCAGTACGCTCGTCCATGGCGAGCACGGAGTGTCCCTGGCCCGCCAGAAAGTTAACTACTGACCGGCCGCTAATGCCGAGGCCGATCACAGCGTAATCTGCGATCGGATTGGTTCCGGGTGGCGATTTGGCGTCGCAAATCATGACATTACCCATCAGCGAATCTTCAGAGTCGCCAGTGAGGCCAAAACGAGAATCACGGTGATGATCCAAAAACGCACGATCACGCGTGGCTCCGGCCAACCCTTAAGCTCGAAATGATGATGAATTGGCGCCATTCGAAAAATTCGCTTGCCTGTCAATTTGAATGACAGCACCTGCAGAATGACCGACACCGTTTCCATCACAAAAACGCCACCCATGATGAGCAGGACCAATTCCTGCCGCACGACCACTGCGACGGTTCCAATCGCCGCGCCGAGCGCGAGCGCGCCGATATCGCCCATGAATATTTGCGCTGGATAGGTGTTGAACCAGAGAAAACCGAGGCCTGCACCGACTATCGCGCCGCAGAATACGCAGATCTCACCGACACCATAAACGTAAGGAACCGAGAGGTAGCGTGCGAAATTCACGTTGCCCGCAACATAGGCGAAGATGATGAGCGCAGCTGCAATAAGCACTGTCGGCAATACCGCCAGTCCGTCGAGTCCATCGGTCAAATTGACCGCATTGCTGGTGCCAACGATAACGAAGTACGTCAGTACCAGGTAAAACCACCCAAGATCGATAACGACGTTCTTCATCAGGGGCACGATCAACTGCGTTTCGGTCGGAGATTGGGCGGTTGCATACAGGATCAGCGCCGTCGCGAGTGCCGCGATCGATTGCAGTGCGATTTTGTAGGAAGCGCGCAGACCGCGTGAATTGTTTCGGGCGAGTTTGAGATAGTCATCGACCCAGCCGATGGCACCGAACGTCAAGGTCGCGAAGAGCACAATCCAAACGAACCGATTACTCAGGTCACTCCACGCCAGCGTACTTACGAGAATCGACACGAGGATAAGTAGCCCACCCATGGTCGGCGTCCCGGCTTTGGCCAGATGGGACTGCGGACCGTCGTCGCGCACCGGCTGACCAATCTGAAAGCGCGCCAGATGTCGAATCATTGAAGGGCCAACCAATAGAGCAATGAACAACGAAGTCAGCACGCCCAGTATGGTCCGCAATGTGAGGTATTGAAAAACGTTGAATCCCGAATGAAATTGCTCGAGATAGGCGCTTAGCTGCATCAACATGGCGCAGATTCCGCTGAACACAACGCGTCAACAACTCGGTCAAGCTGCATCGATCTCGAGCCCTTGATCAGAACTGTGACCGGCGCTTCGGTGCGCTGAGATTCATTACTCAATGCGTCGACGAGTTCCGCTTGCTTGGTGTAGTGAATCCCCTCCCCGCCAAAGTGCGATTGCGCGTGGCGGGCGAGTTCTCCGATGGTGAACAGTCGGTCAATCCCGGCTTCAGCCGCGAATCGGCCGACATTCTCATGCCAGGTCTTAGTATCCGAACCGAGTTCACCCATGTCGCCGAACACCAACCAGCGTGACCCGGGTTCCTCGCGCAAAACCTCGATAGCCGCGGCCACGGATGCTGGATTTGCGTTGTAGCTATCGTCGAGCAAGTGCATCCCGTGCACGCCGAGGCGCGGCATCAATCGGCCTGCGATCGGGCGTGCTTTAGCGAGGCCGGTAGCAATGCTATCTAGTGACACGTCTGCCGCAAGGGCTGCCGCTGCGGCGGCGAGAGCGTTCGAAATGTTGTGGCGACCCCGATAGGCCAATTCGATATCGATAGCGCCTAGATCGCAGCTCAATGTAAAGCGAGTACACCTCCGATCGCTTGTGATATTACTTGCCCGAACATCACCGCCCTCACCGAAGGTGACAATCTTTCGTCGCCCGGCCATGTCACGCCACAATGGGGCAAACTTATCTTCATTGTTGATTACTGCCACACCGTCGTCCGGTAGAGAGGAGACGATTTCTCCTTTGGCGCGAGCGACATTTTCGATACTGCCGAATCCTTCCAGATGTGCCGGTGCACAAAGCGTTATGACGCCTACAACTGGGCGGGCAATCGAGGTCAACTTCTCAATGTCGCCGCGATGATTCGCACCCATCTCGACGACAGCACAACGATGTCCACCGTCGAGCCGGAACAATGTCAGTGGCACACCGATGTCGTTGTTCAAATTGCCCTGCGTAATTAGAGCGGGACCAAGTTCAGCCATCACGTGGCCAAGCATTTCCTTCACCGTGGTCTTTCCGGCACTGCCGGTCACCGCAAGCACCGGAACAGGAAATCTGTGCCGCCAACTACTGGCCAAGCGACCAAGTCCGGTGCGCGTTGCCGCCACCAGGATCTGGCTGGGTAGGCCAGCGATCGTGTGCTCGACAACGACCGCAGACGCGCCTGCGGCGATAGCTTCCGCACACTTGTCGTGTCCGTCGAAATTCGGCCCGTGCAGGGCGAAGAACAATTCACCGGGCTGCAGCGTCCGGGAGTCCTTGCTCACCCCGGAGAAATACAAGTCCGGTCCGATCAACCGTCCATCCAGCGCATCTGCTGCCTGAGAAAGAGACATGGAGATCACTGGCAGCTCTCCGCAATTACGCTGAGTGCTACTTCGCGGTCGCTAAAGTGATGACGAGTGCCCTCGCGCTCCTGATACGCTTCGTGCCCTTTGCCGGCAATCAAGACGATGTCGCCCGCATTACCAGAAGCGATCGCCGAGCGAATCGCCTGCTCACGATCGAGGATGACCTGTGTATGAGTCAGATCTGCGATACCCGCCACGACCGCGTCCGCAATAGCCCGGTGATTTTCGTCGCGCGGGTTGTCTGTCGTAACATAAATGTGGTCAGCCTGTAACGCAGCAGCTGCCCCCATTAATGGCCGCTTGCTCTGATCACGATTACCGCCGCAGCCGAATACGATCGACAAGCTGAGTGGTGTCAGATCTCTGAGTGCCTGCAGAGCAGCCGCAACGCTATCGGGCGTGTGCGCGTAATCAATGAACACACGGACCCCGCGGTTAGTCGTACCGCACAACTCCATCCGCCCAGCTACCGGCTCAACACATTCAAGCGCGCGACATGCGTCCTCAAACCTATAGCCGGCGGATAACAATATCGCGCATGTCGCGAGCAGGTTATCGACATTGAAGCGGCCGATGATCGGAATGTTTACACGTTGTAAGTCGCCGTCAGCACGAATTTCAAAGGCGATCCCGACCTGCGATGTTTCGATGTTATGTGCACTAACCCGAGCGTCGCTGCGGACCGGATGCGCATTGCTGCCGGACGAGCAGGTCCAGATGTCGACGGCGGCGGGGATCGCTGCGCGGACCTTCGTAGCAAACGTATCGTCAACATTAATCACGGCTGCTTTTAAGTTGCCTGTAGTAAACAAGCTAAGCTTGCTCTTCCCATAGGCGACAAGGTTCTCGTGGTAATCGAGATGATCGTGGCCAAGATTGGTAAATATCGCAGTGTGCAGGCCAAGTGCCGCGAGACGACCCTGGTCAAGGGCGTGAGAGGACGCTTCAAGTGCCGCGAGGGTCAGGCCGTCGTCACGAAACTCGGCGAGCAATCGGTTCAGAGTCGTAACGTCCGGCGTCGTATTCGACGTTTCCTTCAAGCGCCCCAGACGACCAGCGCCCAGGGTACCGATGTAGCCACAGCCATCACCAAGCGCCTCGAACGCCTGTGCCGCGAGATGCGCGACGGTTGTTTTGCCATTTGTCCCTGTGACCGCGAAGATGCGCACATCGTCACTCGGGTGCCGGAAGAAACGCGCCGACAGTTCCCCGATCAGAGTTCGCAGACCGGGCACCGAAATCACTGGAATATCGAGCGCATGCTGCTGGTCGTGAGTCTCGGTCACAATCGCTGCCGCGCCTTGCGCCGCAGCTTGGCGTGCGAACTCCAAACCGTGATGCTGATGGCCAGGTAAGGCAAAAAAACAATCGCCAACCGCAACTTCGCGGCTGTCGCAGGTGATGTTTCGAACCACGCAATCATGTCCGGGGCTAACGATTGCGTGCCCCGCCAGCAGCTCGCTGAGCTGCACCTCGGGAAGATTCTGAACTGCGGTCACTGGATCTCCCCCGCAGCACCCAGACTGACCTCATGGCGGGCGAACCAAACTGGTTTTGGATCCGTATCGATGACCTTGTCGGGAGGTATATTCAGTATCCGGGTGGCCTCGGTCATGACCGTCGCAAATATCGGCGCTGCGACGAGACCACCGAAATGTTCGCCGCTCTGTGGTTCATCAACCAATATCACTGCAACCAAGCGCGGCGAGCGAGCTGGGATCATCCCGGCAAATAACGACAGATAGCGATCTTCCGCGTACCCGGACACTGTGGATTTGTGCACCGTGCCGGTTTTGCCAGCCACAGTGTAGCCCGGCACCTGGGCGTGCTTACCAGTGCCCTTTGCCACAGCAATTTCCAACATCTCGCGCACGGCTCGGGCCGTTGCGCTGCTCATCACGCGTATTTTCGGTCCGGAAGTTTCTGTCCGAACAATGCTTAACGGTTGCAGTAGTCCGTCATTCGCGAGGGCGGTGTAAGCACGTGCCAATTGCGCCGTGGTGACAGAGAGGCCGTAACCGAACGCCAGGGTGGCATGTTCAATCTCCCGCCAGTTGCTGAATCCGGTCAGACGACCGTAGGTCTCACCAGGTAGTGAAACCTGAGTTAACGCCCCGAGACCAACAGCACTGAAAGTTTCCCAGAGCACTTGCGGTTCCATGGAGAGCGCAATTTTACTGGCGCCGACGTTGCTAGACTTCTCGATGATTCCTGCGATGTCGAGAACGCCGTAGTTACGCGCGTCGCGCACCGTGTGCCGACCCACCTTAAAAAAACCAGGCGCCGTGTTTATCGTACTTTGCGCAGCGTAGGCGCCGCTCTCTAGTGCGGCAGCAATCGTGAACGGTTTGATTGTTGAGCCAGGCTCGAACAAATCAGTAACCGCTCGATTGCGATAATGCTCACCTTTCAGTTCGGTACGGTTATTGGGATTGAATGAAGGCTGGTTAACCAACGCGATTATCTCGCCGGTCAGAGTATCGACGATGACCAATGATCCGGCCCGGGCGCGCTCTGCGTGCACAGCATTCTTCAACGCTCGGTAAGCCGCATACTGCACGCGCTGGTCGATACTTAAACGAACGGTCTGACCTGGTCGGTTGGGCTGCAATCGCTCCACGTCCTCGACGATCCGCCCGAGTCGATCTTTGATGACCCGTCGCAAGCCCGGCTCGCCATTCAGGGCTGCATCGAAACTGAGCTCAATGCCTTCCTGACCACGGTCGTCAACATTAGTAAATCCGATAACGTGTGAGGCAACTTCTGCCGCCGGATAGTAGCGTCGATACTCACCCTGAAAATGGACGCCACCCAGGCGCAAAGCGCGTATCGCGTTGCCCTCATCTGGAGTGAGATGACGCTTGAGATAAACGAATTTTCGATCCATTCTCGGCAATACGAGTGTTTCGAGGTGGTCGACTGTCATATTCAGAATGCGGCCAAGTTCCGGCCATCGCGTTCGCTCAAGAATAAATTTGCTGGGTTTGATCCAGGCCGATACCGTCGGTGTACTAAGCGCTAGCGGTTCGTCATTGCGGTCTACGATCATGCCCCGGTTCGCGTGTATCTGGTCGACGCGCAAATAGCGCGCGTCGCCATGGCCTTGCAGAAACTCACTCTCGTGCAGCTGAAGGGTGATCACACGCCAAGTCAGCGTTACCGCCGCACCGATGAAAACCAACACAACGATCCGACGTCGAAACTTGAGCTCCTTGTTAACCCCTGCTTCGCTCATTGGAGTTCAATGACCTGGCGCCGATCGGGCGCAATCATGGATAGGGATTCCCGGGCAAGGTCTTCGACCCGAACCGGCGTCGCCCATGTCGCCTGTTCGAGGACCAACTGTCCCCATTCCTGATCGAGTTGTTGGCGACTGTCTCGTAGAGATTGAAGCTCAACAAAAAGAACGCGACTTGCATGCCGATTAAGCACTAACTCCACTGCCGAGGCGAACGCACACAACCCGGCAAGCATCGCGATGGCGATCAGTTTCACGCAGTTCGCTCCACGCCACGCAGACGAGCACTGCGGGAGCGAGGATTGAGACGCTGTTGGTCGCGTGTCGCCACAACCGGCTTACGCGTCAGCAGCGTAAATTCAGGCGACGAAGAATTTCCTGTTCGCTCGTTCTCACGACGCACCCGGTCAAGGTCACGAAAACGACGTTTTACGATGCGATCCTCCAGCGAATGAAACGCGATGACGAGGACACGGCCGCCAACGGCGATTAATCCAAGGGCTGCGTCCAGCGCAGCCTCGAGTTCGCCGAGTTCGTCATTGACACGCAAGCGAACGGCCTGAAATGTGCGGGTCGCAGGATCGATTTTAGAACCGCGCTGAAATACGCAGCTACGGACGAGGCTCGCGAGTTCGAAAGTCGTCGTGAGCGGTGAAGCCTTGCGCGTTTCGACGATTTTTCGTGCGATTTGTCTCGAGCGGCGTTCGTCACCGAGCTCCCAAAGCACGTCACTAATCTCCGCTTCGCTGGCCGTCGCAAGCCAGTCCGCGGCAGATATACGAGAATCAGGGTCCATCCTCATATCGAGAGGACCGTCAGCTCGGAAACTAAATCCTCGACGCGGATCATCGACCTGCGGTGAGGAAATACCGAGGTCAAAAAGAATGCCATCGACGCTACCTTTAAAGTCGTCGGCAACCGCAGCGATGCGAGAAAATGGTGACTTGACGATGCGGAACCGAGCGTCTTGCTCGTGTAGTTTCTCGGCATCGCGTACCGCTTCAGGATCTCGATCCATTCCGACAACTCGACCAGCGTCATCCAAACTGTCGAGTAAGGCTCGCGTATGACCACCGCGTCCGTAAGTTGCGTCGATATAGGTCCCGGCAGGCTGAATATCCATCAGCTCAACGACCTCTTGTAAAAATACCGGTATGTGGTCTGGCACCTTCCGCGCTCACAGCGAAAGCGATTCGAGCGCGGACGAAGCAGGGTCGGCACTACTTCCAAGATCAGCAAGCCAGCCATCTCGTTCGGCGTGCCATGCAGACTGATCCCAGATCTCTAGTTTGTTACCTTGCCCGAGCAGGACCACCTGTTTGGTCAGTCCAGCAATCTCACGTAATTCCTGTGGTAGAAGTACTCGCCCCTGCCCATCACAACTGCAATCGGTCGCATAACCACGCATGATCTGTTTAGTGCGTCGACTGGACTTGTCGTAATCGGATAGGCCCGACAACTTGAGCTCGATGTCTTGCCATTCCTCAAGCGGATAGAGCCACAGACATTTATCCCAGGGGTTGAGTGTGAGGATGAGTTGAACTCGGTCGAGAGCAGCAAGAATTTCGCGAAAGCGAGCGGGGATCGCGAGGCGACCCTTAGCATCGACATTGACTGTGTTCAGTCCACGAAACATTGCTACGTTTGGGCGCTAATCCGGGACGGCGCACGGGCCGTATAAGGGGTATGAACGCCCTTACATTCGAATCAGATTGCCCCACATTTCCCCACAGTTCACCACTAAGCGGCAACTATAAGGAGCGCAGCGGAAAACTGTCAAGGAGAAAAGAGGCTTTTATCCGGTAATTCTTACTTATACAACAGTAACTTAGCGAGATTCTCTGGAACGAATTACGAGTTTTAGAGCAGCGCGGGATCGAAAGAACTTCGCAGAATCAATCTGATAAAGAAACAACTTAATTAGAGTTGTTACAAAGTGTTTCGCCCCGGGAACAGATTTGTTGCCGGGCCACAAGTTAAGGAGCAAGTCGGCCTGTAAGCCGGGTTCTGTAGTGCTGCAATGCAGCATGATGATCATTCATCTGCGACGCGTGTTGCCACACGCCTGAAGCGACCTACCCGGAAACTCGTGCGGACCGCACTCCGTGTCGAGACATTACGTTTCCCTATTTGGTCTTGCTCCGGATGGGGTTTACCCTGCCACCGGCGTTAACCGGCGCGGTGCGCTCTTACCGCACCATTTCACCCTTACCACGCTCGCACGTGGCGGTATATTTTCTGTGGCACTTTCCGTAGGCTCGCGCCCCCCAGGCGTTACCTGGCATCCTGTCCTGTGGAGCCCGGACTTTCCTCCACCGCGACCGCCCAGAAAAACTGAACCTCACGACAGCGATCATCCGGCCGACTTGCTGGCAAGTAGTGTGTTAGTTCTTCGGCTTGTTTTCAACATCGAGGGCAGCAGCTCCTCGGGCAAGAACGCGGCGATAGACTTCATTACGACCAATACCTGTCAGAGCAGTTGCGAGCCGAACTGCCGTTTTTTTGTCGGTTTCGGACAGTACGATGTCGAGTACTCGTTCGAGATTCACGAGATCCTCCGAAATTTCAGAGCCAGAAATCAAAATGACGAATTCTCCGCGACGCGCATTACTGTCGCTTCGCAGCCGCGCGAGCACTTCGGCAATCGTGCCTCGGTAAACCGTTTCGTAACGCTTGGTTAATTCGCGTGCGAGCGCGATTTCTCGCTCCTCACCGAATACGGCGAGCATGCCTTCGAGAGATTGCACGATCCGGTGTGGTGCTTCATAGCACACGAGCGTGCGCCGCTCGCTGGCGAGCTCCTTGAGCCGAAGTTCGCGCGCCGCGCGCTGGGCAGGCAAAAAACCTTCAAACACAAACCGATCGGTCGGCATGCCACTGATACTGAGCGCGGCAGTAACTGCTGAGGGTCCCGGCACGCTCACTACGGGTATTCCGGCCGCCGCAGCAGCACGAACAAGCACAAAGCCAGGATCGGAAATCAGCGGTGTTCCAGCGTCACTTATCAGCGCACACGCGAGCGGAGTTTTACGAATTTGTTCAACAATACCGTCAGCGGTGCGCCGTTCATTGTGTGCGTGATAAGCCCTAAGTCCGGTGTGAATCGCGAACCTTTCCAAGAGCCGGCCGCTATGGCGCGTATCCTCGCAATAGATCCTGTCGACACTGCGGAGGATGGCCAGGGCGCGCGTACTCAAGTCCGCCATGTTCCCTATCGGCGTCGCGACGATGTACAGGGCCGGACGTTCGATTGACACCTCACCAGAGGGCACAGATACTGCCCCGGTGTTCCCAGCCTCAGTCGAATCCCCGCTACCCGAATTGCGATCTTTTGCTCTGGTCGTCATTGCGCTCATTACATGCGCCTGTGCCCCGCAAGGCAAACTGCGCGCGCCGAGTAGCGCCCCTGATCCATTCGCGCGTGCGAATTCGCAACTCAACAGCGGCAATTATGCAGCGGCAGCAGCAGCCTACCTGACCCTCGCCGCCGACGCAGACGTAGCACGGGCAGTTCGTTTTCGAACGCAGGCAGCGCTGGCATTTCAGGACGCAGGGGACTTCCTTAGTGCCGACGGTGTCATCAGCAACCTCGAAAAAGATCAAACGGGCGGCGACGACCTGCTCTCAGTCGCGAAAGCTTGTTCAATGTTGCACGCGGGGTTTAGTGAAGATGCCTATCGCCTAGCAATCACGATAAACGCAACCACCTTCACACCTTACCAAAGCGGACGCCACTTTCGCTGTATGGCGATGGCGGCGTTGGATAACCAACAGTACGATATCGCCGCCGGTGCGTGGATGCGCACCTATCAATATCCATTTCCACTCGTAGAATCCGAGGCTATCGCTCAACAAACTTGGCGAGCAGTGAGTCAGCTTCCGGCTAGCCGGTTGACCAGTCTCGCGACTTCAGCGCGCGGTATTGAATCAGGCTGGTACGCGCTGGCACTCGGCGCAGCACAGTCAATGGGTAACGCCGAGCAATTTTCGAAAGCGACTATCGAATGGACATCTCAGTATCCGAACCACCCTGCGACACCTTTGTTGGATGAGCTACGCGCGCGTTCATCGGCCATGGCGGAGCTGCCGAGCAAGGTTGCTTTGCTATTACCGTTCGACGACCAGCTTGGCTCGGCGGCCGTTGCAATCCGGGACGGATTCGTCGCGGCGTGGTACCTCGATTCTGCGAACAGTAGCCGCCCGAACTTAAAGATCTATTCCAGTGCCGGACCTGATCTCGCAGCCGTCCTCGAGAAAATACATACAGACGAGGCGGACTTCATCGTTGGTCCATTACGAAAATCGTCAGTCGAGGCGTTGCTAAAGCAAGAAGAAATAGGTCTGAGTGTGTTAGCTCTCAATGTTATTGACCAAAGCACAGCTGCGACACCGCCCGACTTCTATCAATTCGGACTGACACCGGAAGATGAAGCTGTTCAAGTTGCACGGCGCGCATTGTCGAAGGGCAAACGGGCGCTGATCCTGGCGCCGGAAACCCAATGGGGTCGGCGTGTTGCGAAGTCCTATGGCGCTGCGTGGTCCGAATTGGGCGGAACTGTTGTATCAGAGACATTTTATACGGAGCAGGCAGAGTCTTATCCTCAGGCTGTCAAGCGCGCTCTGAACATTGACCTTGGCGAAGCGCGCCAAACCGGGCTACGGAGTACGCTCGGTCTGCCGCTTCATTTCGAACCCCGACGTCGAAACGACATCGATGTGATATTGATGGCGGCCTACGCCGATAATGCGCGTCAACTGCTACCCCAGCTCAAATATTTTCGGGCTGCGGAGATCCCGGTATTTTCCACCTCGCATGTTTACCCGGGTGGGATCGGTCCGCTGCGAGATACCGATTTGGACGGCGTAACGTTCGGCGACATGCCGTGGTTATTTGGTTCTGCTGACCGTGAGTCTTCCAATCTCATACGAAGAAGCTGGCGTGAACGCGCCAATAGCTACACACGACTTTACGCACTCGGCATCGACGCGTATCGGATACTCCCGTATCTCGCCAAGCTGCGCTATCAACACAACCTGCGAGTTCCCGGCGTCACTGGGGACCTGTCCGTAGATGCCAGAGGAATCGTCCATCGCAAGATGACCTGGCTCCAGTTCATCGATGGAATGCCCCAACACATCGACTATGCCCGCAATGAATAGCCCGTCTCATCGCTCACGTGACCATGTCACCACTTAGCAGCCGCGTTCGCGGGGCCCGTCTCGAGGATATAGCGGAGACGTGGCTTGCCGAGCGCGGGCTTGTACGGGAAGCGCGGAACTACAGCTGTCGCGGTGGTGAGATCGATTTGGTCATGCGACACGGAGAGATCACAGTATTCGTAGAAGTCCGATATCGACGAAACTCGACGTTTGGCACAGCGGAAGAAAGTGTAGATTTTCGCAAGCAAGCGCGCCTTATCAAGGCCGCCCGTCACTATCTCAGCTTCGAAAAACGTAATGCCGACACGGCCTGCAGATTCGACCTGATGGCGTTGAGCGGGGATGAACATCGTCCGTCGGTTAACTGGATTGAGAATGCGTTTTCTGCATAATGCGTGATGCTCGAAACTGAACCACCTAACGGCAAATGCCGCCGAGAACATGACATTGGACCCTAGCCAAAGAATCCGGTCGATCTTTAGTGAAAGCAATGCAGTGAAGACACGCTGCGCGGAATTGCTCGCTCCGAAAATCGTACAAGCAGCTCAATCAATCGCCGATTGTGTGTTGAATAGCGGCAAGGTTTTGAGCTGCGGGAACGGCGGGTCTGCCGCTGACGCCCAGCACTTTTCATCCGAAATGCTCAACCGCTTCGACCGTGAGCGGCCGGGACTGCCTGCTATTGCACTGACGACTGATGCTTCCACAGTCACGTCAATCGCCAATGATTATCAATTCGCCGATATTTTCGCGAAGCAGTTGCGTGCGCTCGGCCAGCCAGGCGACATTCTGCTGGCGTTTACTACGAGCGGGCAATCCCACAATATTCTCAATGCGCTGGACGCAGCACACGATAAAGGCATGCGAGTAATATTACTGAATGGCAAGGATGGCGGTGCTGCGGCGGCCAGCGTCGCAACGGACGACATTGAGCTGCGTGTCCCGAGCGAAGTCACGGCGCGTATCCAGGAAGCTCACTTGACGATGATTCATTGTTTGTGTGAATTAATAGATAACCACTTGCTCGGTCAAGAAACCTAGATGCCAATGAAACTATCAGCTTTTTGTATCGTAGGTCGCGCGGCCTTGGTTGCGCTGTCGGTATTCGGTTTGAGCGGCTGCGCAGGCGTCGTCATCGGCGGCGCAGCCACCAGTGCTGTTGTTGCGCATGACCCACGAACGGCGGGCACCGTGGTTGAAGATCAATCCATTGAAATGAAAGCGCTCCTGTTGTTGCGCGGTGACGAGGAAATCAAAGCTCAGGCGAACGTGAGCGTGACAAGTTACAACCAGATTGTACTGATAACCGGGCAAGCACCTAACGAAGCAATGCGTCAAAGCGTCGCGCGCAAGGTCGCGTCGATTGAGAAAATTCGCCACGTTCACAACGAGGTCGAGTTGTCGGCGCCGAGTTCGATCATGGCTCGAACAAACGATACGGTTCTAACAACGAAAGTAAAAACCAAACTTCTGGCAAACGATGATCTAAACGGTAACCGTATAAAAATTGTCAGCGAAGCGGGAACCGTCTATATGCTGGGAATTCTTTCTCAGACTGAAGCGGATTTAGCAGCCGAGGTAGCTAGCACAACTCGTGGTGTGCAGCGGGTCGTGAAACTTTTCGAGTACCGGTGAACTAAAACGTTTACTGCGGCAGACTATTTGACAATAGTAAGGTGAGGGGGACGGTCGCGCTTGAGCGCAGGCGGCTCAGCAGCTTGTTCACCGTCTGCCTGATCTTGATGCCCACCTGTCTCCAACACGCTTGACTCCCCATCGCCGAGGAAGATTCCCTGGTTATTCTCGCGTGCATAAATAGCCTGTACGGCGTCGATCGGCACCCTTATGTGGAACGGCGTACCTGAAAAGCGTGCACTGAAGGTAACCAGATCGTTACCCAGTTCCAGATCACGAACGGCGCTCGGCGAAGCGTTGAGCACTATTGCGCCATTTTCAACGTGAGCCTGTGGAACTTGCACGCCATCGGCGTTCGCATCGACCAACAGATGCGGTGTCAGATCGTTGTCCACGATCCATTCGTAAATGGCGCGTAGCAAGTAGGGGCGAGTAGAGTTCATAGCGAAATTATTGCCCGCAATCAATCCGGGCGCTTAAGACAATCTTATTTCTTGTTCAAAAGCAGACAGGCTGTTCCTGAATGCCGGTCGCTCGAACAGTTTGTCGCCATATTTCAACAATGGTTTGACTGGTGCGCCCAGCTTAAGCCCGTATATCGGCAGACGCCATAAAAGTGGCGCCATGCACAAATCAACCAGCGAGAATTCTTCCGACATAAAATACGGGAATTGGCTAAACACCGGCGCAATCGCGAGTAAATTGTCTCGCAGGGATTTGCGCGCATTCGCAGCGGCAATTTCATTGTCACCGACAACCTCTGCGGCCAGCGCATAAAGATCGCGTACGATTCGAAAGCGAAACTGACGGTTATTAGCACGCGAAACTGGATCTACAGGAAGCAATGGCGGATGTGGATAGCGCTCGTCCAGATACTCCATCATGATCTGGGCATCGTACAGAACAAGATCGCGATCTATCAGAGTTAGAAGCGAATCGTACGGGTTTAGATCGTTCAGATCTTCAGGCTTGGTATCGTCATCAATGAAGTGGATCTCAACGTTTATATCCTTCTCCATCAACACCAGGCGCACACTATGCCCCAGCGGGTCGGCGGCGTCGGCATATAAAGTCATTACCGAGCGCCGATTTGCTAGAGCTGTCATATCAGTGAACATCCTTCCAATATTCCCGTTTCAAAAGATACGTCGCCAGCAATAAGATCAACAAAAAGGTGATGACCCAAAACCCGATGCGGTAACGAACGAGCTTGGCGGGTTCGCCGACATAAACCATAAACGCAACGAGATCGCGTGTGGCATTTTGATATTCCGAAACCGACATGGTCCCGGCAGATACGGGGTGTAAAGCTGGACCGTGGCCCCCGTGTTCATCGTCCGATTCAGAAGCTAATTCCTGTTCGCCCTGTAGCTCCCAGAGAATGTGTGGCATCGCCGTGCCAGGGTAGTAAACGTTATTCACCCCGGTCGATCGAGAACTATCGCTATAGAACCCGTTAAGGAAAGAAAAAATGTAGTCTGCGCCTTTCGCCCGTGCGATCACCGATAAATCAGGGGGAATGGCCCCCATCCATTTGGCCGCGTCTTCGGGCGCCATCGCAACACGCATAGTTTCACCTATCTTTTCGGTGGTAAACATCATGTTGGACTTAACCGCATCCTCACTGAGCTCAAGGTCGGCAGCCATACGGCTGTAACGCATGTACTCAGCCGAGTGGCAGCTCAGACAGTAGTTCACGAACAAACGCGCCCCACGCTGCAATGAAACTTTGTTGCTCAAATTGATATTGGCGTCCAGCAATGCTGGTCCACCCGCGCCGGCGGCGCAGGAAAGGCTTGAGTACACCCACAGGAGTACGACACAGATGGTTCTAATCATTTGCCTGTCACCCTCTCTGGTACGGGTTTCGTCTTGTCCCATTTCGTATAGAACGGCATTAGGATAAAAAACAGGAAGTACACCACGGTACAGATCTGAGCCACGATGGTACGCGCCGGTGTCGGGGGCAAAATGCCCAGATATCCGAGAATCAAAAACGCGACCACGAACAATCCGAGCGCGATTTTGTAAATGTTGCCGCGGTAGCGTATTGACTTAACCGGACTACGGTCCAGCCAGGGCAAAAGAAACAAAATCATCGTACCGAGGCCCATAAAAATGACGCCCCACAACTTCGCGGGTATCCAGAAAAAGTTCACGGTGTTCGCACGCAGGATTGAGTAAAACGGCGTGAAGTACCAAACCGGCGCAATGTGCTCTGGGGTCGCCAGAGGGTTGGCCGGAATAAAGTTGTTGTGCTCAAGGAAATAGCCACCAAACTCCGGGGCGAAAAACACCACAACCGAGAACACGATCAAAAATACCAGCACGCCGACTGAATCTTTCAATGTGTAATAAGGATGGAAGGGAATGCCGTCGAGCGGTTTACCGTCCGCATCCTTGTGATTCTTGATCTCGACGCCGTCCGGGTTGTTCGAGCCTACCTCATGCAGAGCGATGATGTGCAGCCCGACAAGTCCCGCAATCGCGAAGGGTAAGGCGATGACGTGGAATGCAAAGAAGCGATTGAGTGTGATGTCTGAGACCACGTAGTCCCCGCGAATCCACAGCGAGAGGGTCTCGCCAACGAATGGAATTGCGCCAAACAGCGAGATGATCACCTGCGCTCCCCAATAAGACATTTGTCCCCACGGCAGCAGATAGCCGAAGAACGCTTCGGCCATGAGCGAGAGGTAGATAAACATACCTAGCACCCAGATGAGTTCGCGGGGTTTCTTGTAGGACCCGTAAAGCATGGCCCGGAACATGTGCAGGTAGACGACGATGAAGAAGAACGAGGCACCGGTCGAATGCATATAACGAATCAGCCAACCCCACTCGACGTCGCGCATGATGTATTCGACAGAACCAAATGCAAACGCTGCATCCGGCTTGTAACTCATGGTCAGCCAGATTCCGGTCAAAATCTGCATGGCCAGCACCACCATCGACAGCACGCCGAAGTAGTACCAGAAATTGAAATTCTTGGGCGCGTAATACTTGCCCATATGGTCGTTCCAGAGCTGGAGCAGAGGAAACCGATCATCGACCCAGTCGCGTAACCCCGTGAGCCCTTTAACTACGGTATTCATGCCGCGCCTCCGTCCAGTTCGCCGATCAGGATGTTTTGCTCATCGAGATACCGGTATGGCGGGACTTGCATATTCGTGGGAGCCGGTACGCCAGCGTAGACGCGCCCTGCAAGATCAAATTTTGATCCGTGACAGGGGCAATAAAATCCGCCTTTCCAGTCACTTCCGAGATCCTCTGCACCGGGAATGGGACGAAACTTCGGAGAACAACCCAGGTGGGTGCAAATCCCAACCAGCACCAGGAACTCGCGGTTTGAAGAACGCCACGCGTTCAGGGCGAAATCTGGCTGGTCTGATGCGCTCGATTCAGGGTCACTTAGGACGCCATCCATCGAATCAAGCATGGCTATCTGTTCTTCCGTACGGCGAATGATCCAGACTGGTTTGCCGCGCCACTTGAATGTGACCTGCTGCCCAGGCTCGATGTTGCTGATATTTGCCTCGACCGGCGCGCCGAACGCTTTGGCGCGGGCGCTCGGTTGGAACGTTGCCACAAAAGGAATTGACGCCAATCCGGCTCCGATGCCCCCAATAACGGTGGCTGTGCCGGTGAGAAAACGGCGTCGATCCGGATCGACAGCAGTCTCGCTCATGCTTTCAATACTCCCAAGCTGATGCGTTTTGAGTTACGTTAGCAGCAAGCGCTGTACCCGTGGCACAGCCGCTGATTACAGCTACGTGTGGTTTTTTTTGTACGCCCTGCCGACCTTGCGCGCATTCCCCGATAATGCGGCACGGTAAGTTCCCCGAAAGGACCATGATGCAAGACGTCGATGTCTAAGACTATATGCTCGGATTATATCACCAAAATCCGAGCACTACGGGCTTCCAAGCTGGCAACTGGCACTAAATCGGCGTCGCCTGATCTAACATGAAAATAGTTCTGTTTACGATGCGTTGGAGCCTGCTCGGCTTGAGTCTGGCGGTCCTCGTCTTGTGGGCGCGTGGGAGTCTACCTGCGTTTAATCTGCTCCACCAAGCTGTTCCAGGATACGCCGCTGCAGTCATGCTGGCCGCGCCTGCAGTAGTCAACATTGAAGCGTTAAGCAGCACGCGGGACAGCGAGAATCCCCTAACTAACGATCCCGTATTTCGGGATTTTTTCGGACAGACATCCGCTGCCGACAATGAACATCGAGCGTCTAGCCTAGGCAGCGGCGTGATCCTCGATCCGTCCGGCGTCGTACTGACTAATTATCACGTGATCCGCGGGAGCGAAGCGATCCGAGTCTCGCTTGCGGACGGGCGCAGTTCACCCGGGCGTGTCATCGGTACCGATCCTGATAGCGATCTGGCCGTGCTAAAAATCAATCTTGAGAACCTTCCGAGTGTCGTGGTGGGGCAATCGGACGACTTGCGCGTTGGAGATATCGTCCTGGCAGTGGGTAATGCGCTTGGCATCGGGCAAACCGTGACCCAGGGCATCGTCAGTGCCACCGGCCGCAATCGGATGGGTATCAATACTTTCGAGAATTTCATTCAGACCGACGCCGCGATTAATTTCGGAAATTCAGGGGGTGCACTCATTGACATCCGCGGCAGGCTAGTCGGCATTAATTCCGTTCGCCTTGATTCTGAAGGGATCGGATTCGCGATACCGACGGGAATTGCGGTGCCGATCGCTCGCCAAATTCTCAGGTCAGGCAGCGTAGAACGCGGCTGGCTTGGCATCGATGCACGAGATCTCAGCGACAGCCTACGGCGGTTATTGAAGACCGAGCGCGGCATCGCGGTGCTGGCGACCTCCGATGACGGGCCGGCCGACCGGGCCGGGGTAAAGCCAGGAGATGTACTGACTGCCCTCGACAACGATCCGATAACAGACTCGCGCGGCGCGATTGAACTCATAGCCGGATTAAAACCGGGGGCTACGGTCGCGTTCCACGGCATCCGGAACGGAAAAGCCTACACCGCGCCTATTACAGTATCGAGACGACCGCCAGTTAAAGACTAGTCAACCGGGGGCCGGGCAAACTACCAAGGCGAATGCTCAGCAACCCTCTGCAGGCCCGGTTTGCCAATCACTTTGGGAAGGAGGCTCACGAACTGAGTATCGCTAATTACCTCGCGCGATTAGCGAGTCTGATGCGATTACGTTGATGATGGTGCTCCGAGTTGAGCCGCTCCCTAGTCTGAGCGGACACGGAACCCAGCGGACCGAGCGTGAGCATCCAAACCTTCTCCGGTTGCCAATATCTGCGCGAGTTGGCCAAGCTTTGAGGCGCCGGTTGAAGAGCATTCGATAATCGAAGAGCGTTTTTGAAAATCGTAAACACCCAACGGCGACGAGAACCTTGCAGTTCCCGACGTTGGCAGCACGTGGTTTGGCCCCGCGCAATAATCACCCAAAGCTTCAGCCGTATACCGACCCAGGAAAATTGCACCCGCGTGCTTCACGTCCTTTAACCAGCGGCGCGGTTCTTCGACCGACAGTTCGAGGTGCTCAGGAGCGATCCGATTTGAAATGGCGATGGCCTGGTCCACCGTCTCGACGGAGATCAACGCCCCGCGTGTCTCGAGCGCCTCAGTCACGATATCAATCCGCGATAGGGTGGGCAACAAACGCTCGATACTCGCCTCTACTTCGCTAATAAACGCCCGGTCAGTGGAAATCAGAATGGCTTGGGCCTGCTCGTCGTGCTCGGCCTGCGAAAACAAGTCCATTGCGATCCAGTCGGGGTTTGTTTTGCCATCGCAAATAACGAGTATCTCCGACGGGCCGGCGATCATGTCGATTCCGACACGACCGAACACCATGGACTTAGCGGTGGCCACGTAGATGTTGCCCGGACCGACAATCTTGTCGACGGCTGGAATCGTTTCAGTCCCATAGGCGAGCGCCGCCACGGCCTGCGCGCCACCGACGGTAAACACTTTGTCCACACCGGCGATGGCAGCGGCAGCCAGAACACTGTTGTCGAGTTGGTTGTCTGGAGCCGGAACGACCATGATGACTTCTGTGACACCGGCGACTTTCGCCGGGATGACGTTCATAAGTACTGACGACGGATAAGCGGCCTTCCCGCCCGGCACATATACGCCAACCCGTTCAAGCGCGGTGATTTGCTGCCCGAGCACAGTACCGTCGGATTCTGTGTAGTCCCACGACTCGATTCTTTGCCTTTCGTGATAGCTGCGAACCCGCGTCGCGGCGCTTTCGAGCGCCTCGCGGAGTTCATCGGAGATTCGACCGCGATAGGTATCGAGATCGGACACTTCCAACGCTGTCGCGTCGTCGATGTTTCGTCGATCGAACTGATTCGTATACTCGAGTAAGGCCGAATCGCCCTGCCGGCGAACGTGCTCCACAATGTCTCTCACAACGTCCTGCACCTGCGGTTGGTGCTGTTCGTTATAAGTCAGCAGGTCGTCGAGTTGTGCGTCGAACTCAGGGGATCCGAATTCGAGGCGGCTGATCCGTTTAGCCATCGCGCGTTTCCACGGCGTTTCGCAGAGACGAAACGATGCTGCTAACACGAGCATGCCGAGTTTTCATCGCGGCCTTATTGACAATTAAGCGTGAACTAATCTCGCAAATCGTTTCCAGCGCAACCAGACCGTTGGCCTTTAGCGTGCTCCCGGTATCGACCAGATCGACGATGCAATCAGCCAAACCCACTAAAGGTGCCAACTCCATAGAACCGTACAGCTTGATGATCTCGGCCTGGATGCCCTGACTGGCAAAATAATCACGCGCTGTACGGGAATATTTGGTTGCAATACGAGGGCGCGACGGTATCTGGTCGGCGCCGTCTACGCCGGCCACCATGAGGCGGCAACAGGCAATACCCAAATCGAGGGGCTCGTAAAAATCGCGCCCGTCATACTCCATGAGAACGTCTTTCCCAGCGATGCCGAGATGGGCTGCTCCGTACTCAACGTAGGTCGGCACATCAGTCGCTCGGATGATCAGGAGATTGACTTCGGGATCGGAAGTCGAGAGCACAAGTTTGCGGGACTTGTCCGGGTCATCCAATGGTTCGATGCCGATCTTTGCCAGCAACGGCAGCGCCTGTTTGAAAATTCGCCCTTTAGAAACCGCAATGACGATTGCATTGGAAGTGCTGTCGGTCTTGATAGTCATTTTCGCAATCGCAATCTGTTCGAGTGTGCACGTTGCCAACACTGGCGCCGGGGCTCCTCGCTTTAGCCGGGCACTCGCTTGATTTGTGCACCTAAATTGGAGAGCTTCTCCTCTATTGTCTCGTAGCCACGGTCAATGTGATAGATCCGATCGACTTCCGTACATCCATCTGCGACGAGTCCAGCCAGCACCAAACTCGCCGATGCGCGCAAATCTGTTGCCATCAGCGGTGCGCTGGTTAAACGTTCTACCCCATTTGTAATCGCGGTATTACCGTCCAGCTTGATCTGCGCGCCCATGCGTTGCAGTTCGAGAACGTGCATAAAGCGATTCTCGAATACGGATTCCGTAATCTTGCCCTCGCCGCGCGCAACGCAATTCAGCGCTGTGAACTGTGCCTGCATGTCTGTGGGGAAACCTGGATAGGGCGATGTGCAGATATCTACCGCCTGGAGTTCCCGATCTTCCATATCGAGATCTATCCAATCTTCGCCGTGCTGGATTCCCGCGCCCGCTTCCGAGAGCTTTGACAATACCGAATCCAATAATTCGGGACGTGTGTTTTTGAGTTTCACGTGGCCGCCAGTCATGGCTGCTGCGGTCAGATAAGTACCCGTTTCAATTCTGTCCGGCAAGATGTCGTAATTCGTGCCGTGCAACGAATCGACTCCCTCAATACGGATAGTATCGGTGCCGGCACCCTCAATATTAGCGCCCATACTCGTCAGGCATCGAGCAAGATCGACGACTTCCGGTTCGCGCGCCGCATTTCGAATTACGGTCACACCGCTTGCCAGAGTCGCAGCCATCAGTAAATTTTCTGTACCAGTAACGGTGACGATATCGAGATCGAGTTCGACGCCTTTCAAGCGCTTCGCCTTAGCCCGAATGTAGCCATTCTCTACACTTAAATCGGCGCCCATCGCGGCTAATCCTTCGAGGTGGAGATTTACCGGTCTGGACCCAATCGCGCACCCGCCTGGCAGCGAGACATCAGCAACTCCGAAACGTGCCAATAGCGGACCCAACACAAGAATAGAAGCGCGCATGGTTTTCACCAGCTCGTAGGGCGCGAAAAATTCGTTGATTGTGCCGCTATCGACCTCGATGTTCATGCGCTCATCGACCGTGAGCGTGAGCCCCATGCGACCGAGTAATTCCATCGTCGTTGTGATGTCGTGCAGATGCGGTACGTTACCAATTGTGACTGGCCCGTCTGCCAACAGCGTCGCGGCTAAAATCGGGAGGGCTGCGTTTTTGGCGCCCGAAATGCGAATCTCGCCCCGGAGCGGGATGCCGCCCTGGATGATTAACTTATCCATGTTGTCTCGCGCTTCAAAGCGCTTGAAACTTGCGCGCCTTTTCCCAGGCCTCCTTGGTGTAGGTTTGAATAGAAAGCGCATGAATAGCACTTTCCATACTGTCACCGAGCGCCGAGTAGACCATCTTATGCTGTTTGATCATCGGAATTCCGGAGAAATCGTCGCTGATTACGCGCGCAACGAAATGCGAGCCATCACCATCGACGTGCGCTTCAGCGCCCGTAATCCCGGTTTCGATCATTTCTTTAATTTCACTTGGGGTCATGTTGATGGCCGGGTCGGTTTAATCGGTGGTTGAGACAGTGCGCTTCTAAGCGCTGGCAAAGCCAGCTGGCGCAGGCCGTCCGGGACAATGTATCGCCGTGGCGTACTGAAGGCAGCGGGTTAGTTGCCGTATTTCTTGTTCTTGCTATCTAGCGAGGCGATCAGGTCATCCAGTCCGCCGTCATCAATCATCGAGCCAAATGACGCGCGATAAGTTTTCACCAAGCTGACTCCGTCGACCGAAACGTCGAACACCTTCCACTCGCCACTTTTATTATGGAGGCGATAAACGATCGGTATTGACTCACTGCCAGGTTGAGAAATCTCTTGCTTAACAATTGCCGTCTTGCCAGTACCCTTTTGCTCGACCGGAGGGTATGTGATCGCCTGATCTGAAAATTCGAGCAGTGCCGTTGCATAGGTACGGACCAACAGCTTGCGGAATTGGTCTACGAAAGCACCGCGGGTCGCCTCGCTGGAGTTCCCCCAGTGCTGACCAAGCACCCATTGCGACATGATTGCGAAATCGAAATGCGGGAAGATCAGCTCTGACACCAAGCTGAACATTTTGGCAGGGTCGGCCTGTAAGGCCTCTTTCTCATTCTTGATTCGGGACAAAACCTTGTCCGTGGTCGTTTGGACGATGACGGAAGCATCATCAATAGCGTTCGCGGAACCGACGTTGAACGCCAGCAGCAATGCAAGTGAAACTCCAACGAAACGTTTCATTATGGTCACCCTCGTGGCGCGGTTATTCCGGCTCCCGGCACATCCTTCGTCACAATGCGCGAGACCGGCGTCGCAACAACTAATTTCTAGTCGAAATAGCGATTGGCTGTGGAACCTGAAGCCCTGCGGTCAGACGACCTACAGCGGCGTTAATGTAGCACAAAGTACTACTCGATTGGTCGGCCGACAGGTGTCTTACGGCACCTGTCGGCCGACCACCTCAAGTGTGGTCTTCCACCAATTCGACCTTGTATCCGTCCGGGTCCTCCACGAATGCGATTACTCGCGTGCCGCCTTTCATCGGGCCGGCATCGCGGACCACGTTACCACCACGCGCACGCACCTCATCGCAGGCCTTATAAACATCTGCGACACCCAACGCGATATGACCATAGGCATCGCCAAGTTCGTAATCAGTGGTGTCCCAGTTGTGCGTCAACTCGAGGACCGTGTTGCTGCCCTCCTCGCCGTAGCCGACAAATGCCAGCGTAAAGCGACCACTTTCAAAATCGGCGCGCCGCAGTATTGTCATCCCCAGCACTTCGCAATAGAACGACAACGAGGCCTCCAGGTCGGTGACTCGCAGCATGGTGTGCATCATTCGCATCGTATAATTCTCCTTAACATGCGTGGGAAGTTGTGCGCCACGGCGCTACTCATTGACGTTTATGCTGATCAGCTCGGCCGCGTAACGGGCGCGCTCACGGGCAATGTCAACCGACGCGCCGCGCGCCAGTGTCACGCCGAGGCGACGTTTGCCATTGATTTCAGGCTTACCAAAAATTCTGACGTCGACCTGCGGCAAAGAAAGCGCCTCTTTCAGACCGCCGTAGTCTATATTGCGTCCTGTTCCGGCACCCAATAGCGCGCAGCTCGCCGACGGGCCGAGATCTTCAATCTCTTGGATTTCGGCGCCCAATATCGCCCGAATGTGCAGTGCGAACTCGGACAGCGGCTGTGATATCAGTGTGACCATGCCCGTATCGTGTGGCCGCGGCGAAACCTCGCTGAACCAAACCTCATCCCCTTTCACAAAAAACTCGACGCCAAACAGTCCGGTACCACCCAACGCGTCAGTTATTTTTCGCGCAATTTCGCGAGCCCGCTCATGGGCGATGTCGCTCATCGGTTGCGGCTGCCACGATTCTCGATAGTCGCCATCAACCTGTAGATGGCCGATTGGCGCGCAAAACCCGGTTCCCGCGGCATGACGGACCGTCAAGAGAGTAATTTCGTAGTCGAATTCAACGAACCCTTCGACAATAACCCGCTCCCGCGCAGCCCGTCCGCCACCTACGGCAAAGCGCCATGCGCGGCGCGCGTCCGCGGCGGTGCGAACATTGATCTGCCCCTTTCCGGATGAACTCATGACCGGTTTAACGACGCACGGTTGACCGATCTTCTCAATCGCCGCCAGGCATTCGGATTCAGTCGAAGCAAACAGATAGGGTGACGTCGGCAACTGCAAGGTTTCTCCTGCGAGTCGGCGAATACCTTCGCGATCCATCGTCAAACGCGTCGCACTCGCGGTTGGCACAACCTTGACACCCTCCGCCTCTAGCGCGACGAGCGTGTCGGTTGCGATGGCTTCGACCTCAGGCACGACGAAGGCCGGGTTTTCGTCACGAATAACCGCGCGCAACTGGGTCGCGTCGAGCATATCAATGACGTGAGCGCGATGGGCAACTTGCATCGCAGGCGCGTCCGCATAGCGGTCCACGGCAACAACTTCCAGACCTAAGCGCATGGCCTCGATAGCGACTTCTTTACCCAGCTCACCGGCGCCTAGCAAGAGCACGCGGGTAGCGTTTTGAGTGAGTGGCGTTCCGATGATAGGTTGTTTCATGGCGCGGCGAATCGGGACCTAAGTGTCATTCAGGATGTCCACATCAGGCGGCGAATCCAAGGGCATCCAGTTGGGCCACAGTATCGTGGTCCAATCCGGCGCGCGCAACGACGTAGCCAGAAAATTCCCGGCGGCCGCCGAAGCGGCGCCGTAAAGCGTCGAAATCGGCAGCTCGCTGAGATTTTCCAGCGTGTCGCAATGCGAGCATGGCGCGCGGATCGTGATGCCAGGGACTAACCAGAGCGAGAATTTCGGCCACCTCAGAAAGCGTTCCGCGATCCACATCAATACGTGGCGGCATTTCCAACGGCGTATCCGGGCGGGAGATATTCAGAAAATCGGCGAGTTGACGGCGTAGCTCGGCGCACGCATTACGCCGTGCTTCGAACGTGTGCCCGGCGATATGCGGGGTGGCTCGCCACGCTTTCTCAATCATGGCGGGTTGCGGGCTGGGCTCGCCGTCCCAGCAGTCAAGCGCAACATAGGTCTGCGGACATACCGATATGTGCCGACAAAGCGCGTCCTCATCTACTACTCCCCCCCGCGCGGCGTTGATCAGCAACGCCGAATTTCGCAGCAACGCGAGCTTCGGCTGGTCGATTAAGTGCCGCGTCGCAAAGGGAACGTTTTGGGTGAGCGGTACATGGAGAGTAACCACATCGCACGCGAGTATTTCCTCAAGGGACCCCAGCGAGGGCCCATCCTGGCGCTGGTCTACTAGCGGGTCGTGAATTTTGCATCGAATGTTGAGCCGAGCCAGGCACCGCACCAACGCACTGCCCACGTGACCATAACCAACCACGCCGACAGTTAATTCGTGCACAGCGCGCCGGTGAATGGCAGCGAAAGCATAGATGCAGCATATGACGTATTCGGCTACCGCACGGGCATTGCAGCCGCCTGCGTCGGCGAACTGAATATTCGAATTGCGCAGGTAATCGGTATCAACGTGTTCTATACCGGAGGTCGCGGTGCCAACGAAACGCACGGCGCTGCCACCCAACAGCGCCTCATCAACCCGCGTTACGGATCTGACTAACAAGATTTCCGCTGCACCAAGGCTCGCTCGCGTCAGGTTTCGGCCGTCGAATACACGGGTATGCCCGAATGGCGCAAAAGCTGCCTCAGAACGATGGATCTCTCGGTCTACGAGAATTTCCACAACGCTGCACTAAATGCTAGCGGCGTACATCCGGCTCAAGGGCGATCATCGAGCGCCTCGCCCTCTTTGGCGACAGGCATCAAATCGACCTTGTTTACGCCCAACAACAACAGCATGGTGCTTGCGACATAAATGGACGAATAAGTGCCGATGGCGATCCCGATGATCAAAGCGGTCGCAAAGCCATGGATTAATTCGCCGCCCAGAATGAACAAAGCAAGAACAACAATTAACGTCGTCCCGGAGGTCACAAGGGTTCTGGACAAAGTTTGGTTGAGCGAAGTATTGATCACTTCGCGCGGCCCATCCTTGCGAAAACGGCGAAAGTTTTCGCGAACTCGATCAAATACGACAATGGTGTCGTTCAACGAATAGCCGATAACCGCCAGGATCGCGGCGAGCACGGTAAGGTCGAACTCAGCTCCGGTGACCGAAAAAAAGCCGAGTGTGATGACGGCATCATGAATGGTCGCGACCACCGCACCTATGGAAAATTTCAGTGTGAAGCGCAGCGTGACATAAAGCAGAATGCCGCCGAAGGCGTAGAGCAGCGCTAGCAAACCATCTTCGGTAAGTTCTTCGCCAATTTGCGGTCCGACGAATTCAATCCGGCGCATTTCGGCATCCGGCAACAACGACAATATTCGGCCGCTCAAATCAGCCGTGCTTGCTTCTTCTGATGGCGGCAGGCGGACGAGAACTTCGTGGACCGAGCCGAAGTTTTGTACGCTGGCACCATCGAATTCTGAGCCACCGAGGACGTCTCTGATGGCACCCAGTTCTGCAGGCTCGGCAAAGCCCAACTCAACTAAAGTTCCCCCGCTGAAATCAATGCCAACATTCAGCCCACGGGTAGACAGTGAAAATATCGATATGCCAACCAGCAGCACAGAAACCGCGAGGGCCGCCCGGCTCAGCCCCATAAAATCGATTTTTAGCTTACTGATGTTTTTGGTACTCATAATGCAATCCCAGCCTAGATCGACAGTTTGGTAAGGCGACGACCGCCGTATATGAGATTGACTGCGGCGCGCGTGCCGGTGATAGCAGTAAACATCGACGTCGCGATGCCAAGGGACAATGTGACCGCAAAGCCTTTGATGGGTCCCGTGCCAAAACTGAACAGCACAATCGCTGCTATCAGCGTGGTGATGTTAGCGTCGGCGATCGTTGACAAGGCCTTGTCATAACCGGAATTGATACTCATCTGCGGCGAGTTGCCGTTCGCTAATTCCTCACGAATACGCTGAAAGATAAGGACGTTCGCATCAACCGCCATACCGACGGTCAGGACGATTCCGGCGATACCGGGTAGCGTTAACGTGGCTTGCAGTAACGACAATAACGCGACTATCAGGACAAGATTTGTCACTAGCGCGATATTCGCCACAAGTCCAAAAACCTTGTAGTAAAACGCCATAAATAAAAGCACGCCGGCCATGCCAATGAGGACCGATTGCAGACCTTGATCAATATTCTCCTGGCCCAGGCTCGGCCCAACTGTGCGTTCTTCGATGATTTCAATAGGGGCCGCCAGCGCACCGGCGCGCAACAGCAATGCCAACGTGCGCGCCTCATCTGTGCTGTCCAGACCCGTGATCTGGAAGCGCTTTGACAGTTCGTCGCGAATCGTCGCAACGTTAATGACCTCTTCGATAGCACGTCCTTTGCGCTGTTCTATATACACGACTGCCATCGGCTTGCCGATTTGTTCACGGGTGGCGCGGCTGAACAACCGTGCCCCTTTGCCGTCGAGCGTAATGAATACGGCAGGAGAGCCGGACTGCTGTTCTATCCCCGACGATGCGTCGATGATGAATTCGCCCGTTAGCATGACCCGTTTTTCAGTTAGCACGGGACTGCCATTGCGTTCGTAGAATAATTTCGAATTAACCGGCACCCGTCCGTCAACGGCTGCCTCGACGTCACCGTCCAAATCGACCATGCGAAATTCAAGAGTCGCCGTTGCACCGAGAATTTTTTTAGCCTCGGCCGTATCCTCAACACCAGGAAGCTGGACAACAATCCGACTGGTGCCCTGTTGTTGAATGACCGGTTCGGCCACGCCGAATTCGTTGACCCGATTGCGCAGCGTCGTCAAATTCTGCTTAAGCGCGGTCCGGCGCGTGTCTTCCAGCAAAGCCTCGCTGATGGTCAGCGTCGTGTCAGTGGTGACGTCATTGTCCGCAGCCGACAGGTCCGCGTAATCAGCGCTGATTAGCGTCAGGCCGCGAGCCTTCATCGCGTCATTCAAAAAGCTGACACGCACGCCCCCGGTCCCGTCTCGTATGATTGAGCGGTAGCGAATCTTGGCTTCGCGAAACGCCGTTCTCAGCTCAGACACGAAACGCTCTTCGGTTTGGACGTGCACTGCGTCCATGTCCACTTCCATCAAAAAGTGCACACCGCCGCGCAAGTCCAGCCCCATGTACATTGGCTTGCCACCAAGATCGCGTAACCATTGCGGCGTTGCGGAAGCCAGATTGAGAGCGACAATGTAACGCTCGTCACCGGCGGTCTCGAGGACCAGTTCGCGTGCTTGCTCGCGCGATTGGGTGCTGTCAAACCGAACCAGGATGCGATTTTCTTCGAGCTTGATGTCCTTGGTCGCAATGTCCGCCGCGGCCAATGCCGTCGATATCTTGGTCAGTAGCGCCTCGTCGACAGGCTCTGCACGCCGCGCCGAAACCTGCAGGGCGGGATCGGTACCATAAAGATTCGGGAGCGCGTACAAGGCACCGGTGCCAATCACCAACACGATCAGCAGGTAACGCCATAGCGGGTATTGATTCATCGACACTTAATCCTGTCGTCGCCGTGCCTGAAAGCACACCAGAGCGAACTGTTATTGGGGTGCATGCGGAGCAAGATGTGTTGGATTCATTGGCTGGCAGTTTTGTCCCACGGCTGTGGGGCGTCGCATCACAATTCTTTGGTCGTGCCCTTGGGCATTATCTGGGCAATGGCCCCGCGCTGAACTTTCACTTCCGTATCCTTCGCAATCTCAAGCGAGACGAAATTGTCGCCAACCTCGGTGATGCGCCCCAGTATTCCACCGTTAGTTACCGCCTCGTCACCTTTCGCCAGTCCCTGGACGAGCTTAGTGTGCTCTTTCTGACGCTTCATCTGGGGGCGAATCAAAAACAGATAAAAAACCACGAACAGAATCACCAAAGGAAGGAATTCCCCGATGCCCGGTTGCTGGCTGCCCGCGGCGCCTTGCGCCCACGCGCTTTGAATAAAGTAGTCCATCGGAATCCCCGAAAAATGGCCGCGCATTATGCCATAGAGACAGGTCTCTATGTCATGCGGCGTGAGCCTGATAGGCCGCCAGAACATCGTTGTGAAACGATTCAAATCGCCCTTCAACTATGGCCTGACGGGCGCTGCGCATGAGGCCGAGATAGTAGGCCAGATTGTGGATTGTATTCAGACGCGCACCAAGTATCTCGTGTGTACGCTCCAGATGATGCAGATAAGCTCGCGAAAAATGGCTGCAGGTATAGCAATCGCACTCCGGGTCGAGCCTTTGCGTGTCGCTGCGATGGACCGCGTTGCGAATTCTGACGACCCCTTGCGAGGTAAAAAGATGGCCGTTGCGGGCGTTTCTCGTCGGTAATACGCAATCAAACATGTCGACACCAAGGCTAATCGCAGTCAACAGATCGCTGGGAGTACCCACACCCATCAGGTATCTCGGTTGGCTCGGAGGCAATAGCGAAGCGGTATGGGCGGTGATCCGGGCCATCGCGTCCTTTGGCTCCCCCACAGAAAGGCCCCCAATGGCGTAGCCGTCGAACCCGAGTTCCATTAGGGCTGCGGCCGACTCGCTTCGTAGCGCTTCGTACATGCCCCCTTGAACGATGCCAAATAGCGCCGAGAGGTTGTCGCCGTGTGCTTGTTTGCTGCGTTTTGCCCAGCGCAATGAGAGCGCCATTGACTCTCTCGCAGCCGACTCCGACGCTGGATATGGTGTGCACTCGTCGAACACCATTACGATGTCAGAACCGAGTCTGTGTTGCACCTGAATCGATAACTCCGGGGACAGGAACACCCGATCGCCGTTAAGCGGCGAACGAAACGTGACCCCTTGCTCTTCGATGGTCCGCAGATCGCCGAGACTGAAAACCTGGTAACCACCGGAATCAGTCAGGATGGGGCGCTGCCATTGCATGAAATCATGCAGATCACCGTGCGCTTCGATAATGTCGGTGCCGGGACGAAGCATCAGATGGTAGGTATTTCCCAATACGATCTTGGCGCCGAGATCGGAAAGTTCCAGTGGCGTCATCGCCTTGACCGTGCCGTAGGTCCCCACCGGCATGAACACAGGGGTTTCGATTTCACCCCGTGTAAAGGTCATCCGGCCGGCACGCGCCGCACCGAGGCTTGCTTCCACTTTAAATTCAATTGCCATGTGCATTCGCAACAGGATGGAGATGGTCGGAAAATGCCGTTGGACGTTCAAGCCACATCGCATCACCGTAGCTGAAGAATCGGTATTGTTTTGCAACAGCGTGTGCGTAGGCAGCCAACACACGTGCGTGGCCAGCGAACGTACTAACCAGCATAAGCAGCGTGGAGCGCGGAAGATGGAAGTTCGTTAGCAGTGCATCGACCACCTGAAAATCGAATCCAGGGCGGATAAACAACCGCGTTTCACCCTCGTAGGGCGCAAGCGGTAGGCCGTGCTGAGCGGCCGATTCTAGCGCTCGAGCGACTGTCGTCCCGACCGCCACAACACGGCCGCCGGAACGACGTGCATGATTAATCTTCCGACAAACATCCTCATCAAGTCTGATTTGTTCAGCGTGCATGACGTGCTGGTGAAGCGGTCCGCGTATTGGGCGAAACGTCGCGCTGCCTACATGCAGGGTTAAATGCGCCAAATCGACGCCGGATGCGGCAATGTCATCCAACATCGCTTGATCAAAATGTAGCCCGGCGGTCGGTGCGGCGACGGCTCCCGGCACGTGAGCGTAGACCGTTTGATAGCGTTCAAGATCGCTACTTTCGTCGGCCCGGTCGATATAAGGCGGCAGTGGGACATGGCCAGAACGTGCCATCAGACTCTCGAGATCTCCGTCAGCAGTGCATTCCAGGATGAACAGGTCGTCCTGACGTCCGGCAACGAATAGCTGTCCACCCCCGTCGATCGAGAGGATGGCCCCCTCGCGCGGCGCCTTGCTGGCGCGGACGTGGGCAAGGGCACGTTGCGTGGTCAACACGCGTTCGATGAGTATTTCGACCGCCCCGCCGGTCGTTTTATGGGCGAACAATCTTGCCGGAATAACCCGCGTGTCGTTCATCACAAGCACATCCCCGGGGCGCAACAAAGATGGGAAGTCACCGATGACCAGGTCGCGAAAACTGACATCGCCCGCGTCGACGCGTAAAAGGCGGGCGTCGCGACGCGACGGTCGCGGAAACTGGGCAATGAGTTGCTCTGGAAGCTGGTAGTCAAAGTCGTCGAGGTTCACGGGCGCGATCGTAGCAGACCACGAACACTCAGATGTCGACCGCGCAGCGCGCATTCTCTATACTTGCCCGCCTTCGCATCCACGCCGGGATGGCGGAACTGGTAGACGCGCCAGACTCAAAATCTGGTATCCGTAAGGATGTGGGGGTTCGATTCCCCCTCCCGGTACCAAATACCCTTTTGGATTCACTGTCGAGCGCCGATTGCCGGCCCGCGTGGGCTGAAGCCATGGGGCACTTATTTTTGGACGTTAGAGAAAGTGTGTGGTTGCCGCAAAAAACCACCGGCTAGGGCAGTCGTTGCACCGAGCGATGAGTAGGGATCGGCTACCGTGCGGACCAGATTCTATGGTTCGCAGTACCGCACAATGTGATTGACCCTTTCAAACAGGGTCCGTTCGCGCGTAACCCGAAGCGGATGATGCAGGTTGTGTGGTACCCACCTTACCCTGAAGTTAGTTAACGAAAACGCTCGACGGTGCTCGATTATTAGTGGCCAACGGCTTCCTCATCGCGGCCGGTTTCGCTCTCGTGAAAGCGCCAGTTCAGCGAATCACGGTATGGTTTGTAGAGCGCAAGGCGATAACGGCGCCAGATGATGCCGCACCGCGAGCCACGTGGTAATCATCCATCGGAACCTTGCGCTGGGTTTCGGGCGGAGAAGTCGTCCGCAATCACTAGCCGTTTTCAAAGTGCTTTCGGCCTCGACGAATTTTTGGTCCAGGCCGGCAACGACGCGACCAGTTCGTCGCTTTTGGCCGGCAAGCGCGTATCGCCGAGACGCTCTATAGGCGCCGATTTCAACTCTTTTGATCGATTGTGGACGCTGTTCCGGAACTACAAACTTAGCGAGACTCTCAGCGTTGAGGCCGAAAGCGGCGAAAGCCAAGACGCAGACTTGCTCTATGCGCGCGAGCGACGGCAGTCCTTCTATACCGAAGAGAACCGCTAAGTGAGCATGAAGTAACCCGAAGGGCTATCGGGTCAAGTGAACCAGACGGACGTCCGTTATTCAGAATGGCCACACGGGCGGCTTACAAGCCCCCGTTGGTCCGGGAAAAGTTTTAAAGAGGCAATGGAAGATAGCGTGAACTGGCGGCGCAGCTAAATTTTGCGCGCCGCCCGCACTGGCATCAATTATTTTTCGGTTTACCGATGACGATATGCTTCGTGCCTTTCATGCCACGTCGATTGTTCATTTCAGTAGCCAGGGAAGACGCGTGCGTGAGCACGTTTTCCTTCGTTCCGGTGCGAAATCCGGTGATCGGCGCATAGCCACCTTCAATGATGTAACGGTATCCGCTCGGGCCGCCTTGCGAAAGCTTGCATTTTTCCAGCTTTGTCACGTGATAGATCGGCTTGTTGCCTTCGTTCAGCGTCTCTGGGGCGGTCGATTCCTTGGTTTTCGGTACGGCACTCATGCATTCTCTCCAGATTCGGTGCAGGTGATCGGACAATAGACGCCGTCGCCCATCCCACCCGAGTCAGTGCAAAACCTGTGTGCAAGGACAAGTGTAGACGGGCCGCGTGGCGGCCGAATTGTTCAAACGAGGGGATGACGAAATAGGCGTTTTTTGACGCCAATCAGTCAGGTGCATCCGGGCACTTATTTTATTTCTGTTTACACCCCTGTGGCGGGTACAATAGCACGGACCGCCCTTTTCGGCCACCCCAAGGCCCCTACCTGCGGTCTTAATCGCGGTCCCTGGACGCCACCGGAAAGCTGCCTCGCCCATTGTATGAACCGAAGCCAAATGCTCTCGACCGGGGGTCCCTGCCGCCGGACACACTGGCGCTCCCGATAGCCGGAGTGTGGTGCCTGGCGTCTGTCTGCAACCGCATTGCGGGCCGCTTAGAGCTCGTTCAATAGGATTTCCAAAGACTTTGTCGCAGCCTCGCAGGCCGGCACAGTTGCCGGCAACTGCAGCTTGCGAAAGAAACTGGTTTCTCGCCCCTCGTAGCTAGCCGAAACGGTGTCATTGAGATCCCGACAGGCGACGGCCATGGTCCTTTCAGAATTTACGAGCGGGCTATTTGCGTCGAGCTCTTCGCCGTCCAGCAGGCTGGTCGTCACAATCAAGTCGTTAACGACCCGATTATGGAACCGAAACACCTGTTCGACATATATGGCGAACTCCGCCCGGCTTTGCCAGGCCGTCGCGCCATCAGGATAACGAACCAGCACCGCGCTGCAGGCAGATATCGCCAACGTCGCAACCAACCCCAGCGCCCGTAGTATCCAGCTGAAGCGTCGGTCTACGCGTTCAGCCACAGCGCGTGATAAAGACACGGAACGCACCGCCCGGTCTGGCCGCGCAATTTCGCGATGAGCCCCAGGATCCAGCAACATTAATCAGCGCTAGCGCCGGCGATAATCCGCCCAACGAGCGACTGCGCGCCGGCCAAATGCGCCAACAGGTCTTTGCCAGCTTGCATCTGATTGCCTGCCCGGGCCAGGTTGTGTTCCCCTCGACTACTGAAACGTTTGGGGTCCCAACCAAAGTAGCTTTCCTCGACGGCATCGGCCAGGAATCGCGTGCTCAGCTCGAGATAGATTTGCAGGGTCGCGGGGGCGACATTCTCAAGCGCGTCGAGCATGCCAACTCGACCTGCCACATCGCCATAACCCCTAAGTGCCGCAGCAAACGTTTCCAAATTAAAACTCGGGTCAGGAAAGTCTTCACCGGCCGGGTTACACCATGAGCGCATTGCATCGCCGAGCTCATAAGCAAGCGGCATGGTCGCGAAAGTATCAAGATCGACAAAGCACAAAGCCGCGTCATTCTCGCGCGCGAACAGGATGTTGGAAATTTTGGCGTCGCCGTGAACCAATCCGGTGCGGCCTGGGTCGAATGGCGGGATAGCGGCAATCAGCAACTCCAGTTCGTCGGCCATTCGACCAACAGCCACGCTCAGGCGATGAGAGTGGTTGTCGCTCCGGACCTCGCGGAGATGATTGAGGTGGCGCGCCAAATCATGGACTGGTGGCCGTACGCCGAGCAGATCTTCCTTAAAATCGCTCAAACTGGTGTGTAACCGGGCCAGTAGGCGCCCCGCCTCGCGAGCTTGGGCAGGACTTTGGAACGCGTCGAGCGCGCGCCCGTCAATGAAGGTCAACGCGCGCCAGATCCGATCGTCGACAGCGATGCTGAAATCACCTGTGGTGGTGCGAATCAACTTAGGCGTTAACAGGCCTCGGCGTTCAAGATGCTCGGTAATCCGGGCCAGGTTGCGATTCACCGCGTCGCTGAATGAGGAATGCAGACGCTGCAGAATAAGCGCGCCCTGACTTCTGGTTTCGACTTTAACGGTGAGATTGATCAGTCCCTGCGCGACTCGAGTTACCCTGACTACATCAACGTCATAGGCCTGCAGCGCCGCCATCGCGTCACGCCGCCAGTCCGCTTCGTCATGCGTCGTTGACATGCTCAGCCTGGCGACACGGTCGGGGTCTTCTGCACCTGGATTTCATTCGACAGTCGACGTGGGCGCTTAGCCGACCAATCGACAATAGCTCACTCACTTGGGACGGGCGCGCGCAATTGCTGCAGCGCCTTTAGTGGAAATGGCAACAGCTTAGTGGTCGACCCTGGACGACGGGCAGTATTCGTCTGAGCCGCTTGCGCGGCCGCGATCGCTTCGGCCTGGCGAGCCAGCTTAGCCCGCATGCGCTCATGCTGAGCCACCACCGAGTATGGGTGGTAGTGCAACGAGATTCGCCCGTCTTGTTTAATTTGCGTCGGGTCAATATTGCTAATGCGACGCTTCCCCGCTGCATCTTCCCAAGCATAAAACTCGGCCTGCGCGGACCCTGCGAACAGCACCGCCAAAGTAGTGATGCCGACCATCCGTAAATTGCCTTGGAATAATCTGGCCATCAATCCACCTTTGGGTCGCGCAAACTAGCTTCAAGTTCTCTGATTCGAGACAAGGCGGTGTCCCGCTCGCGAGCAACCTGCGCCATCTCGGCGAGCGACTCGAATGACGACCGCTCCGCCCGTTCCGCGCGTTCGAGCGCTGCAACACGCTGTTCGGCCAGGGTCTTTTCTCGCCGCGATGGGCCGAAAAGCCGCGACCAAAAGCCCTCGCTGGCTGGGCCGGCTGGAGCGCCAGTGGCACCCCCCTTAACGACCGAGCCGAGACCGGGCGGCGCATTCCCTTCGACTCTGGCGGCGCACTGCCAGCTAATTTTCTCGATTATTCCGGGGCTCACATCGCGAAGTTCTGCATGCTGCGCGAGGGAAGCGATAAGGCGCTGCAATTCCTGCACCTCATTCAGCCCCGCGTCGCCTGGTTCAAAGATAATCTGCATGGGCTATCCCGTTTTGTAGCAATGGATCCCGAGGTGTCGCCGGAAGCAGCAAACTTCAGTGCCCTGTATCCGTCATTTACAACCGCCCTGGCTCCAACCCGAATGCCCGCAGCGACGCCTCATTGTCTGGGTTGGTAATCACACCGACCGAGCCCAACTCTGGACGCAAATAGCGTTGACCAACGTCGACCAACGCATCATGAGTGACTTTCAGCACGCGCGCGCGAAATTCCGCGCGAAAGCTGTCGTCGCGTCCGCACAAACCATAGACAAACGCTCGATCTGCCTCTCCTGCAGGCGACAACGGCTGGTCGAGAGAACGAATGGTCCCGAGTATTGACTCTTCCAGTCGTTGCGGGTCGTGCGCTTCTGCGTACCACGACACTGCTCGGTCAAAGTCATTCAATGTGTCAATTGTGCGTGGGTCGCGATAAGAAAAAAATCGAAAAGTACGCCCGTCGCTGTCGAAACTCGCTCCTGAACCGTAAGCGCCCCCTTGCTCGCGTATCTCACGGTGCAAAAAACCGTCCTGGAGATAGCGACCAAGAACCGCAAGCACCGGCGCATCTGGACAGGCGGCATGAATGGCCGGATACGCTTTGGCGCAAAAATTGACTTGTGAACTGGTCAGCCAGCTCGTCGGCCTGTCTCCAGACTCGAATTCGGGCACGAAAATCGCGATGCCATCGCCACTTGCTCGCTCACCAAGCTCGCAACGTTCGCTGGCGCCGCTCAACGCGCTATCTTCCCCGATCAGCGCAAATCTTCGCGGTGCGTTCGCAATCTTTTTCTGAATCGACGCAAACAGCTCGAACAATGCTTCCAGGTCAGAGCGCGACGCGCGCTCCTGTCCAAGCTGCTTGAGCAATTGCACCGAACTCGGCCCTTCCCAAAGTTCGTCGAGTTGCGCGAACGGTGAAAGATCGCGCGCGGCGCTGAGAATCGCCAAATGATGGCCGCGGTCAGTAATACTCTCTTCTGCCTCGGCGCGGGATTGTTGTAACAACTCCTGTAAGCGAGCGTGCTCATCAAACCGTGTGCCATCGATAAGTTCTTGCGTAATGGCGAGAACCTGGTCGCGCTTCCTCGCCAGGCCTGTACCACTAATCATCAGCCAGGCATGCGCGAGTTCGGATTCACCAGGCCCGGGGCGGGCCAGTGCATGAACCGAAAAGCTCCCCGATAACGCTCGCCGGGTCTGTACTTGCAAGTAGTCTTCCCGACTGTAACCAAGCTCGGTAAGGTACTCACACCAAAGCGGCAATACCTGCAATTCTGCCGGCGTTAGCGCCGGAAGTTGCGCAGCAAGCTTGACTCTGAAAACACCATTTGTTGCGCATTCGTAGGCGCTAATTGCGTCTGTATCCCCACTCACACTACTCGGTCGGGTTAGCGGCTTGGCTGGCGGCACGTCGGCGAGAGTGACTCGTGGCAAAATGCTGTCGTCGTCAATTTGCGCCTGACGTTCGCGCAACGCTTGGGAATCCGCGCGTATTTGCTCGAGTTCCTGCGCGGACAACGCATCGCGGATTCTCTCGAGTCGCGCGTGCTCCGAGGCAGTGTCACGTTCGGCTTTCGTGGCATCCGGGCGCATCACGACTCGCACCCGATGTGTGTTATCCAGCAAGAGTTCCTGCACTAGTCGATGCAGGAATTCGGGGTCTTCGATGTTGCCTCGCAGTTCTTCAAGAGCAGCGTCCAGATCCAGCAGGCTAGACGGCTGCGCGCGATACATGACCGCCGGCAATAAGCGCCCCATCAGTTGTAATCCGAACGGATAACTGCCGCCACCCACATCGCGCTGAGCCAACTCTAATCGATCAACCAGCGCCTCAAGCACAGGCTGTGCCAGTCCGTGTCGGGAAACATCTTCAAGAACTGCGAACAGTCCCTGCTCCAATGCCTGTGCGTGTTCAGGGTCAGTGCCTTCTAGCCCGCAGAAAAACGCGAGCTGCCTGGCCGAGTCGTCGATGCCACATAGCTCCGACGGTGCGTTCGCCAGCGTGCTTGATTCGAGGTAGTGACGCAGCGGTGAGGCGCTATGTTCGAGCAATACTGAGGACAAGAAATGGGCCGCAAGTACTTGCTGTGGGTCGCAGCTTTCGCCGAGTAGCCAGGCCCATACGATGTGCGTGGCGCGTTGGCTGGAGTCGGCAAATTGATAGTTCACTTCTACTTCGCGAGCAGCAGTGAAGTACTCCTGAAGCGGACTCACAAGCGCATCGCGTTGGTCGTCAAAACGGTCTAAAGCCAATTCTGTAATGCGCGCCTGATGCTCACTGGCCGGGAAGGAGCCGTAGGTCATAAACACGGCGTTCGATGGATGGTAGTGGGTGGCGTGAAAAGCGGTGAGCGCTTGATGGGATAGGTCCGGGATAGACAGTGGATCGCCGCCGCTGTTGTGAACATAAACGGCTTGCGGAAATAACGCAGTGTGAACGTGCTGCCAAAGTTGCGAAAGCGGCGAGCTCATCGCCCCCTTCATCTCGTTGTAGACCACACCGTGCAGGGCGAGCGGTGATTCGGCGCCATCATCTGCACACTCAATCCGCCACCCTTCCTGGGCGAAATCCAGGCGGTCCAGGCGCGGGAAAAATACTGCGTCAAGATAAACGCCGAGCAGATTATCGAAATCCTTACGATTCTGGGTAGCGAACGGATAGGCGGTACTGTCCCCACCCGTGAAAGCGTTCATGTAGGTGTTCAAGGAACGACGCAGCATCATAAAGAAGGGATCGCGCACAGGGTATCGCTGACTACCGCATAGCGTCGTATGCTCCAGAATGTGGGCGACGCCGGACGAGTCTGTCGGCAAAGTGGGGAAAGCGACCATGAACGCATTGTGGTCGTCCTGGCAATCCAGATGATAGTGACGGGCGCCGGTGAGCGGGTGGAAATATTCTTCTAACGTTACGCCTAAGGTCGGAATTGGCGTACTCAGGATGGATTCAAATCCGGTCTTCGACATTGGGTTCAGTTACTCTTGGTTGGTCGCACAGCTCGCCGAAAGTCCACCTCGCGCTGCTTAAGTGAAATATCGTTTTCGGCATACCGGCAGATTCAGACGCGTACCCGGTAGTCTACTCGTTCGTCCCCGCTATCGTCACAGGATGCCAGCCTGCAATGAGCTGACACCCTTTGTATGGGTCCCGCCAGCGCTGGCCGAAAGCAGTTATCTCGCGCCTGATTTTGTCGGCAGGATCGATGCCCGCAAGATTGTCCTGTTCCGCGCGTGGAGCGACCAAAGGTATACTTTGCCGACGAATGAGTTCCGACGCGCACCGGAATTCGTTGCTGGGCACGTCAGCGCTAAACAGTCCCCAATCGGAGTCGTTTCCTATGCCGTCGTTCGATGTCGTTTCAGAGATTGACCAGCATGAACTTAGCAACGCGATTGATCAGAGCACCAGGGAACTGTCGACGCGCTTCGATTTCAAGGGTACTAAAGCTCGCATTGAGAGACAGGACAACACGATTAACCTCATCGCAGAAGCGGAATTCCAGACGCGCCAAATTCTCGACATCCTGCAAGGCAAACTCACCAATCGAGGAATCGACATCGATTGCCTCGAGATTGGGGACGCTGCGAGTAATGTTAGTGAAACGCGCCTGCCAATCACCGTTCGAGAAGGTGTCGACAAAGAGTTGGCACGCAAAATGATTAAGCTCATCAAGGATTCAAAACTCAAGGTTCAGGCGCAAGTACAGCAGGACCAAGTGCGCGTCACGGGCAAGAATCGTAATGATCTGCAAAGCGTCATCGCGATGTTGAAAGAATCAAACCTGGACTTTCCCCTGCAGTTCAAGAATTTTCGCGACTAGGCCGCAGGAGCGGCGCCAGGTTGTTAGTGAAAATGCGCCATTCGAAAATATGCGCTTTCCGTTTTAGCTCGCCGCAACAAGTAACCCGGAAACCCGGTGAGCGTTACGCGCGCTATGTTTAACCAAAGCGAACAACACTTTGAATGTCCCTATTGCGGGGAGCGAATCAGCGTACTCGTCGATCACAGCGTTCCACATCAGCGTTATATCGAAGATTGCGAAGTGTGTTGTCGGCCGCTGTCCATCGAGTGCACGATCGATTCAGACAGCGTCGAGATGCAAGCGACACGCAGTGACGACTGACCACCTGCATGCATACTGAAATCAGGCTTTTGCTGCTATGCGCTGCGGCCTGGGTGATATGGAGTTGGAGTAACAAGGCGCGCGAAACCGTCGACCGCATTTCGAAAAAAATTTGTCAGGATATGCAGCTGCAACGACTCGACGATGGCGTGGCACTGCAACGGCTTCGATTTAGCAACGGTGAACACGGTTTTGGGATTCAGCGGATTTATCGCTTCGAATACAGTACCCATGGCGGGGACCGACGCCACGGCGAGATCGGCGTCCACAATGCCACACCCATTTGGGCGAGTGTGGAACTGGCCGACGGCCCGGTCCACATTGCATTGAGATAATGTCTGGCTACCGCTGATCAGTCTTCCGGGCGGTCAAGACGCGCGGCGAGTTCGTTAATAAGTGATTGGTCGTTTGCCTTAACCTTGTCTTTGGCGTGTTTGGCCCGCTCCTTGATGCGTTCCAGAATTTCCTTCTGATTCGCGAGGACCTGACGCTGCGTGTCGCTATTCTCGATTTCTATTTGATTCGAAATCCAATCATCGAGCTCATGTTGCAGGCCATCGCGAGACTGCTCTTCGCGTGCCGTATGAGTCGCTAACTGATCATCTGATATGGCGCTGGCCGCCTCTATTTCGGCCCGCTTGCGTTCAGCGCCCGCGGCGATAGCTGCGGCATCTTCGGCTTCGTCTCGTAGGCGACTGAGATCGCGATCCGCGTCAACCGGATGATTCTGCGGCTGGCGTTGCGACTCCCGCAAAATGTTCTCAACGCGCTGCTGCTCGGCAATGGCATCGTCGCGCTGGCGTTGAGCAGTTTCCAGAGATACGCGTAGATGCTCCGCGTCAGCTTCCAGGCGTTCGCGTTCGACACGCATGCTGTCCTCAAGCTGTTCGCGCTTGAGCAGATGGGTTTGCTCGAAGTCAGATAGTACCTTGAGTGCTTCTTCTTCAACCGCGCTACGGGCAGCATCCGCGGCATCACGCGCATGGCACGCGCGTTCGAGTTCTTCAGCATTGCGGATCAATTCGCGCTCGACCTTAGTGCGCTCGGCCGCAACCTTCTCAGTCAATTCTTCACGCAAGCGCGCGCGCAATTCCACGTCGGCCTGCGCATGGCGGGTTCGCTCGTTGGCATGCGCTAGCTGTTCCTCTTCGAGACGGACCTGTATGTCGCGTGCTTGCTCTAGATGCTGTTGTGCCTTGGCAGACTCGTCATCGGCGCGTTCATGCTCGATCCTGAGGCGCTCCTCTGCGTCTTCTTTCAAACTTTGCAGGCGCTTTAGTTCGTCCGCCTGCCACGCATAGCTATCTTGCAGGCGTTGTTGTTCCTGTTCGAGGCGCCGGTCCATTTCCAGACGTAATTTCTCGATACGCTCGACCTGACTCTCGCGCTCGCGTTCGAGCTCAAGCTGCGCTGCAGCTTTGGCTGCTCTGAGCTCATCTTTAATGCGCCGCAAAACTGCTAATTCGAGTTCAGCATCTGATTCATCAACATCGGCGTTATCAGGTTCTGCCGCCAGCGCGACGGCTTTCTCTGACTCCGCTTTCGGCGTTGCCGCATGAGGCGCGGGACTAACTGCGGAAAAATCAGGTGTTTGGGCAGCGTTGTCGCTATCCGCTTGCCGCGCTAGCGTGGGCGCAAAAACCGGCTTTGTCTGCTCATCGTCGAGCGGGGACGCCAACGGCGCACCGGTATTGCGGCGCGTTTCTGGGAATACGTCAGCCTTTGAGGCATCGGATGCCGCTGCGGTCCGATTGAAGCGCTCCGCTTCGCTTAGGTGCGAGGCCGGTATCGGGCCGCTTTTTACGACGCTCGAGTTCTCGGACATGTGGTCGTCGTGTAAGGTCAAATCTGGCTCAAACGCCGGTTTGGGCGACGCATTCGCGATCTGGTACTGAGCCATACCACCATCCAGGAAATGCACTTCGAATCCGCGTTCGGCAAGCAAAAATGCAGCAACTGCGCTACGCGAGCCGTCGTCGCAGTAAACGATGTAAGGCACGTCAGAATCGAGTCGGCCGCTGTGCATCCGCAGTGTGTTTAGTGGGTGATTAATGCTGCGCGGCAGCGCGCTGACGGCAAACTCCTCGGGAAAACGTACGTCGAGCCAGCGCGCACCTGAGGTGGTTTCAATCGCGTTGCCTTGCTCAAGCGTAATCGCCTGCAACAGAGGTTCACGAATCAAGTCGCCAAAGTCTTCAGCAGATAAGCGCATCAGTTCGCCGTCGCTCAGCATTTTCACCGTAGCGTTGCGGCAGTCGCCACCAACCAGTGCCTCTTCGCCAAACGCGTCCCCAGGCCCGATTAAAGCGAGCCGGTAATCAGGTGCGTTGGCCGCTGCAGCACGGGTAATTTCGGCGCGACCACTCACAATAACGTAATAGAAATCGCCTGGTTCACCCTGGCGGACGACAATGTCGCCGGCTTGGGCAGAGATCGTTTGCAACTGACTGAAGATTCGATGAATGTTCGCCGCGGGCAGGTTCTCGAACAAGTTCGATTGCAGCATCCGCGTCATCCAATCGTCCGTGTCGTTGTGGTCAATTTCAGCCACTTCGACCAAATCGTCGCTCCCACTCGGTTCGATCGCGGACAGCTTTTCAAGGAGCAGGCGTTCCACTCTCAAAATCGCCAGGTCGTCCTCCGCTCGCGCGGACATCTTTCGCGGTTGTAACTGTGCCAAGGCATGCACTGCTTGGTCACTTCCGCCCCGGAGGCGCTGAATGGTCTGCCCTGCGCTAATCAGCTCTAACGGACCGTCGAGCAAGAAATAGGCGAAAGTGTCGTGATCACCCTCGTTAAAGACGAACGCGCCACGCTCAAAGTGCAGCACCTGAGCGTGATTAAGCACTTGTGCGCGGCTGTTCGGCGATAACGTGCACAGCGGCACGAGCGCGTCGACGACGGCAGTAAATTCGGGATCGGGTGCGGCCATAATTCTCTGATGATGAAATGTTGCCAAAGCCACAGGCGCTGGCGTGGATGCAATATAGGCGCTGTCGGCACAACATTCATTGGCGACACCGGGTAACTGTGAAGGGCTTCACCATGAAATGTGTCTAATTGCAAAAAACTGTGAAGTGCTTCACTCAGGGAGACCGCTAGTTTCCGAATTGGAGAAGATCTGCGGGAATGATGCGCGCGCTCGCAAGTTTCAGATTTGTGGCTTTCAGATCTCGCCGGAGATGCGGAAAAACGCCTGCGAGCGCATCCGCCAACAGTCAAAAAGAGCGTAGAATGGCCGCCATCGATTAAGCTTCGGAAATCAGAATTACGTGTCCAGCGTAGAAATCAAGTCAATCCAGGGACTAATTCTTGAACTGCAAAGCGAGCATCGTGATTTAGATCAAGTGGTTGCAACACTTTCCCATAGCGGTAGTGTCGATCAACTTTTGTTGCGACGCATGAAAATTCGCAAGTTGCAGCTTAAAGATCAAATTTCGCGTCTGAAAAGTAAACTCATTCCGGATCTCGACGCATGAATGACAAACCCGGTGCTCATTTCCCAGCCCGAACGGTCCAATGACTGACGTACAAGAAACCCTGGCCGGGCGTGTCGCTTTCCTGGTGCCGCTGAACAAGCTTTCAAGCGAGCGTCAAACGCGACTGTTGGAAAGCTCGGAAGTGATAAAACTTCGGAAAAAGAAAACCCTGTTTGAGCAAGGCGACCGCGACGATTTCACCTACTACGTGCTGGAAGGCGAAATCGAAATGTACGCCGACGACTCGCTAATCAAAGCGGTAGCCGGTGGAGACGGTGCGTCGTTTCAGCCGTTGGCACAACTTCAACCTCGACAAATGACTGCCATTGCGAAAAAAACCGCACAAGTATTGCGAGTCAATCGCAGCTTGCTCGAACAGCTGTTGAGTGTTGACGAAGCTCCGGCAGCTAAAGACAACGACAGCGGCGTAGAAGTCGAGGAGTTCCAATCAGACCAGTCGGGTGACTGGCTGATGACGCTGTTGCAATCTGAATTGTTCACTCGAATTCCACCCTCCAATATTCCGGGCTTGCTGGATACCCTGGAGACCATAAACGTCGCATCTGGCGACGCTGTCGTCACGCAGGGCGAGCCAGGAGATTTCTACTACGCCGTTCAGAGCGGCCGTTGTGAAGTGGTCCGAACCGGACCGAATGATCGTGAAATCAAGCTGGCGGAGTTGTCGGCAGGCGACACGTTTGGCGAGGAAGCCCTGATTTCCGGAGGCAAGCGCAATGCAACTGTGCGCATGACAACCGCGGGGGAACTTGCGCGCCTGACTAAAGAGGACTTCACCCAACTCATCAAGGCGCCCATGGTGTCGTCGGTGAAACTAGCCGAAGCGAAAGATAAAGTCGCAGAAGGCGCGCTCTGGCTGGATGTTCGATTTGAAGACGAACACGGCCACAACGGGATTCCCGACAGTCAGAATATTCCGTTAAGTTCGCTGCGCGCACGTATGGGCGAACTCGATCCAGCCATTGAATTTATCGCCTACTGTGACACCGGGGGGAGAAGCTCAGCAGCAGCGTTTCTGCTCGCGGGAAAGGGATTAAACGCGTCTTATGTAGAAGGCGGCGCAGTGAGCGAGCCTATTCCCGAAAAGACCCCCGTCGCACCGCGCGAGGAACCTGTGCCGAACGACGCGCTTGAAGCCAGCGCATTGGCGTCAAGCCTGAGCGCTGAGCTTGAGATCGCCCGCCTTACGATTGAGAAAGCGGAAAAAATGATGGCACAGGCGGAAGCCATGAAGCGCGATGCTGATCGCATCGTATCTGAAAAGCTCGCTACTGAACGTGCCCAGATCGACGCCGAATCTGCGAAGTTAAAAAGTAAGTTAGGAGAAGCTCAGCAACTGCGAGAAAGCCTCACGGCAAAACAGAAAATTGCAGAAGACGAAGCAGCTCGATGCCAGGACGAGGTTGAACAACGCTCGCGGAAATTAGAAGAAGCTGCTCACCAGCGCCTTCGCGAAGAAGAGCAGCGACTTGAAGCGCTGTACAAAGATCAAGCCGCGCAGCTTGAATCACTGCAATCGGAACGAGAGTCAGATCTGCATGAGACACTCAACGAAAAGATGCGCGCGGAAAGATTACGGATTGAATCTGAGCTGGCCACACGGGAATCGGAACTACGCGAATCTATGGCCGGTGAACTCGCCTCCGAAAGGAAGAAATTCGAACAAGAGTTTCTGCGTACTAATGAAGAATTAGAAAAAGCCCACGAAGAGCGCTTACTCGCCGTTGCGGGCAAAGAGGCGGCGACAGTAGAAGCGCAGACAACGATCGCCGAGTTTAAGTCCCAGCAGCAGAAACTCATGGCCGAGCAGCAGCTCCTGTTCGACAAGGAGCGGCAGCGTCTGCAGGCTGAAGCTCTGCGTATCTCAAAATTGCGCGACGAAGCCACTAAGGAACGGGAATCAGCGGAGGCCGCTAAAGCTCGTGCTGAGGAAGAACTTGTACGTGCTCGCGCGCAACATGCTGAACGAGCCCAGTTGAACGAACCTGCGGCTATTGACGAAATAGAGCTTCGTGCAAACGCAGCGACTGAGAATCTAGAGCAGGCTATTCAGGCTGAATCGGTTGCGGACAGTGCTGCACGCGACAATGAAGACGAGCTGGAGAGAACTTACAGTACCGCGAACGAAATCAATGTCCTGCTCGAAAAAGAGCTGGACGATTGGGTCGGAGAGCAAAATGACCTTCAAGAATCGACCATCCAGCGAGAAGTGCTCTCGCGACAGAAAGAAATGGTCGAGCGAATTAGAGCCCGCGCTGCGGAAATGAAATCAAAAACCGAGGCAGATAATAAGAGCCTGCTGGAAGAGATTGAGGACCAGTTGGGGAAAGATTAACGAGGCTCGTGCTCACTCAGGCAACCGACATGGATGGTTCCAAGCCAAGTTGGTCTGCAAAAAATGCGTTCAGGATGCGGTCGGCCTGAGGGTCAACACGCACAAAGCACAGGCCGACAACACAGCGCGGCTCGGTATCAACGGTGGTGATGTAGAGCACCTCGGCTCTCGCTACCAAAGTCTTTTTTACCCCACCCGTAGTAAGGGCGGCGGCCAAATTGACCTGCGGGCGATTCGCGGCGTCGATCGTTCCTCCGTTCGGCAGCAACAAACGGCCGGCGTGAACGTCACAGCGCATCTGCAGTCCATCAGGAGAAATGTTCAAGGCCAGTCCGGCAAACTTCTCACCTGCGTCATTCCGGAGCGCAATCTTGATGTCTAGTGGAACGCGCGGGTATTGACGCTGCTCGTCGAGTTTTTCGACTAATTGCCAGACTCTATTGGTCGTGCGCGATTGCTCGGCCGATGTATTCATGTGCACTTCTCAAACGCAAGAACCAGCCGAGAATTTAATCTGGTCGAGTAATATCGACCGGACTTCCATCACATTTTCAACATCCGCTCACACGGGTCGCTGGCAAGCGCGAGAAATTGTTAAGGCGTTGCATCGATCGCGGACAGCAACTGCTGTCTTGTGGGTTCTACTAGGCGCACCATTTCGGCGTCCATCTGGTTGCGCGCCAGTCGTTCGTTTATACGCGCAATAGCGAGGTCACCTTCACCCGCGAGCCGAAACCAGGCTGTCGCTTCTACCATATCCAGTCCGGTGCCCTCGCCCATCAACGAAGCCATACCAAGTGCATTTTGGCCCCGAGGCAAGCCTGCGAGTTCGGTATCCACGGCCGTACCAGCCCCACCGAGGTAGGCCAGAGCCACGTTGAGCTGAGCCTTCACGTATCCCTGCTCCGCACCGCGCCGGTACCACTCGACTACTGTCTTTGCGTTGCTAATCACCCCCCACCCCTGCGCGTACGCGACCCCGAGGTAGAACTGGGAGGCAGCGTCGCCGCCGCGAGCCGGGTCGCGTAGGCCAGCCACCCCGGTTCCGTAATCGCCCGCCAGGAACATCCCAATGGCGGATTGCTCTGCTTTCGTCGGGAGGCTGGCAACGATCATGATTGACAATGCCAATATGGGCGATTTTGGGACAATCACCGCACATACCATTTGAATCGTGAGGCTGCGCATGTTTTACAATGGACGTTGAAACCTTAGAACTGTGGAAATCATGTCAAAAGAACGCTTCACCGGTACCGATACCTACATCGTAACTGAAGACCTCATGATGGCAGTCAATGCTGCCGTCACCCTGCAACGCCCGCTGTTGGTCAAAGGCGAACCCGGTACTGGTAAAACCATGCTCGCCGAAGAAGTCGCGCAATCACTTGGTCGGCCGCTGATTCAATGGCATATCAAATCCACAACCAAAGCCGCACAAGGACTCTATGAATACGACGCCGTAGCCCGCTTGCGTGATTCGCAACTAGGGGATGAAAAAGTTCACGACATCTCCAACTACATCGTTAAAGGTAAGTTGTGGGAAGCTTTCGATACCGACGTTCAACCCGTGCTGCTGATTGACGAAATCGACAAAGCGGACATCGAATTCCCCAACGATTTATTGCAAGAACTCGATCGCATGGAGTTCTTTGTTTATGAGACGAAGGAGACTATCAAAGCTCGCCATCGTCCCGTCATTATTATTACCAGTAATAACGAGAAAGAATTGCCTGACGCATTCCTGCGCCGTTGCTTCTTTCACTACATCTCCTTCCCTGAAAGAGAAACCATGGACGCGATCATTCGTGTTCACTTTCCCGATATTAAAAAACGTCTTTTAGCCGAAGCGATGGAATGCTTCTTCGAGCTACGCGAAATTCCTGGACTGAAGAAGCGCCCGTCGACATCAGAACTTCTCGATTGGATAAAACTTCTCGTCGCCGAAGATATTCCGCCGGAAGCATTGCGAGATAAGGATTCAAGCAAGGCAATTCCCAAACTTTACGGCGCGCTGCTAAAGAACGAGCAGGACATGCATTTATTCGAACGCCTTGTTTTCATGTCGAGGCGTACAGGTGCTAACTGAGCTCTTTTACAAACTACGCAAGGTTCAGATACCGGTGTCTATCACCGAGTATCTGACCCTCATGGCGGCGATGGAAGCCCGAGTGGCCGGCTTCAGTATCGACGACTTCTATTTTCTTGCGCGCGCATCGCTGGTCAAAGATGAGCGCTTTTTCGACCGTTTCGATCAGGTATTCGGTGATCATTTCCGCGGACAGGAAACTTTGTTCGAGGAGATCTTCGGCGACATACCGATGGAGTGGTTGCGCGCCCAGAAAGAACTCAATCTGAGCGACGAAGAAAAGGCGCAGATCGAAGCACTGGGCGGTTGGGACAAACTCATGGAAACGCTGAAACAGCGTTTGGAAGAGCAGAAAAAAGCCCACCACGGCGGTAGCAAGATGATCGGTACTGGCGGCACCTCACCGTTCGGAGCCAACGGCTACAACCCGGAAGGGGTTCGTATAGGCCAGGAGAAGGGCGGCCAGGGTAAGGCGGTCAAGGTGTGGGAACGTCGCGATTTCAAGAATCTCGACGACGGTGTCGAACTCGGCACCCGCAACATCAAGTTGGCCCTACGGCAACTCCGCAAGTTCGCGCGCGAAGGCGCGGAGGATGAGCTTGATCTGGATGACACCATCAGATCGACGGCACGCAACGGGGGACTGCTCGACATTAAAATGGTCCCTGAGCGACACAATGCCATCAAGGTGCTGCTGTTCCTCGACGTCGGCGGTTCGATGGACCCCTACGTAAAGGTCTGCGAGGAATTGTTTTCGGCAGCCCGAATGGAGTTCAAGCATCTCGAGCATCATTATTTTCATAATTTTGTTTACGAATCCGTTTGGCGGGATAACAAAATGCGCGCCAATGTGCGTATGCCGACCAGCCAGGTGATGCAGACTTACGGGGCAGATCACAAAATAGTGTTCGTCGGTGATGCCACCATGAGCCCCTACGAAATCATGGCCGTCGGCGGTAGCGTCGAACACTGGAATGAGGAAGCCGGTGCCACGTGGATGGCGCGCATGATGGCTATCTTCCCTTTTGCGGTGTGGTTGAACCCCCAGCCCGAAGAGTACTGGGGACATATCCCGTCTATCGGAATGGTGAAGGAGCTCATGTCTGATCGCATGTTCCCGCTCACAAATGATGGGCTCGAGCGCGCGATGAAGGCGCTAAAAAAGGCGCATTGATTCGTCGTTTCCGTACGATGCAAGGAGGCCTCGGAGCTATTTTCGCCGGCCTCCTGTGTTTTCCACAGATCGGAGCAGCCGTTGATGCTGGGTCGCTTGCGGTGGTGTACAACCAGCGTGACCCGCACAGCCGGATACTCGCCGAGCGCTATGCCAAAGCCAGGAACATCCCGGCTGCCCACCTGATTGAAATATCCCTGAATCCGAGAAATCCGGTCATTTCGGGGGCGGAATTCAAGCCGATCCTGAGTGACCTCGTGGCGCGCGTACCTCGCGCAGTCGAAGCGTACGCTTTGGTTTGGAAAATGCCTTATCGAGTAGGATGTATGTCCATTACGAGTGCGTTTGCACTTGGATTTGATAAAAAATACTGCGCAAAAGGCTGTCAAAAAACAGCCGCGAGTCCCTACTATGATTCGTACACAAAGCTGCCCTTCACCCGCCACGGAATTCGTCCTGCCATGTTATTGACTGGGGGTACTCTGACATCCACCGAAAGATTGCTTGAGCGTGGATTGGCCGCCCAAGCTTTGGCCTCCCCCCGCCCGGCTGCGTACCTGGTGTCGAGCAGTGACGTTAATCGCGGCACACGCAATGCCCGCTACGCCACTGCCTCGCGCTCTTTTTCAAAATCACTGGACGTGCAGTTAGTCAGTTCTGACGGCGTTCAATCTCGCAACAACGTGATGTTTTATTTCATTGGCGCCAAGTTCGTCCCCGCACTCGATTCACTACAGTTTCTGCCCGGAGCGATTGCAGACCATCTCACCTCGGCTGGCGGCGTCCTGGAAGGCGATGCACAGATGAGTGCCATGGAATGGATTGACGCCGGAGCCACAGGCACTTACGGGACGGTCGTCGAACCTTGTAACTTCGCGCAGAAATTTCCCGATCCGGTCGTCGTCATGGACCACTACCTGAAGGGTGACACGCTCATTGAAGCCTATTGGAAAAGTGTCCAGTGGCCGGGGCAAGGCCTATTTATCGGTGAGCCCCTGGCCCAACCATTCAACGCAGCAACAAAGTTGAATTGAGATTGTGAATACCTGCCGCGCACTTGCCGAAGTAACCGCATCATGATTTCGCGAGCTGCTCCGCTTCTCTATCTCGTCCTGCTCACCCTCGCTGTACCGTGGTATTGGCCGGAAGATAACCATGCTATCTGGTTCGGCGTACCCGGATGGGTAGTCGTTGCGATTGTGGTTTCGGCACTGGCGTCAGTGTTAACCGCATATTTGCTCTCCACGCAATGGACCGATGGGGAGTCGCAAGCGGATGAGTGACCTCCTGCCGCTTGGCCCGGGTGCCTGGGCTTTCATTTCGCTCTATCTGTTGTCACTCATCGGCGTCGGCTGGGTGGCCAAGAAAGCTCGCACGACCGATACGCTTAAGGATTTCTATCTGGCCGGCGATGGCTTCGGCTTAACCGTATTATTCCTAACCTTGTTCGCGACTCAGTACAGCGGGAATACGTTTTTTGCTTTCACGGGCGCCACGTATCGGATCGGCTACGCATGGATCCTGAGCCTGCATTTCATGACGGCGGTGATTGTCGCCTACCTGTTGTTTGCCCCCAAGCTACATCGGTTGGCGCGCCAACGTGACTACCTGACGCCGGCAGATTTCGTCCAGGACCGTTACGCCAACCGAGCACTGAGCGTCATCGTGACAATCGTTATGGTCATCGTGTTGTGCAATTTCCTGCTCGCGCAACTAATGGCTATGGGACGAGCGATGCAGGGTCTTGCTAACGATTCAGGCGGAACGGCCTATACGGGCGGGGTCATTATCCTGGCATTGATAATGGTCATTTACGGCACGCTTGGCGGCATGCGAGCGGTGGCCTGGACCGATGCACTGCAAGGCGGAATTCTCGCTATCGGTTTCGTGATACTTGTGGGGCTGTTGTTTGACCGCTTCGGGCCACTCAGCGACGCGACCCGGCTCATTGTTGAAAGAGACCTGCTCCACGGCACGCGCAAAGCCTTGCCGCCGGACGCCGCGCAATGTCGCGCGTGGTTGAGTTACATTCTCACCGTCGGGTTCGGGATCTGCCTGTACCCGCAGGCCATTCAGCGCATTTACGCTGCCCGAACCCCACAAGTCTTGCGGCGCAGCCTCGCATTAATGGCATTCATGCCCTTGCCTACGATGATCATTTCATTGATTGCGGGCATCATGGCGCTCGCCTATCTTCCGGGTCTCGAAGGCGCTTCTGCCGACCAAATCTTCGGACGTGTGCTGCGCGAAATTCAAAACCACTCGACACTCGGCTACGGGTTGGTGGTCGTTACGCTGTCTGCGGTTCTCGCGGCCATGATGTCCACGGCGGATTCCGCACTCCTGTCCATATCCTCGATGTTGACGAAAGACCTGTGCAGCAATTTCCTGATGCCCAACGCCAGCCAGGCGCAACTGACCCGCTTGGGTAAGAAGTTCTCTTGGTCGGTAATCGTGGTTCTAATTGTCCTTTCGCTGCTACTGCGTGAAAAATCCTCGCTGGTGCAACTGATGGATCGCAAACTGGACCTGCTGATTCAACTGGTGCCGGCTTTTATCGTCGGCATACGTTGGCAGGGTCTGCGCGGTGGTGCCGTCCTTACTGGATTAATCGTTGGGGTCACGCTGGCACTCGTACTCGCTTTCGGCGAATTTTCGTTTACCAGCGCCGGCAAAGTTTCAGGCTTTCATCCGGGATTGGTCGCCCTGGTGCCCAATCTGCTGATTGCTGTAGGGGGCTCCATGTTATTGAATTTTAAATCAGGAACCGCATCTGATGTCGGTGTCGCCTACCGGTGACAAACAGCGTGCGTGCCACTTACGGCTGCCCTACGGAATTGCCAATTACGTCACGATCTCTGTGCGCCAATTTGACGTAGTTCTCACTTTTCACCGTTGAGACGCCCACCTGACTGGTCTGGAACGGTTCTTGCCTTAGTCTCTGTCAACGCACCCGTGACGGAGATAATCATGAACCCGATGTACCAACTCAGCGAGCCCACCAGCTTCGACGGATACGAAGATTTAAACGGCCAACACATCCCATTTGAAACGGCCGACGAAGTGTTCAGCCGCGCGCGTGCTATTGGCGCTCGAGTGCTGCTACGCCTGCACTTGAACGAACGTCAGCAACTACAAGGAATTTTCTACACCAACGATCACAGTCTGAGCACCTGACCCAACCATCGACAATAACGCGCCGCTACACAATAAAAAAACTCCTGGCCAGGGACGGCCTTTCCATCGCAGGGTAGCGCGCAGTAACCTGACTAAGGCTGCGGCGCATGCCACACCCACTTCGCTCCCAATGCCAACTGCTACGCTTTATCTGCGCCCTCACTTCCGGTGCCTGCCTCGCAGGTTGCGGAGAAAATTACGACGCAAACTATTATCCTCCCGAGCCTGGTCACTGGTCGGTCTTTTCTGCCTCGTCGATGATCCTCGCCGAACCCGCACGGTCATTTCGTCGTGCGTAGCACGGGCCGAATCGATCTTCACGGTGAGTCAGTATTCGCGCGCAATGCTCAGGCAAGCGTCGTTGCGTACTTCCGCGACACAAGGGACGGCGTTGAGTCGCGCAGTAATCGGTCAAACGCATCCACCCCGCTGAGATCAAAGGTCGTGCAGCCCGAGAGTCTCAGCACGGGTGTTAGCTGGACATCTTCAAGTGTTCTGCAGTTGATTGAGAGTCGAACGTTTGCACGCGGTGACCGCATCATCCCGCGCCGGCTTGAATTGATGATCGACAGAACGGTCGTGGAACAAGGCGTCGAAGTCACCATTCCAGCCGGGCGCTTCCCTGGCTGCATCCGCATCACCGGAGTTAGCGAGCGCACGGTTCGCACCGATGGCGGAAACTCCCGTGCAGTTGTGAACGTCGATATCACTGAATGGTACGCGTCGGGCGTTGGATTGGTTAAACGTAACGGTGCGGAGAGATCTGACAGCACGTTTGTTAGTGCAGGCCAACAACAGTGGCAATTGCTGGATTTCGGCAGCTAGCAGGCGCCTTGTTGCTGGCGGGATGATCGATTAACCTGAGCCGCCGCGCACCCCAGGACCTTGATCAGCGCTCGATAGGTGCCATGCAGCCGATACATCTGGCATCGAATCTCGCTAACAATGACCATCGATAAACCATGGCAAGCTACAACAGAATTCCGCTGACGCGGCGGGTATTAGCGGATCTGGATACACCGTTGAGCGTATACGTCAAACTTGCGCAGGGTAAGCATTCGTTCCTGCTGGAGTCGATCGAGGGCGGTGAGAAATGGGGTAGATACTCGATTATTGGCTTGCCGGCAACGCGAACGATTGTTGTCCGCGACCATGAGATATGCATTCGCGACGGCGACGATATCGTCGAGCAGCACACCGTTGATGATCCGCTAAAGTATATCGACGACTATCAAAAGCGCTTCGCGCCGCCGCCGTTAGAACAATTGCCGCGCTTCTGTGGCGGACTGGTCGGCTACTTCGGTTACGACACGGTACGTTATGTCGAACCACGTCTTACACACTCGAGTCCGCCGGATCCTCTGGACACACCCGATATCTATCTACTGCAGGTCGATGATTTTGTTGTCTTCGACAATCTGCGCGGGGAATTGCTGCTGGTTAAGTATATCGAAGCGGGCGATCCGAAAGCGCGACGCGAAGGCGAGCTTGCGCTTGATGAACTGATTGCCGTTCTCAACAAGCCAGCGCCAGCGCTGCCCAGTCCATGTCAATTCGAAACATCTGCGGAGATCGATTTCCATTCCGAGTTCGGACACCAGGAATTCTTAGCTGCTGTCGATACGATTAAACAATACATCGTCGACGGTGATGTCATGCAAGTGGTACTCGCGCAGCGCCTGTCAGTCGATTTGGATGTCGCGCCGCTGAATATCTACCGGGCTTTGCGCCACCTTAATCCCTCACCCTACTTGTACTACTTCGATTTCGGCGATTTTCATATCGTCGGTTCGTCGCCGGAAATACTGGTTCGCCTTGAAGACGGCGTTGTCACAACGCGGCCGCTGGCGGGCACCCGTCCACGCGGTGCAACGGAAGAGCTCGACGCGCAACTCGAACGCGAATTGCTCGCTGATCCCAAAGAGCTTGCTGAGCATTTGATGCTTATTGATCTCGGTCGTAACGATGTCGGTCGCGTCGCTGAAACCGGCTCGGTAAAAGTCACCGAGAAGATGGTGATTGAGCGTTATTCTCACGTCATGCATATCAGTTCGAATGTCGAAGGTCGCCTGCGTTCGGATAAAAACGCGATGGATGTTCTGCGCGCAACGCTGCCGGTGGGAACCCTTTCTGGAGCGCCTAAGGTGAGAGCCCTCGAAATCATCGACGAACTGGAACCAGTCCGACGTGGTATCTATGGTGGTGCCGTGGGATATTTGTCCTGGAACGGCAACATGGATACAGCCATCGCGATCCGAACAGCAGTGATAAAAGATCAGCGTCTCTACGTTCAAGCGGGTGGCGGCGTGGTCGCGGATTCGGTACCGCAGCTTGAGTGGGAAGAAACCATGAATAAGGGCAGGGCAATTTTCCGAGCCGTTGCAATGGCACAGAATGGACTGAAGCCGTCTGCTTGATCGACTGAAATCGCAGGCGCCCGCAACTCAGCATAGAATGCTCCCGACAATCTCCTCAGCCCCATTTACCACTGTGGGCGCGGTCCAGAGCTGGTTTGGCAGGGAAACGTGCAAACCGAGGTGCCACAAGACGAACAGGCGATCAGCGCTGGGCTCCGGAACAACTACAAAGAGGCATCTGCAACGCGACCGCTCAGCCGTACTTACCGGACTCCTGCAGCGTAATTTTCGTCTTCATAACGAGCCATACCGATAACCATGCCAAGATTGCTAGAACAGCGCCTACGGCGAATGCTGGCGTCCGGAAACGTGAAGCTTCTGGGCGGCGGACGCAAGGGACTTGAAAAGGAAAGTCTGAGAATCGCAACGGCCGGCGGAATCGCCCAAACGCCGCACCCGCATGCCTGGGGAGCACCGCTGACTCATCCTTACATCACGACCGACTATTCTGAAGCACTTGCTGAGTTCATTACCCCAGCGTTTGAGGATGCGGCACAAACCGTTGCATTCCTCACCGACGTTCACCGTTATGCCTATCAGCATTTAGCCGACGATGAAGTGATGTGGGCAGCGAGTATGCCGTGTGCTGTTTCCGACGACGGCGCGATTCCCATTGCGAACTATGGCAGCTCGAATATCGGACAAATGAAGCACATCTATCGGGTCGGCCTCGACTATCGCTATGGCCGTCGTATGCAGGCGATTGCTGGTGTGCACTTCAACTACTCTCTCCCGACCGCGTTTTGGCCAGGCTATCGCGCCGACGAAGCAAGCACTGATGAACTACGGACCTTCGTCGATGATGCGTACTTTTCCCTGATTAGAAATTTCAAACGGCTCGGATGGATGGTCCCTTTGTTGTTTGGCAACTCCCCTGCGGTATGCAAATCATTTCTCGCTGGGCGTACGACTCGCTTCCAGGAATTAACGCCAGGTACGTTTTACCTTCCGCATGCGACGAGCCTGCGAGTCAGTGATATTGGTTATAAGAATAAGAATCAAACGGACTTGCGCGTCTCATACGACAATCTCGACGACTACGTTGAAAGTCTGAATCGAGCCCTGGTCACGCCTTACCCGGAATATGAAGCCATCGGCTTGCGTGATGGTGACCGCCTCATTCAACTTAGTACCAATATGCTTCAAATCGAGAACGAGTATTACAGCTTTGTCAGACCCAAGCGGACTGCCGCGGCAGGCGAACGTCCGTCGACAGCATTGCGTGCCAGAGGCGCGGAGTATGTGGAGGTTCGGGCGCTCGACGTCAATTGTCTGAGCCCGGTCGGGATAGAAGTTGAGCAGTTGTATTTTCTCGAGGCGTTCCTGATTTTCTGCCTATTAGAAGAAAGTCCGTTATTGACCGACGATGAACTTCGCGCCATTGAGTACAACGAACTGACGGTCGCGCTGCGTGGCCGCGCGCCTGGACTTGAGCTAATTGAGAATGGCCAGCGGCGCTCGATCAAGTCATGGAGTTTGGAAATTTGCGAGCGCATGCGAGCCATCTGCGAGTACCTGGATTTAGGAAACGAAGAGCAACCGTATGCACGGGCCCTGGACGCACAAATCGACGCTTTGCGCCATCCCGAGACTCTACCCTCTGCCCGGGTTCTACAGACTCTCGCAGACACTGGCCAGGAATTTCACCGGTTCGCGCTCCAGCTCTCAACCGACTATGCAGCCTCTTTCCGCGCCGAATCAATTGCTACCGAGGTTAGCCGAACGTTTGACAACCATGCGACGGCATCTCATGCAGAACAAGCACGACTGGAGAGCAGCGATACCATCCCGCTCGAGCAGTACATCGCGGACTATATTGCTGGATGAAACACGGCAGGAACTTCCTCGAATATCTGTCATCTGACTAGTTAGCAGAACATGATTGGACCGCAATGAATCGCAGAAAACTTCTCAAGTCCGTAGCACTCGTTTGCTCGGTGCCGCTGGCAAGCCCACTACGATTGTTCGCCACCTCCGGGAATGCGAGCGAAGATATCGCCGCAATGCAACGGCGTTGGCGGCAGCTATTTCCGAAATCACAGACCGTCGTCGAGGCGCAGCCTGCGATCGAAAAATCCTTGGAGGTATGGAAGAAAGGACTTCCGCAAGACGCTTTCGAGGTACTCTTCGAAGAGGATACCGAACGCCCGTTTACCAGCGCGCTTAACGAAGAAAAGCGTCCGGGAGTTTTCGTTTGCAGGGCCTGCGACTTGGCCCTGTTTACGTCCGAGATGAAATACGACAGCGGTACAGGTTGGCCGAGTTTCTTTACCGCTATCAGTGGACATTTAGCGACGAAAACCGATTACAAGCTGATCTGGCCGCGGACGGAATATCACTGCGTGAAGTGTGGCGGACATCAAGGTCACATTTTTGATGATGGTCCAGCACCCACCCGAGAGCGTTGGTGCAACAATGGCGTCGCATTGCGTTTCTTGCCCAACAGCTGAATCTGCTTTGGTCGAGCGGTGGGGTTATAACGATTCAAGCGAATACATAACAACGTCTGTATCCTTACGTATGTAGAGCCCCCCACCCGCGTTGCGAAACGTGCCGCTCAACCTTTTCCTGTACCACGCACTGGTACGCAAATTGGCGTCTCCATCGGTGAGGCGCTGATCGCAGTTGTTGTCCCAGTCTTCCTGAGTGAGAACGCCGAAAAACAGTGCTGTGGATGTCAGGCTGCTCAATTTATCAAGCGCCGCTTTGGCGGCGGCCCGATCAAGGTACTGCACGACATCGTGGCAGATCACCAGATCGTAGACCTTGTCAGTTTCGAAGGTTTCCAGCGATGCGTTTTCCCAGCCGTAGGTTTCGCACGCATAAGTGCTGACATCGAACGCGTCGATATTCACCTTCGGCCACGCGAGCCGCAAACCCGGATGTAGCAATCCTGCACCACAACCGGCGTCCAACACGTTGTATATGGAACAACCCAGCATATCGAGATACGCGCTGACGAACCTGGCGATACGGTCGAAGTATTCAGGGTGGGCAATGCGAGTCGCTTTGGAGAAGTAGAATCTGTTGTAATAATCCGCGTCGAATCTGTCGGCCTGCACGAATGGCTACCTCTGGCTTGATATCTTTAGTCCGAGTCTGCGTGACAAATCGATGTTTTTCATGTGCAGTATCATAGATACGCTACATTCGAAGTGACCGGCCGCACCATACAGCGCTAAGCTGGGACGGTCGATGAAAATCTGGCTGGAGCACCCCGCCCCACGGAGATGAGTATGAAGTTGTTGCGAACATTTGCTTGCTGCGTAGGCCTGGTAGTGGCCAGTAACGCCGGTGCTTTCCAGCTAGGCCAGATCGATGCCCAGTCCCGACTAGGCGAACCGTTGCAGGCACGCATTGCGCTATTCGGCGCCACCTCATCTGAGGCGCTAGAAATGACCGCCGAGATTATCCCGGGTATCGATTCCCGACCTGGGACGACGGCGTACCTCGAGGCGAACGCCATCGAAATCAATGTTGCCGGACCAAACACCAGCCAACCTTACTTATCACTTCAATCCCAAGTGCCACTTTCCGAGCCGATTATCGAAGTCAGGGTTCGAGTCGGGATTGGTGGCACGGCGCAAGTTGCACACTACACCTTAGCTTTGGTGCCGCCGACGTACACACTGCCGCGCCAAATTACGACGCAACCTCAAGCTGCGAAACGCGCATCGCCTGAAGAAATGCAGACATATGGGCCAGTGCGCGCGGGCGATAGCTTATGGGGAATATTGCGTGGTCTCGGGCTAGCAGGAGGCGATACATCAGCGTTGGTCGAACAAATTGTCGCCACTAACCCGCACGCCTTTCGCGATGCAGATGCCAACCGTTTGCGTATCGGGGTAACGTTGCAATTCCCATCCGGCACGGCAACTGATTTTGCCGATGGGTCAACTGAACCTCAGCCACGGGGGGGCCAGGCAGCTCAAGCGCAGCAATCTGTGCTGCCCCTTTCAACTAGCCCGCCAGCGGTATTGGTAACCGAACCCGTAGAACAAGTTTCACCGGCGGCGACAGACGCCTCAAAGTCCCGCCAAATTTCATCGCGAGACCCTGAAACGGCAGCTCGACTGGCGGCTTTGGGTAGCAAGTTTGCCGCTATCAAGGCGCGGTATGGTGCCCAGCAAGCTCGGCGATTGGGCAATTCAACTGCCAACGAACCGATTACGTCGGAAGAATCTGTTCCTCAAGCTGCTGAAATTACCAGCGCAGCACCAGTCGTGGCTGCTCCGGAGGAACCCGAACAAGCCGTCGACAACGCCGCGCGCAGATCGGACTCTCCGCCGCTCAGTGAACCGGAAGTTGAGGCCTCGCTGAGCAGAACAATTCTGGAAGGCGTCGCGGGATTCATACTATTCGCATTATTGGTCCAGGCAGTTTTCGCAACGCTACGTCATCGGAAAGCGCAACGTGCTAATGGGCAAGCGTCTGCGGCTGATGAACAGCTGGTTGCGGAAATCGCTCGAAAAGCTGAGCAACGGTTACAGCTCGAAGACGACGTTAAACGACGCATTACTGAAAAGCGTTCGCCGAAGGCGAATGGCGCAGGCACAGCATCTGACGCTGCGGGCGAAAGCGATCTGTCTCTGGAAGCGATCGAAAATCGGATTGCGCATGGGCAATACCGCGAGGCGGAATCAATGCTCGATGTCGTTATCGCACAGGCCCCCACGAACCACCGCGCGAAATTACGCTTGGCGGAAATATATTATTTGAACGAGCGCGTTGAGGAATTTGTCGCCCTAGCATCTGAAATCGCCGCTCAGCACCGTAACGATATCGGCGACGACGGTTGGCAGCGGGTCATGCGAATGGGCAAGGCTATCGCCGCCGATCGGCCGCCTTTCAGCGGGCCGGTTCAGGTCGCTAACAAAGGCTGAGTAACGGGACGAGAATCGCGCATGTGGACAAACCAGCCGTGAGATTGAGAGGTCTGTTCGGGATACTGGCGCTCGGTACGCTACTGGCAGGCTGCGCGCAGCAGTTGACCCCGCAAGACGTCGCGGATAGGTTCTGGCGCGCTGTAGTCACTGGCCACCCGGCCAAGATTCGCCGCTATGTACTGGCCGAAGACCGCGAGTTGCTCGAAGCGGGAGCAGAATTGCTGCCGATTACCGCTTTTAAACTGGGTCGCGTGGTGATTGATGGCGATGCGGCGAGCATTGAAACGGATCTGACGATTGATGGAGATCCTCCGCTTGAGATCAAGATTGAAACAAGACTCCAGCGTGACAACCAGCGTTGGCTGGTGAACTACGCAGCAGCCACCGAACAGTTTTCAGTGCAGAGTAATTTGTCAGAGATCATTGGCAAAATCGGCGCAATGGGTGAGGCCTTGCAGAACGGGATCGAAGAATCCGTCGATGAATTTAATCAATCACTTCCTGCGATCGAAAAAGAGCTGGGACGAATTGAATCGGAGATAAAACAGCACATCCCGGAATTGCGAGAAAAGCTGGAGATGTTTTCGCGTCAGATCGAGCAGGCGTTGAAATCGCCACCGCCGGAAACGCCCCCCGAACCGGTTCCGGATGGGGCCATCGCGCTCTGATAAAAGTGCACACGACAGTGCCTCAAGACACAGCAGTGCGACGAGCGAAGGATTCCGCTACACACAACCTCAGCCAACACGTTGCCCCATGCGGAGCAGCCTTTCGCGTCGCGCCCGGCGAATAACTTACAGCACAAATATCGAGAGTTAATTGCTGCGCAGAGTTTAGCGATCAGGCGCGAGTGTGGTCAGGTCGGCGCGCGCCTCAGGATGCCCTTGCGCTGCAGCCAGCCGATACCAGCGTATCGCTTCGTCGATGCTACGTGTCACGCCCTTACCGGAACGATACATATAGCCGAGACTGTATTGCGCAGACGCGTGACCGTTCTGGGCCGCTTGCAAAAACCAACGTAAGGCCTCGGTATCGCTCTGCGCGATACCTTGACCGGCTCGGTACATATAGGCGAGGTTATATTGAGCTGCGGGATAGCCTTGCTCAGCCGCTGCCGTATACCAACGAGCCGCCTCGGCGTCATCCTGGGCTACGCCTTCGCCAAGCGCATACGAGACCGCGAGGCTGTATTGGGCAATCGCACTTCCTTGCTGTGCCGCGCGTCGGTACCAATTCACAGCTTCCGGATCATCCTGCGGAACGCCTTCGCCGAAGGCATACGCCACAGCCAAATTGTATTGAGCGTCACGATTTCCCTGCACTGCTGACAATCTATACCACTCGACGGCCGCAGCTTTATCCCGCGTCACACCTTCTCCTTGATAAGTCATATATCCGATATGCGCCTGAGCCTCAGCGTTTCCGTCCCGAGCCAGCGTCGTGAACTGTGCCGCCGCAGTCGCGAAGTCTCCCGCATTCAAGGATGCTTTCGCCTGCTCCAGCGTTGGTTTTTCCACCGGCGGGTCCGGCTCCGCGTGCGCTGCGATGGCGAGCTTCATCTCCGCGCCCGGCGGGCTCGCCTGTGTGACCGCTACCGCCGGTGCGCTGGCCCCCGGTGCCCGACTGGCAATCCCCGGAGCCTCATCATTGGTGCCACCTAAAGCATCGCGCAGCTTGCCGAAAAATCCTGCTTCCTTCTGCGCAGCCGCATCGTCGGCTACGTCGTTTGCGGTGCCATCCGAAAGTTTCTGGTCAATTGCGCCGACGCCTGCCTGCACCTGTGCTGTTGCGCCGGCTACTGCCGTCTCTGCGACCTCCATCGTGGCTACTGGGGTCGCACTGCTGACTGCCTGGTCGATGCTCTCCACCGCAGCTGCAGGCTCAGATGCCGTGGTGGTGTCGATTGCTACGCTCTCCAGTTCACTGACGCCTGGCTCGCTAGCCACTTCCTGCACGGCTGCCGCGGTTGAAGCCGAGGCGCTCGATTGACTCAGTACGCTGCCGGCCACAACAGTATGGTTTTCCGGTTTGGCAGGATTAATGTCGTCACTGTCAGTTTGTTGGAGCGGGGTTGCGTCATGGTCAATCACCGGATACTCGTAAGGTGCTTGTTGTGGCACAGAATTTGCGGCGCTGACGCTGTCATCGACCTCCGGCTCCAGGGGTGTTTGAGGCGGAGCGCTTACACTCGGTTCGACGTCAGCATGGACAAGTGAGCGATCGTCCGTCTCCGCAGAGTGCGGCTCAGCAGCACCGATTTGCATAGTCGCGGGAGGCGGAGAAATTATCGTGCGAGGGCGTTCCAGATCCGGCATCGGAATGCCGGCATCGTCATAAAAACCCTGCAGTCGCTGCTCCGCCAGGTTGTGTCCGCTTCTGGCCGCGTCGCGAAACAAAGTGATGGCTTGCGCATCATCGGGCTCAACACCTGCCCCCGTAAGATAGCGGTTAGCCAAGTCAAATTGCGCTTGGGAATGACCGTTGTTTGAAGCGCGTTGTAACCAGTTGACCGCGCCCTCAACGTCTTGCTCCACCCCTTGACCAGCCAGATGCAAGCGAGCCATTTCAAACTGCGCCGGTGCAAAATCCTGCTCAGCCAACGCTTCGATCGCTTGCACTGCGGCGCTGGGGTCTGCGTCCAAGGCGTCGACTGCCTGGGCGAGCGCGGTGGAACGAGGGGAAGCCGACGGCAGGGCTAACTCGGCGCGCTGTGAAGCTTCGAGCTGGACTGCTACACCGTGTTTTTCGGCGAGCGCTATAGCCTCTCTCTCATCGCGCGACATGACGATTTCGGCAGAGACCGTAGGAGCAGGCGGAACAGATTCGGGTAACTCGGCCGGCACGACGACCGCCTCGGTGACGACCGCCTCTGTGACGGCCGGTGCCTCACTAACTTGTTCTTCGACGACATCGTCGTCAGCTGACTTCACTACGCTGCTGTCATCAGCGCCAACATGCGTAGTCGCCGCCAGCGGCTGCTCCTCAACCGCTGGATGAGACTCGACGCTCGGCTCGTCGGGAGCCGAATGTGCCACGTTCGGCTCGGATTGAAGGCTGAGTTGTGGCGGCTCGATACCTGCAGCCTCGTAGAGCTGATTCATATTGCGCAGGGCAAGCTCATGGCCCTGAGACGCGGCGTCGCGATAGTAGGTTAAGGCCCAGACCTCGTCAGCTGGTACGCCTTCGCCCAACAGGTAAATGTTTCCGAGATTGAACTGGGCTTCAGCATCACCCAGGTCAGCGGCAGTTTTGTACAGCTCAATGGCTCGAGCGGGGTCTTTTTCAACGCCTTCACCCCGCTGATACAGAGAAGCGAGAATTGCTGCAGCACGTGGATTACCGGCGTTTGCCTCTTCCTGTAGTTCGGGAATCGCTGAAAGGGCATCGCCGCCCGCAATCACCGCCTGCAATTGCGCGAGATCTGCGGCGACTGCGACATGCAAAGAGAGGGCGTAAACGAGGAAACTAAGTAAGGTAGACCGCATGAACGTGCTCCATCCGCAGATCCGGGCCACCTTCAGCATCAATGCATCGGTCACCGAATTCAGGAATTCTAATAGGGAGCGGATTATATTGGGTATTGGATCACCAAACTACCTACATCTTGGGGTGTTCAGCTGTCGACTGGTCCCGGACACCGGCCTTCACAGGTGCCGCACTGCAGCGAATTTCAGCACTCAGCGTAGTCGCGAAGACCGCAACGCGTCATGACGTGAATGCGAACCTGAGCGCAGCCACGGCTGCCGGCACGCTTTCCCGGCAGTGCCGGCTATTGTTGCTCGCGTCGGCGTTCCGGTGGTTTCGGACGCACGCCCAAAACGACGATATTCTTGCCAGCCGCTGAGATATGCTTCTGCTCCTCCATGTCCTGCAGCACCTTGCCGACCATTTCGCGAGAACAACCAACCAGACGCGATAACTCCTGACGCGTCACTCGGACCTGCATCCCGTCCGGGTGGGTCATGGCGTCAGGCTGGTCACACAGGTCCAGGAGCGTGCGCGCGACCCGACCATAGACGTCCATGAATGCGAGGTCGCCGAGTTTTCGATTCGTGTTGCGCAATCGCCGCGCCAACTGAGAGGTCATCGCGACGATGAGATCGGGATAGATCTCGGTGAGGCCCTTGAGTTTTTTATACCCGATTTGGGCGATTTCGGTTTCACTACGGGCGCGCACCAAAGCTGTCCGACTAGCATCCTCATTGAATAAGCCGATTTCACCAAAGAAGTCGCCTGGGTTCAGATAAGCCAGCACGATCTCGTGACCTTTGTCGTCTTCGAGCAAGACCGTGACAGAGCCGCTGATGATGTAGTAGAGCTCGCCCGCGGGGTCGCCCTGCCGGATGATGGCCGCTTTGCCCGCAAACGTGCGTCGATGGCAATGAGCCAGAAGCTTTTCAATTGATTCCTCGATACTCATTGTGAACAGAGCTGACATTGTATTTATGGCTCCTTAGTATTGTGGCGCGCATAGATGTCTGTAGCGACGATGCTCGGGCCAAATTCCGACTGCGCGTTGAATACCAACGGTTACTGCCGGGCCGATGGCTGTTATTCGGGAAGCCAACGGGTCTCGCTCAGGGAATAGCGTAGTCGGCGTTGTTCTGCAGTGGCCTGCCACACACCTTCGGTCTTTTCGTAAACCTGGTAGATACGCAGTAAATAACCGTTCGCCACTGCAAACTCGTCGTTACCCTGGTATCCAATTCGCTGGGCGTCGTTGAGGTCAGCAACTTTGTGAGGCTGGAGGAGAGAATTCTTCCAACTATAAACATGCACATCAGTTTCGTGCCCGTTCGCAGAACTAAAAGTAACGATGACTTCGAATGCGCCATCTTTATCCAAGTCAGCAACGAAGCTGTTCGAGAGAATGCCCTGATAGGTCGCTGTTAATCGGGTCAGCAGCAACTCCTCGTTCTCCACCGTAATCTGATAGTCCGGCGACGCGGCTATATCATTGGTATCGGCGGTCACTGCGATATTGAGATCTCCGAATTCATGCTGCGCTGCCACGACTGCACTACCCATCAAACAGAGCAGGCTGTAGAGGACAGCGGAGCGGACGACATTGAGTGAAATTGCACGAAACATTGACGATTTTCTCCTAGGGGAACAGTGACCAGACGGGCCGGCAGGTTGACCATTCTACTGGTGCCGCGCGCTCGAATTCAGGGGCACACTATTCGCTCGATCTGGTGACTACACAAGGGTCCCAAATGGGCCGTGGCCTTGACTTTCTGCAAAACGCCGCTATATTTCTGGCACTACTCGCATGAGAGTGCTAATAACAGCCCTGCATGTATTTACAAATCAACAAGTTGAATGCGATTTAGGAGATGTTGAGTATGAAGATTCGGCCTTTACACGATCGGGTCATCGTTAAGCGCTGGGAAGAGGAAAAAACTTCACCCGGCGGAATCGTCATTCCGGATTCTGCTGCGGAAAAGCCTGTTAAAGGTGAAGTTGTAGCCGTCGGAAATGGCAAATTACTGGAAAGCGGCGAAGTTCGCGCTCTCGACCTGAAGGTCGGCGACAAGATTCTGTTCGGCAAGTACTCCGGCACCGAAGTCAAAGTCGATGGCGACGATCTGGTTGTGATGCGTGAAGACGACATCATGGCTGTTTTCGATAGCTAAGTGACGCCCGTTTACTTAACCCGAACCTGGAGAATTTATAGAAATGGCTGCTAAAGAAGTCCGTTTTTCCGATGATGCCCGCCATCGTATGGCTGCCGGCGTCAACATCCTCGCCAACGCCGTCAAGCAGACATTGGGGCCAAAGGGCCGCAACGTCGTTCTCGATAAAAGCTTTGGCGCGCCGACAGTCACCAAAGATGGTGTCTCTGTCGCAAAAGAAATCGAACTCGCTGACAAGTTCGAAAACATGGGCGCACAGATGGTTAAGGAAGTTGCTTCCAAAACCTCTGACGTTGCTGGTGATGGCACAACGACTGCAACCGTGCTCGCACAAGCGATCGTCCGCGAAGGCCTGAAGGCAGTTGCGGCTGGCGTCAACCCGATGGATCTCAAGCGTGGCATCGACAAAGCTGTTACTGCTGCTGTTGTTGCACTGGAAGGTCTGTCAACGCCATGCACCGACGGCAAATCAATTGCCCAGGTCGGCACCATCTCAGCCAACGCTGACGTCGCCATCGGTGACATCATCGCCGAGTCGATGGACAAGGTCGGCAAAGAAGGCGTCATTACTGTTGAAGAAGGTTCTGGTCTTGAGAACGAACTCGATATCGTTGAGGGCATGCAGTTCGACCGCGGCTATCTGTCGCCGTATTTCATCAACAACCAGGAAACGATGGCCGTCGAACTTGAAGAGCCGCTGATTCTTCTGCATGACAAGAAGATCTCCAACATCCGTGAGCTTCTTCCTGTCCTCGAAGCGGTTGCCAAGTCTGGCCGTTCACTGTTGATCATCTGTGAAGACGTTGAAGGTGAAGCGCTGGCAACTCTGGTTGTGAATAACATGCGTGGCATCGTTAAAGTCGCCGCAGTTAAGGCCCCTGGTTTCGGTGATCGTCGTAAAGCCATGCTGGAAGATATCGCCATTCTTACCGGCGGTACGGTCATTTCTGAGGAAGTGGGCTTGAGTCTTGAGAAAGCTGGCCTGGACGACCTTGGTAGTGCCAAGAAACTTCAGATCACAAAAGAGAACACCACGGTCATCGACGGCGCTGGTGAGCAGAAAGATATCGAAGCTCGGGTCAACCAGATTCGTGCGCAGATAGAAGAAACCAGCTCTGACTACGATCGCGAGAAACTTCACGAACGCGTTGCCAAACTTGCTGGCGGTGTGGCCGTCATCAAAGTCGGCGCTGCGACTGAAGTTGAAATGAAAGAGAAGAAGGCCCGCGTCGAAGATGCGCTGCATTCTACTCGCGCTGCCGTTGAAGAAGGCGTCGTGCCTGGTGGTGGCGTCGCTCTGCTGCGCGTACAAAGCAAAGCAGGCGAAGTTGCGGTCGACAACGAAGACCAGAAGATGGGCGTATCTATCCTCGTCCGTTCGTTGGAAGAACCGATTCGCCAAATCGTATCCAACGCTGGCGAAGAACCTTCAGTGGTTTGTGCCAGAGTTGCGGATGGTACTGGCAACTTCGGTTACAACGCTCAGACCGGTGAGTTCGGTGACATGCTCGAAATGGGCATCCTCGACCCGGCCAAAGTGTCTCGTTCTGCACTGCAAAACGCGGCCTCTGTTGCATCACTCATCCTGACCACCGAAGCCATGGTCGCAGACGCACCCAGCGACGACGCTGCTGGCGGCGCTGGTGGCGGCATGCCTGACATGGGCGGCATGGGCGGCATGGGCGGAATGGGTGGCATGGGCGGCATGATGTAGTCCGTTCTACCCCTTCGCGTTTGCGAATGAGAAAACCCCGCCTTGTGCGGGGTTTTTTTTGCCCGCTCGTTAGCTATGTGCGTTAGTTGCAGAGCGCTAAGCGTTTAGTGGAGCCGTTTTGATCGTGTTCGACTGAACGCTGGCAGCAATCAAATAGAGTGCTTGTCTAGTGTAAGTAAATCAAAAACATAGGCGGCGACTTGATTTCAGATATTGGAGGAACATACTGAAATCGAGGATCGCTGTCGGGACTGCTTGGGTAGATCTCAGGGTCGGACCGATAGCGTAATCAGCAGCTGTCGCAATTCGAAACTGGAGGTTTCTCATGACCACAGCCGATTCGAGTCTCATTACAGCACGCAGCATGCGCGGGTATTTCCATTCCGCCTTCGCAACCGCATCACGCAATCAGGATGTCGCTGTCAACGATATGACATCGGCTTACGTCATCAATCTACTCGCGAGCTTCAGTCAAAGCGCCACTCTGCGCGCAGTCAGCGACGACGGACAACACCACCGTCCGTTGGCGCTGCTTTACGCCGACGCTCTCGATGCCGAAACGCCCGAGCAACGGAACAGAGCATTACGCAGCCTTGGTGATTTGGCTTTGTTCATTTCCGGAATCTTCACCGACAGCCTGGCGCGCAAACTCGTCGACGTTGACTACTACGTTGGTATGGGTGCATCAGCGTACATTTCAATTCACGATTCTCTCCAACAACGCACTGACCAGTTTGCACGCGGAGAATTGTTCGGTGAATTGGCGAGGCAGTTTTCCACCCTTGTTGATGTGTTGGCGGAAATCAGTGAGATGAGTGGTCTCAAATCAAACAGCGATGTCTTGCGAACTTACGAAATCTGGCTACACACGGGTAGTGAACGGGCGCGAAAACAGCTCGCGAGATCCAACATTTTCCCCCTGTCTGATACTAATTCTCTGCAGACGCACTAGAGACCTTAAATGCTGCTCGCCGCGATGCAGAGCAATTTAGCGACGCTTTACGAAACGCCGTTGCAGCACCGTATTAGCGATTTTCTAATCACCGACTCCGCGCAGGCCGATCGGCTGCAGCCAGGCGTACCGCGAGCCGGTAACAGTGAACGATTGCTGCTGCGCGAATCGACTGACGGCTTGGATATATCGCTTTATATCGACAGCGAGATTCTCGATACGCTGGCGCACTTCGACCCGTATGATGAACTTAATAACGGCAACCTCAACGACTTCCTGATCGCCCTTGAGGGGGTAAGCCATTTTAACTACGTAACCTGGAACGCAACACATGAACGCGCTTTCACTCAACTTGAGTTGGAGCTCCAGGCGGAAGTGGACAAATTTATCAGCGCGATGATGCTATTTGATAAGCAAGCGCAGCATCCGGTACCCGAGGACGTCCACGCAAGGCTGTTCGAAGAGGTCACATTTTCCCAGACCCAAGACACCGAGCTCGGGCGGCGGTACCGTGACGCCAACCATCTGGCTGGCCGATATTGCAAAAGTCTGTTGAATCGTTTCCCCGGTCAGCATCGTGAACCGGCTTTCATTAATGAATTGCGCAGGTTTTACCGATTTCCTCAGAATCAGAAAATTCGACGTATCCAGGCCAGCTAGTCGCGCCGCCTCAGTCGCCGATTTTCTTGTGTAAATGGGGCATCGATTCCGGTTTGCCCGCAACCATGTAACGGTGCTCGTCACCGGTCGCGGTAACGTTTTCATAAACGCCTTTGTCGCGTTTAACCAGCTTGGTAAATCCCGTGTTTTTTAGTTGCGAGTTAGCCAAAGGAATTGAAATTGAGGCCGGCATCATGCGTTTCTGTACGGGCGCATCGAAATCAGTTTCGCCGAGTGGAATCTGTGCGGCGAAACATAGCTCGCCCCAATGCCGGATCACAACATCCATCTTGTGCCGTACTTCGACAACAACGCCATTGGCAGGACACTCATATTTGTAGCTTGGCATTCTCAACCAGCTCCGTTTGGTCGCAAATCTAACTGTGGGTCGCGAACTGTCTATTTCAAGAGAATTCGGCGTCCACCATTGTACGGCTAACACCCCGCTTCAGCATTGTCGAAGCCCGAAGCTGCGCAATTTTCGCCTCGACCTCAAGATGCTTCAGAAGCAGCCGGAGACCTTCCACTAGCCTCGCGGATCGCACTCACTGCCGCGTAAGTTGATACGCAATACGGCACGCAGTAGGTCAGCACCATCTTACATCCGTCGAGCACGGCAATATCGCCTCCGAATATCCGGTCGCCATAATTAATGCCGACAAGAATCGTTCCCACAATCAACGCAACCTTGCGCGAGCGACGCACAATATCTCGGCGCAAAGCCAGTTTCATCCATTCAGTCATATCCGCCAGCGTAGCGTGTAATTTCCCACCTTGCATGGATCGCGGTGTTACGATGAGCGGCCATATGCTTGCATCTGCCACTATTCGACAATCTCGCCGGCCTGTCCTCACATGATTCGAGTCTCAAAGTTGAGTTACGAATACCCGGGGCTACGCGCCCTGGACGAGGTCAGCTTTGAAATTGCGCAGGGCAGCATCACCGCCCTCGTTGGCCCAAACGGTGCCGGCAAGACGACGCTCATTCGGTGCCTCGCGGGCATGGACAGGCCTTTAAGCGGCAGCATCCACGTCAACGGTGTTGACGTTGTTGCCGAGCCTCGCGCCAGCCATCAGCACATAGGCTATTTGTCAGATTTTTTCGGCCTCTACGAAGATCTTAGCGTGCGGCAAAGCCTGACTTATGTGGCCGCAGCAAACGGTATTAACGCGACACGCCACCCTGAGGTGGTCGCCCAGACGGCCGAGCGACTTGGGTTGTCTGATCGCCTTGATCAACGCGCCGGCGACCTGTCACGTGGACTGCGTCAGCGCGTTGCAATCGCACAGGCAGTGATCCATGCCCCGCAGGTTGTGCTGCTCGACGAGCCCGCTTCCGGGCTCGATCCTGAGGCCCGCTATCAACTCGGTGAGCTGTTTTTGACGCTGCGGAAAAGCGGCATGACGCTCATGGTTTCGTCCCATATTCTTGCGGAACTGGAGGCCTACTCGACCGATCTGTTGATCATGCGCAACGGACGTATGCTCGAACAACGGCGACTTGGTGTGAACAGTACCGCGGACCCTGTACTTGAACTCGTAGTGCATCGCGGCCTCGACGTGGCGCTGAAAATACTCGATGCAGACCCGCACGCGAGCGCCGTCGTCGCCGACGGGAACACCATCCATTTTCATTTTTCTGGCGACGACTCAGCGCGCGCAGAATTACTTAGACAATGCGTCGTGCAAGAGATCGACATCATCCAGTTCAGCAAAATCAACGAGGATTTGCAGCAATCTTATCTGCGCTCGATTAACGAATCCGGAGTCGCTGGTGAATCCTGAATTGAGACGCACCCTGTGGCTGGAAGTATCCTTACAACGACTGTGGCTAATACCGGCAGCGCTGCTCGGCACTGCGCTGCTCCTGCACATCAGCAACGCAGCCGAGCTTGTCATGTCCACGCTGGCCCTTGCAGCTTTCGCCGCCATCACGGTCTTCTGGGGCGCGCGCCAGGCTGCAAGTTCGATAGTCCAGGAAGCGCGCGACCGAACGTGGGAAATTCAGCGCATGTCGGCGCTGTCGCCATGGACCATGACTTGGGGCAAGCTACTGGGCGCCACGGCCATGCCGTGGTACGCGGGGGTGATTTGCCTGAGTTTATACGGTAACTACTACGAGCCGGAAAGAGCATCGGATGGCGTCGCCTGGATCCTGATGGCGATTCTTACGGCAATCACGCTTCACGCTTTCGCGTTGCTCGCAGCCCTGGTCAGCATCCATCTTGATCGGCGCCTGCGGCGACGACTAAACATCCTCGTCGTACTGTTTCTCCTCACCTTGCTACTTCCGGAACTGGCGGACCTGGCGATTCCGGGCATGGGTTCGTTCAATCAGATTGGTGGCAGCGTGACCTGGTATGGGCGCTATTTTGATGGCATGGCATTCAACGTCGTTTTGCTCGCAACGTTTGCAGCCTGGGCCGGGATCGGTGCCTACCGCATGATGTGCCTAGAATTGGAAGTTCGGACCAACCCCTGGGTGTGGTTCCTGTTCATCTGTTTTCTGGCCGCTGTCGATAGCGGTTTCGATGTCGCTAACGCACCAGAACGAGTAGGTCGCTGGCTGTCGACCGCGGCAGTCTATGCCTGTGGACTGAGTTACCTTGCCGGTTTTGCTTTCGCTCGCGACCCTGTCCAGTACCGACGCGTGGTGCAAGCTTGTCGGGAACGTCGCTATCGCCGCGCGATAGAAGAATCCCCCCTGTGGATCAGTTCTGCGGTATTTACTTTACTTTTGGCACTTGCCGCGACCCTGGCAGGTTCAGACCCTACGGTCAGTAACGAGCGCATCGATAATCTCGGTGCCACCGCACTGGCACTCGCACTAATGATGATTCGCGATTTGTCGCTGCTGACTTATCTGAGTTTTCGGCGCGTCGATGGCCGAGCAGAGGTGACAACACTCATCTACATCGCAATGCTCAACCGTCTCTTACCTGCCTTGTTCAGCCTTAGTGGCATCGGTCTCTTCGCGACTCTGTGTAAACCGGCGATGTTTGAACAGGTGCCGGTCGCCGTGGGCATCGCAGCCTTGCACGCAGCGCTCGCGCTAGTTCTGCTTTATCTCGCCTATCAAAAGGCGATGTACGGAACTAACCCGTCAGATGCTCGAAAATCCTGAAGCCGGCGACGTAGGTCCCGATGGCGGACCCCAGCGTGCTCAGAAAAAATACGAGCAGAGTTCTGGCCACACGGTTCTGTCGCCATCCGCGCAAACTCGTAGTGTCCGTTCTCAGTTTTCCGAAATCTGCGACAGTCGGTTTACGAACCCAGGCTTCAATCAGGGCGGTCACCATGCCCGCACCAATGGTGGGATTCAACGAGGTCAGCGGTGCGGCGAGAAACGCGCTGATGATCGTAATAGGGTGCCCGCCGGCGATAATCACGCCTAGCGAGGCGAGCCCACCGTTGATCAAGATCCATTCGAGAATCAACGTCATGCCCAATTCCGGGCTACGTGAGAAACCCAGTGCAAAGCCTGAAAAAACCAGGGCAACGATCAACCACGGTAGGTAGCGAAACCAGCGTTTCGAAGGCGGCAAGGTCTCGAGCTCCGCCACCCGGGTTTCACGCTCGGCAAATCCGCGTTCGAGATATTGCTGAATACCTTTCAGGTGCCCGGCCCCGACCACGGCAAGTAAGTGACGCGGCTGCGCTTCGACCAATTCGATTATCTTTGCCGCCATGTATTCATCGCGTTCATCGATCAACGGCAGATAAATAGGGCCAGCGGAATCCGCAAACTGGGCAAACGTGCTTTCAAGCATGTCGCCCTCTTTAAGAGCTTCGATCTCCTGTTCTGGTATTTCGTCGTCGACGACCACGCTCGCGAACAAACCCGAAAACAAGTACATGCGTTTCCACCACGGTACGTTGCGATAAATACGCCGCAACGTCGTGCCGATGTCGCGATCGATCAAGTGCAGTTCCAGATCTTTGGCCTTCGCGCCATCTATAGCAGCCCGCATTTCAGCGCCCGGTTCGATGCCGAACTGCTCAGCCAAACGCTGCTGAAAAGCACCCATGGCGAGCATTGCGGTCACCATTGGGGCTCTACCGGAGCGAATAACTTCGAACAGATCGAGTTTGCCGATAGCGTCGGGGTCGACCATGCCGCGATGACGATTGGCACACAACTCAATGGCGACGCAATCGTAGGTGCCGGAAGCGATTTCTTCGCTCACGGCCGCAGCGCTGGCTCTGGAGACATGGGCGGTGCCGAGTAGGCGGACCTGAGTTTCTCCAAGTGTGAGATCGGCGATCGGTTGGGCTGGATGATCGTTCATATTTCAGATTCTTCTATAGCACCCACGGCGAAGCCGTTGTGCAGCCAATTACGACCGAGCAGAAACTTATCGCCGGCACGAGAACGATCGTTAAGATTGGTTAGTACGGTGTAGGTACGGCCGCGATGCCCAATTTTCAGATTAACGTGATAACGAACTTCCCGGCAGTCAGCCATACGGATGCCGCGAACTTGAGCAATTTCCAAAAGCATCTCGCGACGTTCTCCGGACTCGTTGATAAGTACGAAACTGATCATTTTGCCGACATCGCTGCGAGACGGCTTGTCACCGCCACCAATGACCTTAATGTCGTGCGCGTTGATTGATGAAACAACCGCACCCGTGTCCAGGCGAGCACGAAACTGCAGACCCTGGTCCACAATTGTCACCATTTGCTGGGGTGCGAGAATTTGACGCTCCACCGACCAACGGCCAATAACTGCGCCACAAACAGCAGCGGCTATGACCAACACAGTGCTTACCGCGAAACGACTAAGCAAACCAGCGTGCTCCTCGAAATTCAAGATTCGGCGCGGCTATTGTACGCAGGAACTTCGCAACTCAGACATGCGCTTGACACGGAATTCCGTCTGCGCCGCACCTCGTGGTCAGGAACCGTCGTCGGCACCTGTGCAGCCAGCAATCATCGGCGCGCAACTGGTGTCATCGACATGGGTTGATTAGAATGCGCGGCTCTCGCGGCAGCCCCACGTGCCGCCCCCCCCATGTGCCGAACAACACACATTGCAACAACTCAATCAGCAACAACGCGAAGCGGTTCAGTACGACCAAGGCCCGCTGTTGGTACTGGCCGGCGCGGGCAGCGGGAAAACTGGCGTCATCGCGCACAAAATCGCCAATCTCATTCGCAAGCGCGAGATTCCGCCTGAACGTATCACCGCCATAACATTCACTAACAAGGCTGCGCGGGAGATGCGCGAACGCGTGCGCGGCCTGCTCGGCCAAGGTCGGAAACGACCATGGATTTCGACATTCCATACGCTCGGGCTCCGTATTCTGCGTGCGGAAGCAGGCGCACTTGGCTATCGGAAGGGGTTTTCGATTCTCGACGCCGGCGATTGCGCCAGCCTGCTGGCCGACCTGATGCGACGCAATGCGCCGGGCACGGATATTGCGGTCAACGTAGTCCAGCAAGCGATTTCGGCATGGAAATACGCGCTTATTGCGCCTGACGACGTCGTCCAGCACGAGTTGTTGCCGGCGCAAAAACTCGCCGCTCGTTGCTACGCGCCTTATTGCGACACGCTGATGACTTTCAACGCCGTAGATTTCGACGATCTGATCATGGGACCCGTACGCTTGTTAAGTAGTGACCCCGACGTCCTTGCGCATTGGTGCAACGAAATCGATTACATGCTGGTCGATGAATATCAGGACACTAACGTGTCCCAGTATGAGCTGGTCAGGCTATTGGTCGGGCAACATCACCGCCTGACCGCAGTTGGCGATGATGACCAGTCGATTTATGCGTGGCGTGGCGCTAAACCGGACAATATCAATGAGCTCAGCCGAGATTTCTCAGATCTGAAAGTCATTAAGCTCGAGCAGAACTATCGATCCAGCGGAATCATCCTGAAAACTGCCAACGCGCTCATTTCGAACAACCCACACTCGTACGTCAAAAAACTCTGGTCGGAACATGGCTTTGGCGACAAGGTGCGCGTGTTTGTCGCCAACTCGGAACACGATGAAACGGAACGAATCGCCAACGACATTCTGCATCGACGCCTGCTGCACGGCTTTGGCTTCGAAGACTACGCCGTCCTGTTGCGCTCAAACTTCCAGGCGCGATTGTTTGAACACGCGTTTCGCGAGCGCGAAATCCCTTACGTTTTATCCGGCGGTCGCTCGTTTTTCGACTACACCGAGATCAAGGACTGTATCTGCTATCTGCGTTTGCTGGCTAACCCAAGTGATAACAATGCCCTCCTGCGGATTATTAATTCCCCGCGTCGCGGAATCGGCGCACAGACGGTCAAGGCATTGGTTGACGTAGCCGCGACGACAGAGCTAAGCCTGCTGGAAACAGCTGTGTGTGACGCATTCCGCGCACGAGTTTCACCACTCGCAGCCAAGCGCGTGGCGCTGTTCGCAGACTGGCTAACGACGTTTCAACAAACACACGAAAGTGCACCGCCCGCCAACACGTTCGCTCTGTTGCTCGGCGACATTCAATTCGACGACTGGCTGGATCAGACCTCCGATGACGAGAAAGCCGCCGAACGTCGCAAGGAAAACGTCGTCGAGTTACAACGCTGGATTGAACGTATTTATCAAGCCGACGAATCTCGCACGGTCGCTGACGTGGTTGCCGCACTGACGTTATTTGATATTACCGCCCGCCAGGAAAACGATGACAAAGTGGACGGGGTCGCCCTGACCACGTTGCATGCCGCCAAGGGACTGGAGTACGGGCATGTTTATCTGGCCGGGTTTGAAGAGAACCTGCTGCCACATCGCTCCAGCATCGAACAGAATACAATCGAAGAAGAACGTCGCCTTGCTTACGTTGGCATTACCCGCGCCAAGCGCACTTTGACGATAACCTGTAGCCGAACGCGCAAACGCTATGGCCAAATCGAAACCTGCGAACCCAGTCGTTTTCTCGAAGAACTACCCGCCGACGAATTGAATTGGGAAGGTAAAACGACTGATCCGCAGGCCAACCGGGCGGCTGGTCGCGGCACACTGGACAGCCTGAGGCGCATGCTCAACACATGAATTTGAAACAATCTTCAAACGCACTACGGGCATTTCTTTGTACGTGCCTGCTGCATCTGCCATCGGCGCTCGCGGCTGCCGAGTCTGGCGCTACGTTGGCGAGCGAATTCGAGACTCTCGAGGAATTGCCAGTCGAGAGCGTGCTACCGGCGTCTTTCCTCCATTCCGCACATTACTCTATCGACGCGAAAGTTCAGGCGAAGGATAACTTCTATCATTTCATGGTTAGGACCGACGACGCGAATTATGCGGTGACGTCTTTGGCGATGCTCCGTGTGAGGCTGTACGAAATCTCGACGAGCGCCGAAATGGAACCGCGTCTGCTGGCAGCGAGGGCGGATTTTAGTCGTTCGCCGGGTGGACGCCGCGGCGTAGGTTCAGAACACGTCGTGGATATTCTCGCCGACCCCATCGGCACGGCATCGCAATTGCTAGGCAACATCCAATATAACGTGGAACAAACGTTTATTGAACGCGACGCAGAGATATCGACGCGGGTGCGTGGCTCGCGCGAGCAGGACCTGAACCCGGGTCCACATAAGCGCAGTGCTGCCGCGCAGCTGGGCGTCGACGTCTATACCAGTAACGCGCGCCTGCAGAGGATTCTTAATGCGGTCGGGGAGGCGCTCAGCGCAGGGGAAAGATCGTCTTCGTTCTCGCCGTTTTTGCGCAACGCTTTCGCGGCAAACGCGTTCGGCAGCGGCGTGCTGAACTTACGTCTGGACTCCCGTTTAAAGAATACTGGCAGCCAGGATCTGCATGCAGAGATCGACGCGACCTTGCGCGAACTCAAGGTGCCGCCGCGCGTCCGCATTGCGTTTTTGACGCATCCGGCATTCACGCCCCGAACGCGTTTATATTTCACCACCTTCGTGACCCTGTTAGCACCAACTAAACAGCTGGATTTGCTGTTTGCAGCCGCCACCGCGGCGCAGACCGAAGCTGACGCGCTTGCCTACGTTGCCTACGCGCGCATGCTCGCGCATTACCACGTCCACGGCGGGAACCTGGTCGAAGTCGTCACGGAAGCTCGTTTCCCGACGGTAGCGACAGGTGACGGCAATGCGGTCCTCGCGTTGCCGCTGGACTACCTCGCCTGGACCGCGGCGGTCTCCGGGGCCGCGGATGCCCTGCGGGAGATTCGCGAAAGTCGCGGACTGGAACGCTTCGTCGTATTACTCACCGGCTCACCGACCGAGCAGACAACCGCACAGCTGCTGAAACGCAAGATAGATATTCGGGCAGGGTATTCGTTCTGAACTGCCAGACAATGTCTCCAGGTGACGACAGCGGTGGCATCCGAGGCGCTGCCAAAGGCCCTTCTGTGGATCGGGGATCTGGACACTACTAGCTAGTTTTCAGCTATTTAGAGGCCGTATTTCGGGATGGGCATGCACCTGGCATGAATTCTGCACTCTCTTTGGCAAAGGAGAATGATCATGCAAATCCAAGCCCTGAGCTCTACCCCCGCTGCCCCATACACCGGACTGACCGAACTGGTCGATGCCTGCAACATTGAAATGGCCGCCCGCCGCGCTCAGTTGCTGGATGATCTTTCGATCTATCAGAGCAAATTGCATGATTTGAACGAGATTGATCCGCTCGACTTCACTGGCTTACAGGAAATGTACGCCACGCACGTCTGTCAGACAGAAAAATTACTCTCAGAATTTGACCGCGCTGCGGCCTAATACCCCCAGGCCACGACGTCGTCTGATAAGCCATAGTTCCCTCCGACATATGGCTTAGTGCCCGCTCCCTGAGCGGGTTTTTTTTGCCCTGCCAGCGTCAGGCTCAGGCGCGCACCACTTTCCCGTACAGCTTGGCGTAGTGCCCGTGGCGTTCCAGCAGGTCCTCATGAGCGCCCTCTTCCGCCACCTTCCCGTCATGCAGCAGATAGATTCGGTCGGCCCTGCGGACAGCACTCAGACGATGCGCGATGATGATCGTCGTGCGACCACGCAGGCGTTCGTACAAAGCTTCATGCAGATTAGCTTCAGTCATCACGTCGAGTGCTGAGGTCGCTTCATCAAGAATGACCACGTTCGGATCAGCCAACAGCATGCGAGCCACGGCCATCCGTTGACGTTGTCCGCCTGACAAACGTATACCCGAGCGTCCCAGCAAGGTGTCCAATCCTTGCGGCAATTCGGCGACCAGGTCATTGAGTTGAGCGGTCTGTAACGCATCCCACAAATCCGCATCGCGATAAGTTCGCCCGAGAGTCAGATTCTCCCTCACGCTGCCTTGCAGAAGCGCGGGATGCTGGAGCACGGTCCCGACATGCTCGCGCACAACATCCAGCCCGATGTCATTGATAGCGACGCCGTCGACGAGTACCCGCCCGTTTGTCGGTGCATACAGACCGAGCAGAATCTGTACGAGAGTCGATTTTCCGCCCCCGCTGGTGCCGACGATCGCGATTTGTTCACCGGCCACGATGTCAAGATTAAGTCCCTGCAAGACCCACGGACCGTCCGCGTAGCGGAAATCAAGGTTCTCGAAGCGCACCGCGTTGACGCGGCGCATGGCGAACGGATTGATCATGGGCGCAAAGCGCGGTTCATCTTCGAGTTCGAATAGTCGATTGATCCGCTCCAGTGCGGCATTGGCAGACTGGAAGGAAAACTGCAGGCCAAGAATCGTCTCGATTGGCCCCAGCATGAACCACAGGTAGCTGAACACCGCGATCATTTGGCCGAGGCTCAAGTCGGAAAACACCACCATCAGCATGGCGACTGCGCGAAACATGTCGATACCGATTAAAAACACCACAAATGAGAAACGGCTCGCGGCGTCACTTTTCCACGCGTAGGCCGTGGCGTGATCACGAATATCGCGTGCCAGATCGATAATGCGGCCAAAATAATGGCGCTCACGATTCGCTACGCGAATTTGTTGGATCGAATCCAGGGTTTCTGCGAGCGCTTCCTGAAACACCTGGAACGCGGTGTTTTCACCGTGCTTGAGCTTCTTCACACGCTTGCTGATAAACAACGTCAGGTAGACCGCGAGCGGGTTCATGATGAGAATGAACAATCCCAATTGCCAATGTATCCACAGCAGAATCGCCGCAGCGCCGATGAGCGTCAGCACCGCAACAACCAGGCGCGCAACCGTATTGCCGGTAAACTCATCCAACGTCGCCAAATCGACGACCAGATGCGAGGCCACGGTGCTACTTCCCAGCGTTTCGTATTCGCTCATCGAGACCCGCTCCAGACGCGTAACCATCTCTCGGCGCATGCGAAATATCAGGTCCTTGGCAACCATGGAGAATTGCCGGGTATGCCACACCTGCAACGCCATGCTGGCAACGCGTAACAACATTGTCAGCACTAAAGCTGCGGCAATATATGCGCCGGGGCCGGCAACATGACTGGGCATGACTCGATCGAGTGCGGCGACGAGAACACCGGGTTGTTCGAGCAACACCTCGTCTACCAACAGCGGCATTAGAAGCGGTACCGGAATAGCGAACGCTGCCGCTACGATAGCGACGCAGGTTGCTATCGATATTTCGCGCTTGCGGGTGATGAATATCGACAGCACATAGCGCCACGTGTAGTGTCTGGCAGACAAGGTCTCAGGCTCCAGGCGAAAAATTGGCCAACTCAAATCCTGGCCGTGAGTATCAGCATGCTACATTCAGCGGACGCCTAACGTGGAAAAAATCTGGCTCGACTCATATCCGTCGAACGTTCCACACACGGTTGACCTGCAGCCCGAGCACACGCTCGCCACCTTGATCGAAAATGCCTGTCAGGAGTTCGCCCAACGCCCGGCCTTCTCAAACTTCGGATCAGTCCTCAGCTTCGCGGACGTCGAACGCAGCGCCTGGTCTTTCGCCGCGTATTTACAGCACAACCAGAAACTGGTCGTCGGCGAACGGGTCGCATTGATGATGCCGAACATGCTCGCCTACCCAATCACGCTGTTCGGGGTTCTGCTCAGCGGCGGTGTAGTAGTTAATATCAACCCGCAATACACGTCACGCGAACTGGCCCATCAGCTGAACGATTCAGGCGCCCGCGTACTCGTTGTGTTCGAAAGTATGCTCAGTACAGTCGCGGAGATATCCGAACAATTCCCGGATGTGCACATCATCGTTGCGCGGCTAGGAGATTTTATGAGTTGGCCGAAAGCGACGCTCATTAATCGGCTTAGCCGGCACCGGGCAAGCAAGCCGCCCGGCGCGTTCCACGCAAACATCACCCTACTCAATGCAATCGCCGCAGGATCTCGGGAAGCGTTCTCGCCGCCGCACCTCGAGCAGCACGATCTGGCCTTTCTGCAGTACACCGGCGGGACGACCGGACGCTCGAAAGGCGCGATGCTCTCGCACGGCAACATCCTTGCCAACGTATTACAGGTTAATGCCTGGTTTGCGCCGCTGACGGTCCGCGGTGCCGAGAGCATTATCACCGCGTTGCCCCTGTACCATATCTACGCATTAACCGGGAATTGTCTGGCGTTCTTTTCAGAAGGTGGCCTCAATTGCCTGATTAGCGATCCGCGCAATCTTAAATCCTTCATCAAAACCCTGAAGAGAGTCAGGTTTACAGCGATCAGCGGTGTCAACACGCTGTTTAACGCCCTGCTACAGCATCCGGACTTCCGGACAGTGGATTTCACAGCTTTGAAGTTCACCAGCGGTGGCGGCATGGCGGTACAGCGTGCGGTTGCCGAGCACTGGCAAAGCGTCACTGGCTGCGCGATAGCTGAGGGCTACGGTTTAACGGAATCGTCACCCGTGGTCACCATCAATCGCTTCGATGTGGATAGTTTTACCGGTTGTATCGGCTTACCTGTGCCTTCAACGGAAATTCGCATCGTCGATGATGATGGCCTCGAACTTGGCCTCGACTCGCCCGGAGAGCTATGCGTGCGCGGCCCGCAAGTCATGCAAGGTTACTGGAACAGCGCAGACGAAACGGCCGCCACCTTATCCGACGACGGTTGGCTCAGAACCGGCGACGTTGCACTCATGCGCGAGGGTGGTTACCTGAGCATCGTGGACCGTAAGAAGGATCTCATTCTGGTTTCCGGTTTCAACGTTTATCCGAATGAAATTGAAGACGTGGCGGTGTGCCATGCACAAATTCTGGAGGCAAGCGCGATAGGCGTCGCCGATGAAAAATCAATGGAGGCCGTACGTCTGGTCGTCGTCCGCTCGGATCCGGCACTGGATGAGCAGAACGTTATTGCCTGGTGTCGCGAACAACTCACCAACTACAAGGTGCCGCGCTCGGTGATTTTCGTCGACGAACTACCGAAATCGAACGTCGGCAAAATACTGCGCCGCGAAGTACGCGAACGTTTTGGCGCACCCCTTGCGCAGGACCGCGACCCCCACTGAAACGAATTCAGGTCTGGGCGCCCGCGCGCACAACCATATGTTCACTGTCTGGTGTGAAGCGCTCGCCGACAAAGCCACCCTGTATGGAGAGTAGCGCTAGTCCCGCTTGAGAAAGCAGGCTCATCAGTTCTGAAGCCGCCAAGTAGCGTTGTCGAATCGTCCCGGTCACAATCTCGCCACCATCGCGCGGCACGTGTTGATAGCGCACATCGACGCGTCGGGTCGCCGGCCATACGGTAATTTTCTCATGTACGTCAAAAATGCGGCCGCCAATCGTGATGGCGCCGAGCTGTTGCGAGGCCGTGCGTGCGCGCGCACGGCCCGTGGAAAACTCGTTAGCGTCCGCGACATAGCCGTCAAAGATGACCTCGCCGCCACGTTCGAGATGGCGGCAAGCGTTGCTCAGACATGCCACAACATCGTCGTCACTGAGCAAGCAATAGAGGCTGTTAAACGGGATGATGACCCGCTCGAAGCGTCGCTCCAGACGAAATCGCCGCATATCCGCTTCGATACAAGTCAAGCCCGCCGCACGAGCGACAACAAGCGCATCGGCATCGATATCGAGCCCCACGACATCCAGGCCCGCCGCACTGAGCTCACTTCCCACCCGCCCCTGTCCGCAGGCAATCTCAAGGACGCCTGCGCGACCGGCACAACTTTGCCGATAAAAGCCAATGTCTCCAGGGTTGCCTGTGTGGACAGCCGCGTAGAATTCGCCCGGATAGGGTGCCTCCTCATCTGGCACGCTATTGACCGCCGCTACTGGCTATTATCAGGTCCGTCATTGAGGCCTGCCTTGTGGCTTATATCGATCCAATATCATGCGCCGATATGCCGCTATAATCCCGCTCACAACTAATCAGGAGTTAAAATCATGCCCGGAAAATTGTTATCAGTTGTTATCACCGCCACTCTGGCGTTTGGTTCAAGCGTCGCTTTTGCTGCCGAAGAAGGCGTCGATCGTGCCGTTGAAGGTGCGAAGAATACTGTCACGTCGCCCGGCCAAATAGTGCAGGGCATCGAAGAAGAAACCGCCGAGCACGGCGCGGTCGGCGTTGTCACCGGTACAGTCAAAGGTACCGTCGATGCAGCCGGTCAGGCTGTCAAAGGCGCGGCCAATCTCGGCGTCGGCGTCATTGAAGCGGTCACCAAGCCACTCACCGACTAGTCGACAAGTTACTTGAGCCGGCATTTGCGCATGCCAACTTTAGTTGGTCGCGCAAATGCCGCACCGTAATGCGCGAGATTTGCCCGTAATAAATGAGTAGCGCGGGACGCAGTGCAATACAGCTAGTCGACATCCCCGCTACGTTTTCGACAGCTGGCTAAAGTAAATCTCGCGCCAGTTGGTCGAGCTCACTTCGGATCCCGCCAGCATCCGGTGCGTTCAACCAAACCGTCACTTGCTCAACTCCCGTTTCTCTAAACGCGTCGATGTCTTTGCGCTTGCGCCATTGTCCTTCAGCGCCCAGGACGTTAACGCGCACGTGTTTATCCTCCTTCCCGGCTGCTGCGGCGATTTCCTTAATCTGATTCATCCCATCGACAATCTGCGCGACATTTTCTGCGATCGGTAACCAGCCATCGCCATATCGAACGATGCGATTGAATACGCGCTTCGCCCAATCGTCACCGAACATGATGCTCGGTAAATAAATTGGCGGGTGAGGCCGCTGCTCCGGTTTCGGAAAACATCTGACCGGCGGATAATCGTAATATTTGCCGTGATATTCCGACTCTTCGTCTATCCAGCAAGCCTTCATGACCTCAATGGCCTCGCGTACCTGGGTCCAGCGATGATCAAAGTCACCGCCGAACAGATCGCATTCTTCTTTGTTCCAGCCGGCTCCGATGCCGAAATGAAAACGCCCGCCGCTGAAACTATCAAGGGACGCGATTTCCTTAGCCAAATGTAACGGGTTGCGCTCTGGCACGAGTAACACGGCGGTACCCACTTCGAGCGTCGTGGTGGCCGTCGCGGCACGCATGCACGCGATCATCGGATCAGGCATTTTCCACAGATAGTCGGGGTCTGCTCCGCCGCCGGGATTGCCCGGGTAAGGGGTGGAGTATTTAACCGGCAAAACGATGTGGTCGGGCACCCAATAGGATGAGAAGCCAAGGTCTTCGGCGTGTTTGGCGACAATTGCCGGGTCGGCGCCGACGTCCGGCAAGATGGAAAAAACACCAATTTTCATGACTTGTACTCCATGCAGCTAGTTGAAAAAGCGCGCCATGTGCCGATGGACAAAGCGAGCGTCAGGCAAACAATTACAGTGGCGCCCAGGTGACGATGACGGCCGTGTAAGTGGTAACCCACAAAAAAGGAATGATCAAATACCCCATCACATCGCGCGCCTGAATGCGTACCCCGACGCCCATGACCGGCAAAATCGCAAGTAAGAAAAATGGCTGCAACAGGTTACTTGACGTTTCCCCATAAGCGACCGCCATGGCAATTCGCGCAATATATTCTTGCGCCTGCGCGGCTGGCAGTCCAGCTGTCAGTGACTTGGCCGTCTCCGTCATCGACGGTCCCAGAACTGCCCACTCACCGCCCGCGGAGGGCACCGCCATATTCACCAGCGCACCGCTCAATTGAGCGATAAACGGGAACGTGGTCAAGGTCGCGTTGCCCGCCAACCACACAGCACTTGCCTCGGCAAGGCCTGTGAACATCATGATGCCCATGATGCCGGCGTAGAACGGATACTGAAAGATGATCCCGGAGACGTTCGAGCAAGCGCGTTTCATCGCAATCACGTAGCGCATTGGCGTGCGATGCAACAACAGTCCGACATTGATAAAGACGAACACCATGATGTTCAGATTGAGATCGAAGCCGCGCGTCCAAAAGTAATCTGCGATGAACCAAAAGCCGGGCACCACAATCAGCCACACCAGCAGCCGGCTGTTGTTCAGGTGATCGGACAATGCATTGCCGTTCAACTGAAGCGCAAGCGCTTCCTGTTCGATGGTGGTTTGTGCGCTGGCGTCCGCTTCGCGTAGATCATCTATGCCGGGTGGATTGGCATCGCGTGGACGCAGAAAATAAAACAATGCCGGCATGGTCAGGAAATAAACACCCATCTGAATCCAGTTCATGGTACTGCCGAGCGTGTAGTCAATCGGGATGGTCGAATCGAGAACACCGGAGTCGATCAGAAAATTACTGTCCGTGTTAAGCACCAGCGGAATTGAACTCGATAGCCCACAGACCCACACCACTCCAGCGCCGTAAGCGCAGGCGGTGAGGTAAGCGTAGTCGACACCCTTGACCCGGCTGGCTAGTTCGCGTGCCAGCACTGCTGTGAGGACTGCCCAGCCCCAACTGACCAGCGCAAACGCACCGCCGACCATGCCGACGATGAAATAAACACTGCCCGATCCGCGCGCAAATCGAGCGACCCGATCAATCAACCGGCCGACTGCCGGCGATAGCGCGATCGCAAAACCTGTTGTGAGTGAGAGGACCACCTGCATACCGAACTCAAGTAGTAACCAGAATCCGCGATACCAGGCATCGACTACCTGCTTGGGAGCGCTGTCGGTAAACAACAGCGCGAGTATGGCAACCAGTACTGTAAGAATGAGCCCGAAGACAAACGAATCTGGGATCAATTGACGCAGATGGCGGGCCAGCGTTGCGCCGAATTGCTGTAACAAAGTTTCTGCTCCCGTCTATTCGTGTGACGCTGGGTCAGGCATCAGGCGTTCGCCTGCGCCGCTCGGAGCTGGGCTCGTTGCCTAGTTCGCTGAAATCAAACAATGCAGGGTCAGCCAGATGCGATGGCACCACGGCCTGCAGGCTACGAAACACGTTCTCTACCCGCCCCGGATGATCGCGCTCCCAATCGGCCAGCATTGCCTTGATTTTTACGCGCTGTAGATGATCCTGACTACCGCACAAATTACAGGGAATGATCGGATACGCCTGCGCCGCTGCATAAGCTGCGATATCGGATTCACAGCAATAGGCGAGTGGTCGAACGACGATGTGCCGGCCGTCGTCGCTTTGCAATTTCGGTGGCATGGACTTGAGTTTCGCGCCGAAAAACATATTCAGGAACAACGTTTCCACAATGTCGTCGCGATGATGTCCAAGCGCAATACGCGTGACGCCCTGCTCGGCCGCAAAAGTGTAAAGAATCCCGCGTCGCAATCGGGAACACAGTCCGCACATCGTGCGCCCTTCGGGAATAACGCGCTTTACCACGCTATACGTGTCTTGCTCGATGATGTGATGTTCGACGTCAAGTCTGCGGAAGTAGTCTCGCATCACCTGCGGATCGTAGCCCGGTTGTTTTTGATCCAGGTGCACAGCGAGAATTTCGAAATCGACCGGCGCACGGGCGCGCAAGCGCAACAGCATATCCAGCAAAGTGTAGGAATCTTTGCCGCCGGACAGGCATACCATCACGCGGTCGCCGGCGCCGATCATGTTGAAGTCAGCGATCGCGCGGCCGGTTTGCCTGCGCAAACGCTGCTCCAGTTTGCCGACGTCGTTGCGCGATTTCCGCGGCTCGCGAATCACCATCTCGACCCTGGCATTCATGTCAGTGCGCCTCACCAGCTAGCCTGAAAGGCAGTGATTCTAGCAGGGCCGAAAATCACAAACGGACAATCTCAGCCGAATGTGGGTGTACTCACGGCGAGTGCCGCAAGCAAGGCTTCAGCAAGCCGCTCTGACCACTCGCTCTCGCCGGCCGGGGTGGCGAGCAAATCCTGACGAACTTCAAACAGCACGTTCAACAAGTCACGCTTGAAGGCGTGTTCGGGCAAGGTATGGTCCTTGCCATCAATGCGATAAGGCTCGTTGTCGCCGACACAATATGCATCATCGGCAGCGAAGTGGGATAACAGCGGTTTGGCGAGGCGCTGATCGGAGCCGTACAAGACGCCGACATGCCAAGGTCGGGACTGCCCCAGGTAGGCGGGCGTGAAACTGTGCACCGAAACGAACACGCTGGGCCTATCCGCAGCCATGCGTTGATCCAGCAACGTGTCGATAGCCTCGTGGTAAGGCGAGTAAACATCCTCGATTCGCGCCTGGCGGGCTTGCACGGATAGCTGCTCGTTACCCGGAATGGACGTCGCCTCACTCAGTACTGGAATCAGCGCGGGACTTGTCGGCGGACGATTACAATCGATCACCAGCCGCGAATAGCGCTGCCAAACCAGCGGCGCATCAAAATGGGCGCTCAAGTTCTGCGCAACACCGAGGGCACCGATGTCCCAACCAATGTGGCGGCGGCGCTCAGTTTCCGGCAGACCCAAGTCAGTCAGCGCGGCGGGAATCTCAACGCCGGCGTGGTCACAGGTAAAAACAAATGGGGACACACCGAGCGGTCGCTCGACGGTCACCGCATCAAGCTCGTGCGGCGCCAACAGTGTCCTCAAGATGTATTCTCGCTACCGGCTTTGTGCAACTCCGGGTGCTGGTAACGTGGATGCCAGCCAAATCCCTGCCAGGTCGTAAGGCGGGTGGGTTGGATACGGAAAGTCCAACACGGTTCGACGTTGACCGAACCGCGATACTCAGCGGCTTTCGACCCCAGATAGCGTGGTCCGGTGTGCGCTTCACCGATCTGGTTCCAGACCGACTTCTCACCGTTTTCAAGTAGCGGGCCGACACCGGCCTCGATGACTTCGGCGCGACCTTCGCAAATTACTTTTCTAATCGGCGGCTCGGGCTCGTCGACCACCAACGATACACGTGAGTCAGCAGCCAAGAAATGCGCCCATTCTGACTTCTTGCGCGCCACCACCCAGAAGGCCTCGCCATCCCAGTGATACCAGACCGGTACGATGTAGGGCCAGCCGTCGGGTTTAAGGCAGGCCAGGCGGGCTAACCAAGGGCCGGCCAGAAATTCGTCCACCTCCGCAGCAGACATCCCGCCAAATTTCTCCCCGCGCCAGTCATCGCTGTGCTCATCCATTTCAATACACCTCGAAATATTCGCGCTGTTCCCAATCGCTGACATGCGCCTGGAAGCGGTCGATCTCGGACTGTTTGACCGCGCAGAAATAGTCAACAAACGCATCACCGAACATATCGCGGTACAACGTACTTTCCTTAAGCGCGGCCATGGCCTCCATCAGGTTGCTCGGCAACAGCGGCTTGTCGGCTTCATAGGGTGAAATATCTGGCGGACCGGGATCACGTGATTTCGCGACGCCATCCATGCCCGCGACGATTTGCGACGCCATGTATAGATAAGGGTTTGCACAAGGTTCGCCCGCGCGATTTTCGAGATGCGTCGCCGTGTCGCCCGGACCGCCCAGCACTCGAATCAGTGCACCGCGATTCTCGTCCGCCCAGGTTACCCGAGTGGGTGCGAAAGAATGGGGGGCGTAGCGCTTGTAGCCGTTAATGGTCGGGGTGGAAAACGCGCACGCGGCGGCAGTGTGCTCAAGGATGCCGGCGACAAACTGGCGCCCCAGTGGCGACAACGAGTGTGAATCCGCGCCGTTGTTAGTAAAGCGGTTCTCTGCAGTAGCCAAGTCACACAGTGACTGATGTAAATGCCAGCCAGAGGAAAAGAAGTTCGGCAACGCCGGGCGAGTCATGAAAGTCGCGTGCAGACCATTGCGGCGGCAGATTTGCTTGGTCGCGGTGCGAAACAAGAGCATGTTATCGGCGCTTTTCAGGCCGCGCACCGGATCAAAGGTAAATTCGCACTGGCCAGGGCCCCATTCGTCTTCCATGCTGCGGAGTGGCAGACCCAAAGGTTCCAGATTGTCGTGCAGGATTTGCAGAATCGGATCGATCTCGTCCTGGCGCTCTTCGGTCAAATACTGGAATCCATGCGCTACCACACTCACCTCGGGCGGGTCCGGCGGCCAACCGGCTTGCTCCGGCTTCAACTTCCGGTCCTCGAGACGGGTTATGTAGAACTCGACCTCAAGCCCGGCCACGTAATCGAGCCCCTGATTGTGCAGCCGTGCCAGAGTTCGGCGCATTAATCCACGCGTATCAAACGGGCATATCTGGCCAGACGCCAGATACATTTCCGACAACACCCAGCCGGTGCGCGGGGCCCACGGCAACACTCGAAATGTCGTTGGATCGGGGACCAGAATAGCGTCCGGACCGCCCGCCAGAGCGGTCATACCGACGCCAGCGTCACTCGAGAACAGAGACGCGAAGAAATGGTTGGTGGTATCCATAAAGAGCGTTGCAGTCTGGAAGTCGACGCCATTTTTCAGAGCCAACAGGAAATCGTGCGCCATGACGTTCTTGCCCCGCACCACACCGTGCTGATCCCCCCAGGCCACGCGGATAGTGCGCAAGTCGTATTGTTCAATGATGGACTCGATTTCAGCCGCCGCCGCGTAGTCAGCGTCACCCCACAAGGCGTGATCGGCAATAAAACCGCGCTTGCCAATACTGCCTTCCTGCAAACTCATGGCTATTCCCCCGCACCGCTCAAAGCGGTCGAGTATAGAACCGTTTCGGCTGTGCAGGACACGGCCGGACCACAGTGTCGTTGATTTATTCGAGCTTGCTCGGGTCGCGCTGAATATGCAATATAATGCACTTTATTATTTTTTGACTGTGCATTATTATTCCTAAATGAATGGCCAACAACCATCCCCTGCAGTTCCGCACGACCGCGTTTGTCTGGAACAACTTGGTCAGCGCGTTCGTCAGGTACGCGCGCGGCGTGGGATGTCTCGACGCATCCTCGCCCAGGCGTCAGGGATCTCGCAACGCTATCTGGCTCAGCTTGAAGCAGGTCAAGCCAATGTATCGCTATTGGTCTTGCACGCTATCGCTGCGGCTATGAATGCCGCTCCCGATGATTTGATCGATCCGCGTGCAGAACAAAGCGCTGACTATCTGCTCGTGCGCGAACGACTGCGCAAGGCCGACGAGCAGCAGCTAGGAGCCCTGCTGGGCGCTCTGAAACGCGAAACGAAATCCACTAAGGCGCCCGCACGCATCGCATTGATTGGCCTGCGCGGCGCGGGCAAAAGCACACTCGGGCAGGCGCTTGCCAAGCAACTCAAGCTGCCCTTTGTCGAACTCGTTCAGGAAATTGAGCGGACGGCGGGCATGGCAGTGAACGAAATTTTCTCCTTGGGCGGCCAATCGACCTACCGGCGCTTCGAAACTGCTGCGTTGAAATCCACCATCGAGCAATTTGACGAAGTCGTCATTGCCGTCGGCGGTAGTCTGGTCTCTGAACCGGAATCGTTCGAACTGCTGCTGAGCTCCTGTTACACGATCTGGGTAAAAGCATCGGCACAAGAGCATATGGACCGGGTTGTGGCCCAGGGTGATCATCGACCGATGGCCGATCACCGCAACGCAATGGACGATTTGAAACGTATCCTCACTGAACGCAGCACTCTGTATGGCCGTGCCGACCGCATCCTTGATACCAGCGGCCAAACACCGGTGAACTCCCTACGTGCGCTGGCGCAGATATATGCCACCGCGCCTACGGCACCGGCACCTTAAGCGCCTTACACGCGAGAATCATCATGCAGGCTGTATCCTCCGAATCTTCATCCCTTGTGCATGAGCCGACACCTGTCGGTGCGCTCGATTTCACGCGCGACCCGGACCACTACCACCATTGGCAGTTGCGCCTCGACGGCGCCGTCGCGTGGCTTGGCCTGCGGGTTGCTGAACACGCAACCATCGGCGAGGGCTATGAACTGAAGCTCAACTCCTACGACCTCGGCGTCGACATCGAACTGCACGATGCGGTGCAACGACTCCGTTTCGAACATCCCGAGGTCGGATGCGTGGTGATCCATTCGTTGCACGAGCGCGTCTTCTGCGCGGGGGCTAACATCAAGATGCTTGGGCGTGCTACGCATGCGCACAAGGTCAATTTCTGCAAATTTACCAACGAGACTCGCAACGGCATCGAGAACGCGAGCGCCTGCTCCGGCCAGACTTACCTGTGTGCAGTGAAGGGCTCGTGCGCCGGCGGCGGTTACGAACTGGCGCTGGCCTGCGATGAGATCATCCTCGCCGACGACGGGGCAAGCTCGGTGTCGCTCCCGGAACTGCCGCTGCTCGCTGTGCTGCCGGGCACTGGCGGTCTCACACGGCTGGTCGACAAACGCCGCGTGCGGCGTGACCGCGCCGACTTTTTCTGCACGATTGAAGAAGGCCTGCGTGGCGAACGCGCAGTCAGTTGGGGTCTGGTCGACAGCATTGCACCTGCGTCCCGGTTTGATGGCGCAGTGGCGCAACGGGCGAGAGAACTGGGCGACGATACAAGGCGGCCACTTGCCGGCAGCGGCGTACATTTACCCCCGATAGCGCGGCGCTTTAGCGCCGATTCTGTGCACTATGACCATCTCGACGTGCTCATCGATCGTGACAATGGTCATGCAACATTCGTCATAAAAGGCCCGCAAGTTGCGTTGCCGGAAAACTCCGAATCGATAGTCGCAGCCGGTACCCGGTTCTGGCCACTGGCCGTCATGCGGGATCTCGATGACGCAATCTTGCACCTGCGGTTTAACGAAACATCGGTCGGCTCGTGGATTTTCAAAACACTTGGCGACCCGGAATTGGTGTTGGCAGCTGACGCGCTATTAGCGCGCCACGCCGAACATTGGTTTGTACGCGAAGTACTGCTGTTCACTGAACGGGTGTTAAAACGTCTCGATGTCTCCGCGCGCAGTCTGATTGCGGCGCTTGAACCGGGTAGTTGTTTCGCTGGAACGCTGTTTGAACTCGCGCTTGCCTGCGATCAAAGCTACATGCTGCTCGGTCAGTTTGAAGATGACGAAACGCCGCCGGCCGCCGTCGCACTGAGCGAACATAATTTTGGGCGTTACCGAATGGTGAACGGTATTTCGCGGCTCGAGGCGCGCTTCCTCGATGATGCACAAACCCTGCAGGTGCTGGCTACCCGGCAGGGTGACCTATTGGCGGCCCAGGATGCCGAACAAGCGGGTTTAGTGACCTTCATCCCCGATGATATCGACTGGCATGACGAGCTTCGTATCGTGCTCGAGGCGCGCGCCGGTTTTTCGCCAGACGCACTGAGTGGTATGGAAGCCAATCTACGTTTCCCAGGGCCGGAAACCATGGAATCAAAAATCTTTTCACGCTTGTCAGCGTGGCAGAACTGGATCTTTCAGCGCCCGAATGCAGTCGGCGACAAAGGTGCGCTGGTGCTCTACGGCAGCGGCGAACGTGCCCAGTTCCACAAGCAACGCGTTTAGGCGCCGAGGACCGACGATGACTGGCGAAGTTAACTACAGCGATCTGATTCCCAATAACATCGACCTCGGTGCCGACCGCCGTCTGAAGCGCGCGTTAGAATCGTGGCACCCGAAGTTCATGCACTGGTGGAAAACTTACGGGCCCGATGAATATCAGGATAAAGAGGTTTATCTGCGCACGGCTGTGAGCGTCGATAAAGCGGGCTGGGCGCAATTCGGGCACGTCAAAATGCCGGACTATCGGTGGGGAATCTTTCTTGCCGACAACACCCAACAAGACAAACGTATAGGCTTTGGCGATCATAAGGGCGAAAAAGTGTGGCAGGACGTGCCGGGTGAATTTCGCGGCCCGCTGCGCCGGCTGATTGTCACCCAAGGTGATACCGAACCCGCTTCGGTCGAACAACAACGCATCCTAGCTGCAACCGCACCATCGCTGGTCGATATGCGTAATTTGTTCCAGGTCAATGTGGAAGAAGCACGGCATCTGTGGGCGATGGTTTACCTGTTGATGGCACACTTCGGACGCGATGGGCGCGAAGAAGCCGAAGATCTACTGAAACGCCGCTCAGGGGACGCCGACAAGCCACGCATCCTCGGCGCCTTCAACGAGGCCACACCCGATTGGTTGTCGTTTTTCATGTTTACGTATTTCACCGACCGCGACGGCAAGTACCAGCTCGCCTCACTGGCAGAATCGGCTTTCGATCCACTCGCTCGCACTTGCCAGTTCATGCTCACCGAGGAAGCGCATCACATGTACGTGGGAGAAACCGGCGTGGCGCGTGTCATTCAGAAAGCCTGCGAAATAATGCGCGAACATAGAACCGACGACGTGCGACATTACGGCGCTATTGATTTACCGACCTTGCAAAAGTACGTTAACTTTCACTTCAGTGTGTCGACCGATTTATTCGGCGCCGAACAATCCACCAATGCCGCTAATTATTTCACCCAAGGCCTGAAAGGACGCTACCAGGAATCGCGCATCGACGACGACCATCAACTGAAAGATCAGCCCTATCGCGTCATCCAGTTCGACGCTGGTCAGCTCGTCGAACGTGAAGTCGCGGCGCTAACATCGATCAACGAACGGCTACGCGACGACTACATTGCTGACTGCCAACGCGGCGTGGACCGTTGGAACAAGATCATCGCTGAGGCTGGCATCGACTTCGTACTGACGTTGCCACACCGGGCTTTTCATCGCCAGATTGGCATTTTTTCCGATCTTCATGTCACCCCGAGCGGCGCACTGATCGACGCCGAGCGCTGGGCCCGCGAGTGTCACCAGTGGCTACCGGGGCCCAGCGACCACGAGTATGTCAAATCGCTTATGCAACAAGTTACCGAGCCCGGTAAATTCGCCAGTTGGATTGCGCCGCCGCGTCTTGGCATTAATAATCAACCGCTCGATTTTGCCTACCTTAAACTGGCGCACTAGAGGCGACATTCAGTTAGCCGGCGCGCGTCAATAACTCCGAGTAAATCAAGGACCAAGCTGAGTATGGGTACGATAATCGCCATTGATCGCAGCGGTAAAGAACACACGCTGACGGCCCAGGATGGGCTGACAGTGATGGAGATCCTGCGCGATGCGGGTCTACCAGTTGAAGCGATATGCGGGGGGCAGTGTATTTGCTCGACATGCCACGTGTATGTCGACGGCGCGTGGGCAGATAAGCTCAAACCGCGCGCTACCGATGAGCAGGTCATGGTCGAAGATTCCGGTCATTTCAAGGACAGCTCGCGGCTTGCCTGCCAGGTGCCCTATCACGCCGCACTCGATGGCTTGCGAGTCACCATCGCACCGGAATTTTGATGCCTGCACACATACCAACCGCGAGCTATAACGCCGCTGTTGATCTTGTCGATAGCAATATCCAGGCCGGCCGCGGCACGAAGATCGCCTACATTGATGACGATCGGCAATGTACATTCGCTGAACTCGATCTCGCCGTACGCGCCAGTGCTTGCGCCATCACAAGCCTCGGCGTCCAGCGTGAACAACGCGTATTGCTCTGTATGCTGGACAGCATCGCCTTACCGTCGATCTTTCTTGGTGGCATTCGGGCGGGCGTCGTACCGGTGTTGTGCAACACCCTGCTTACGCAAGACGACTACGCCTACATGCTGGCCGATAGTCGCGCGCGAGTAGCAATCGTATCTGCGCCGCTGGTCCCCTTATTTCGGCCTTTGCTCGAACAGGTAGACACGTTCGAGCGCCTGATAGTCGCGGGCGGCGACGAGGACCAACTCGGCGCGCTGATTGCACAGGCCGATACGAGCTTGGCCGCCGCCGACACCCATGCGGACGAAGCGTGCTTCTGGTTATATTCTTCGGGTTCTACCGGGCGCCCGAAGGGCACCGTGCACGTCCACGCTAGCTTGCGTCAAACGGCGACGCTGTACGCGGGTCCCGTTCTTGGGCTTAGCGCTGACGACAGAGTGTTTTCAGCCGCGAAATTATTTTTTGCTTACGGGCTCGGCAATGCACTCAGTTTTCCCTTAAGTGTGGGTGCGACCACCCTGTTAATGGCTGGGCGACCGACGCCGGAGGCGATTTTTTCGCGCTTGCAATCGTTTCAGCCGACCGTTTTCTACGGCGTTCCAACTCTCTACGCGGGCTTGCTCGCAAGTCCCAACCTGCCCGACCCGACATCGCTTCATCTACGCCGTTGTACGTCGGCCGGCGAAGCACTGCCGGAGGACATTGCCAAGCGCTGGCGCGCACACTTCGGCGTGGATATTCTCGACGGCATCGGCTCAACTGAAATGCTGCATATCTTTTTGTCCAACCGCACCGATGATCTGCGCTTCGGCACGACCGGCAAAGCGGTGCCGGGCTATGAACTGCGCATCGTCGACGACAACGATCAGACCGTCGCAGCAGGCGAACTCGGCGAACTGCTGGTGAAAGGCCCAACTGCGGCAGCAATGTACTGGAACAATCGAGCCCGCTCGCGGCACACGTTTAGCGGTGAGTGGACGCGCACCGGCGACAAATACCGGCTCGATGACGACGGTTACTTCGTTTATGGCGGACGCAGCGACGATATGCTGAAGGTCGGCGGCATCTATGTCTCACCGAGCGAAGTTGAAGCTGCGTTGATCAGCCATCCCGCGGTGCTTGAAGCCGCGGTCGTTGGCCTTGCGGATGCACAAGACTTAATAAAACCCAAAGCCTTTGTCGTGCTCGTCGACGGCGTCGCCAGCGACGATGCCCTTGCGGGCGAGTTGCAGGCTCATGTGAAATCTCGCCTCGCGCCGTACAAATATCCGCGCTGGATAGAATTTGTGGCTGAGTTACCGAAAACCGCGACAGGAAAGATTCAGCGCTTCAAACTTCGCGCCCAAAACTGAATCCAACCATGCCGCGCGGGCGATCCTTGGTCTTGCGCCGCTGGACCGACTGTTGAAACACTCCTGCAGCACCCGACTGCGGTGTCGCGTACTCGCGACGTTTTTCAACGGCGTGCTAGCAACCGTGGGTAATTATTCCTGCAGCAGACTCACAGCGTAATCTGCCAGATCGCGGCGTAGCGCCTGATGTTCACGATGACGGAAGGCAGGCATAACTTTACGCGCAAACAACTCCAGCGAACGGTGCCAGCGATCGCTGGTCGTCCAGTCCCGGTTGTTGATGAGCAACACGCCGAAGCCGCCAACAGCGTCATAGATACCTTGTATCTGCTCGATGCAGTCGGACGGTGTGCCAATGATCCAGGGCACGTTTTCAGCCATCCACTCGAAAGTCAGATCCGCTTCAGCCATAGCGGCATCACGCTTTATTAATGGTCCGACGCCAAGCGCGATCAGGTAGTCATAGGAGGCGCGCACGCCCTCACGAATTTCCTCAAAGGCCTGCTCACGACTATCACTGACATACACTTCGCGGGTAATACGCCATTGCGAACGTGCCAGTTCGGGATCTCGGCCAGCACTTTCGGCCGCTTCGACCAGCGCTTTGCCATGCGCGACCAGATCAGGGATGCCCGGATTCGCCTCGATATGAGTGGGTGTGAAGTAAACACTCAGAGGCAAATAACCGCGCTCGCCGCACATCTTAAAATTGTGCGTCCCGGTCAAACCGGCCACCGCGATGGGTGGATGTGCCTGATAAGGAGGAACTTGCAGTCGGCGGTTCTCAAATTGCCAGAACTCACCGTGATGCGATATCGGTTCGCGGCTGGCAAACAGACGTTCGATTACGTCCATCGCCTCCAGCATGCGCGGACGCGATTGTTCAGGGTCCATCTTCATTAAATCGCGATCGGATAACAGCGCTCCGGCGCCCAGGCCATAGAGCAAACGGCCATGGGTTAGATGATCGAGAAAGGCCAGCCGCTCCGCGACCAGAAAAGGGTCGTGATACGGCAGATTGACAGTGCCTGTGCCGAGCCGAATGCGATGGGTTAGTCCGGATGCCTTGGCAAGAAGGAGGTCAGGTGCCGGGACAGGTTCGTAACCACCGCTATGGTGCTCACCAATCCAGAACTCTTCGAAGCCCAATTGTTCCGCGCGGACGATGGTGTCGATATCGCGGTCAAATGCCAGGGTCCAATTTTCCCAGGGGAAATGCTCCGGCATCGCGAATAATCCGAATTCCACAGACAGCTCTCCCCAAATCCTGACACCCATCGACGATAACACAGACGTAAAGTGGCGCGCGGACCAGGCTCATCAACGCTATGCTTGGCCCATGCTGACCAGACGCCAGTTACTCCAATCCGTTTCGCTCGCGGCCTGTGCGGGGCTCCCCGCGCTATCCACCAGCGCCACCGATCATGCCTACGGTGTCATCCCGTCCTCGGGCGAACGCATCGCTGCCATCGGCATGGGATCCTGGCTCACCTTCGACGTCGCAGAATCGAAACCTGCCCTGAAAATCCGCAGTGCAGTCCTCGATGCGTTTTTCGCGGGCGGCGGCAGCCTGATAGATTCCTCACCAATGTACGGCAGCTCGCAGGCAGCACTCGGTCATTGTCTGCGGCGCCTTCAGCATCCGGACGCATTATTTTCAGCGACCAAAGTCTGGACGCCGAGCGCCTGGCTCGGCGAGCGCCAGATGGAGAACGCACACGGGTTGTGGGGTGTTGAGCGATTCGACTTGTTGCAGATCCATAACTTGCTCAAATGGGAGGCGCATTTAGAAACCTTGCTGGAATGGCGCGGAACAGGCCGCGTGCGCTACATCGGAGTGACCACCTCGCACGGACGACGACACGCCGATTTATTGAAAATTATTCGTAGCCAACCCATAGATTTTGTGCAATTGACGTACAACATCCGCGACCGCGAGGCGGAGCACGAGCTGTTACCTGCGGCACAGGAAGCCGGCATTGCGGTCATTGCCAATCGTCCATTCGCAGGGAGTCGATTGTTCGATAAAGTCCGTCGTGCGGCCATGCCCGTGTGGGCAAACGACTTCGACTGCGCCAACTGGGCGCAGTTGTTTCTCAAGTTTGTGATCAGCCATCCGGCCATTACCTGCGCGATACCGGCGACCTCGCGCGTGGATCACATGCAGGAAAATATCGGCGCCCTGCGCGGCCGCTTACCGAACGAAGGACAACGGCGCGCTATGGCCTTGTACTACGCGGGTCAGTGAGCGACGAGGCCCCAATGCGCAAGATCGTGCACGTCGACATGGACGCTTTTTACGCCTCTGTTGAGCAGCGCGATAATCCTGAGCTCCGCGGTCGTCCGGTGGTGGTCGCGTGGCTTGGTAAGCGTTCGGTCGTATGCGCCGCCTCTTATGAGGCGCGACCGTACGGGATTCATTCGGCGATGCCGGCCAGCCGCGCGGAGCGTCTGTGCCCGGACGCCGTGTTCGTGCCGCCGGACTTCACGCGCTACCGCAAAGTGTCCACCGAGGTACGCGCGATTTTCGAGCGCTACACCGATTTGATTGAGCCGCTGTCCCTCGATGAGGCCTATCTGGATGTGACCCAGAACAAACCACAATTAGCGACTGCCACTGCGGTCGCACGGCAGATTCGACTCGACATCAAGCAGGAAACGCAACTAAACGCCTCAGCCGGCGTTGCGCCGAACAAGTTTCTCGCCAAGATTGCCTCTGATTGGCGCAAGCCAGACGGTCTGTTCGTGATTCAACCTCACGAGATTGAGGACTTCCTGACGCCGTTGCCGGTACGCAAGTTACCTGGTGTCGGCAAAGCCACCGAAGCCAGCCTACTGGCCCTGGGTATCACAACGGTGGGTGAATTGCGCGAACGCCCACACGAAGAACTCAGTGTGCGCTTCGGTAAATTTGGCCGCCGCCTTTACAATCTTGCGCGTGGCGAAGACAGCAATGCTGTAAAACCACATCGGTTACGTAAATCACTTTCGGCCGAGAAAACTTTCGAAGACGATCGACAGATCACCGTTCTCGATGAAACAGTGAGCGAACTGTGCGCCCGCGTGTGGCGCCAACTTGATGCCAGCGTGCGCGAACCACACACGGTCGTTCTTAAGCTGAAAACCGCCGATTTTCGCTTGATTACGCGCTCGGCGACGCCGTCGCGGCCGCCGGCCAGTGAGCAAGCCCTTTATGAATGCGCATCGGCCCTGCTCAGACATGTCGATTTACCGGACACGACCCGTTATCGACTGGTTGGCGTTGGATTGAGTAATTTTCGTGACCGCGCCAGCGAGCCGATGCAGCCAGAATTATTCTGAGCACCGGTTCAACTAGCCGTCACTAACTGGAGAACCCGCCCCATGTTGCCAACGCTCGAGCAGCGCCGCATCGTCGACAGCGCAGCTAATTTCGTCGAAACAGAGATCGCGCCCTTTGCCGCGCAATGGGAGAAAAGTGGTAACGGCGTGCCTGAAAGCGTACTCACTCAAATTGGTGAGCTCGGTTACTACGCCATGCTCGTTCCGCAAACGTTCGGCGGCAGCGGACTCGACATGGCGACCTACGCGCGGGTTACTGAACAGTTCGCTGCGGCAGACTGCGGCCTGACCAACATGATCAACGTAACCAACTCACCAGTCGCCGCGGCGATACGCGATCACGGCAGCGATAGCCAAATCGAACGTTTTCTTTCCCCACTCACCGATGGCCGCGCCCGCGCTTGTTTTATGTTGACGGAGAGCGCAGCGGGTTCCGATGCAGCAGCCATTACATTGCGTGCCAAGCGCGGCGACGGTGAATACCGGCTCAATGGCAGTAAGCAATTCGTCACTGCCGGAGATAGCGCCAGTTTCGCCCTGGTCGTCGCCGTCACAGATCCGCAAGCCGGTAAGCGCGGCTTGTCGACGTTCCTGGTTCCCCGCTCGGACTATCGGGTCACCCGCCTTGAAAACAAACTCGGACATCGCAATTGCGATACCGCACAAGTGCTGTTCGAGGACGTCGACATCGACGCCGATCTACGCCTTGGGGCGGAAGGCGATGGCTACCGCATCGCGCTGGCTTATCTGAATGGCGGACGGGTGGGTGTCGCGGCCCAGGCGGTCGGCGTGGCACGAGCGGCGCTCGAAGCCGCTACTGCGTACGCGACCCAGCGAGAAACGTTTGGGAAGCCGATCATTGAGCATCAGGCGGTCGGGTTTCGCCTCGCAGAAATGGCCACTCGCCTGAGCGCGGCACGCCAATTGACTCTGCATGCCGCCGCGCTGATCGACGCCGGAGAAGATGCCATAGCCGAGGCATCAATGGCCAAATCCTTCGCCACGAGTATGGCGGAGGAAGTCACCTCACACGCCGTGCAAACCTATGGCGGCTACGGCTATCTGAGTGATTACCCCGTCGAGCGCTACTATCGAGACGCGCGCGTATTGAGTATCTACGAAGGCACCAACGATATACAGAATCTGGTTATCGCTCGTTGCCTCGCGGGCGGCTGGTCGCCACGCGGCTAACCGTTTGGCAATTTTGGATTCCAGCCCCTATACTCCCCGCGTGCTGAGCCGATTCCAACTATTGTCGCGTCGTCTACCGACGATTTTCCTCGCTGTGGTACTGATTGCCGCGCAGGGCATTGCGCTTTCACACGCACTCGACCACTCCCTGCAGGCGGAATCCGACAGTTGTTGGGTTTGTCATATCGCAGACAACTTCGATCACGGTAGCAGCGGTGATCGGGCGCCCGAGTTCCCGGCGTTTGCATCGCTCGGTGCATTGATTGCGCCGGTCGTCGCCCACCCGACCTGTGTCCCAAGTGCGCACCAGGCGCGCGCGCCCCCCGTCTATTCCAGCTAGTCCGTTGTTCCGGGGCGCGTAGCGAGAATACCTCGCGCGCCAGCCACGTGGGGTCCGATAGTTTGGGAATAGACATTAATGTTGACGAAATTTATAGCTGGCGCGGTCGTTGTGTGCGCCGTAGGCCTGCCATCTGCGTTCGCCGCAGAACCTGTGGCCGACATTCACGCAAGCCTGGAGGAAGTGGTCGTCACCGCCCATCCATCCGGAGCCAGCGAAGGTCACCTCGCGCAACCGGTCATTGTGTTACAGGGTGAGGAGCTTCGAAAAAAAGTCTCAGCGACGCTGGGAGAGACTCTATCGCGCGAGGCCGGCGTCAGTTCCAGCGCGTTCGGCGCTGGTGCGAGCCGGCCGGTGATACGTGGCATGAGCGGCTCGCGGGTACGGCTTCTCGAGAGCGGCATCAGTTCGATGGACGTATCTAACCTGAGCCCCGACCATGCGGTCGGCATTGAGCCACTCGCTGCCACCCAAATCGAAATCATCAAGGGACCGGCGACATTACTGTATGGCAGCGGCGCACTGGGCGGGGTAGTCAATGTCGTGACCAATCGAATCGCCGACGCGCTGCCGTCAGATTTTTCGGCTCAGGCGCAAGTCAGTTACGGCACTGTTGCGGATGAACGTTCGGGTGCGTTCACCGCCGACGGTGCACTGGGACAACTCGCTTTACATGTCGATGGATCGGCTCGCGATACGCACGATTACAGTATCCCGGGCTTTGCTACGACAGACCCGATTGCCGGCGTGCGCAGCGGAACGCTGAACAGCAGCGACCTTGAGACGCAAAGTATGACGGGTGGTGCGAGTTATATCGGCAGTCGGGGGTATCTCGGCTTCGATATCAGTCATTTCGCGAGCGCTTATGGCGTGCCCGGAGAAGGCGCACGCATCGACCTCAATCAATTGCGCTATGACATCAAAGGGCAACTCGAAGTGCCGCTAAAGCACATCGATAAACTGAAGATTCAACTTGGCCATGTCGACTACGAACATAGTGAGTTTGAATCGGATGGCGCCTTGGGTACGACGTTCAACAACGACGAGTACGACGGGCGATTCGAAATCCTGCATCAACCGATAGCCAATTGGGCAGGTACGTTGGGGCTGCAGATTGGGCATCGGGATTTTGAGGCCGATGGCGACGAAGCTTTGACGCCGCCGCTGGTCTCGCACACCGAGAGCCTGTTTCTGGTCGAGGAGCGTGATCTCGGTCACTGGCATCTTGAGTTCGGTGGACGCATCGAACAACAGCACGTAGATCCCACGGATTCAACGTCGGGCACATACCATTTCGCATATAGCGTTTCGGGAGGAGTGGTCGCGAATTTCGACGACAATTATTCGCTGGGAGTGTACCTTTCGCGTGCCCAGCGAGCACCGAGCCTGGAAGAGCTTTATAACAACGGACCGCATGAAGCGACAAGCACGTTCGAGTTGGGCAGTCGTCAACTGAGCGAAGAAAGTGCGAACAATATCGACATCACGTGGCGCGCTTCCGGAAACGCATGGCCCTGGCAAATCAATCTCTATGCGAATTACATCGAGGATTTCATCTTCACCGAAAATGTCGATACGAATGGCGACGGCGTAGCTGACCGGGTTGACGACGCCGGTCTTGCTACCCGCGATATCGACTCGCTGCTGCTCATTCACTACGCGCAGCACGATGCAGTTTTCTATGGCATCGAGGCGACCGCCAGCAAACACCTGATTCAGGCACCGTGGGGTGATATGGACTTGCGTGCCAGCTTGGACTACGTGCGCGCCGAGCTTAGCAACGGCGATAACTTACCGCGCATTACGCCGCTGCGGGTTGGCGCGGGACTCGATTTCCATCGCGCGCGATGGATGGCGAGCTTAGACGTGTTCCGAGTGGCACGCCAACAAGACAATGCGGAGCTCGAAACCGAGACCGCTGGTTATACTTTGGTCAGCGCCCATCTCAGCTACACGCTGCCACTCGAATCCGCGGACTATGTGATGTCGTTGCGAGCTGACAATCTGTTGGATGAGCAAGCACGCGCGCACACGTCGTTCCTGAAAGACAGCGCGCCGCTGCCCGGTCGCTCGGTAATGTTAAGTTTTCGCGTGCGCTATTGAATGGCCAAGCGCGCGCGCAATGCGCCCTGCCTGACCGACGACCGCAGGCATCCGGAATCACGGCGCAGTGGCTGGCGGACCGGCGTGAATACAGGTATTGGCCTCGCATAACTTATCGATATCCGCATGCCGCTCTCGGCACGCGGTATCGTATTCGGCGACTTTTTCCGCTTCCATGCCAAGCAGCGAACCGGCATAGCGATTCAGTGCTTCGTTCATCTTTTCGCCTGTCGGTGGCGTATCGGTCGCCTGCTGCCAGAACTGCGCGGCGAGTTTTCCAAAAGCATAGGAACGATTCTCCCATTGCCAGCGGCTATCAGCCGCCGCTTTATCCGCCTCGATTGCGGCCAGCGCCGAACAAGTCATCGCGCCGTCGAACGCTTGCCTTAGCGTGTCTTTGTCGGCTGGCGGTTCCTGCGCCAGCGGCGCCGCCATCGCGCCGCACAGCGCGACTAACAGTAGGTATTTCATGCGAGCTCCAGATGCGCGGGCAGAGCGGCCCGCAGTGCCTATATTCTGAACTGCCTCTGTACGTACGACAATCCACCGGGTCACAAACTTGCAAGTGCTTCGCTCACACGCCAACATCGCGGCCCATTCAGAAACGCACCAGACAGGACAACGAACATGGGCGCAGCGGACATTGAAAAACTTTTCGTCGGTACCTGGCAGCTGGGAGATAGTTACTCCGAGAAGGCCGGACAACGCAGCGCGCTGCCGCTCGGCGGACAAGTCATCGGTCAGGTCAACTACGACGCCGCCGGCAACATGGCAGCCCAACTCATGGGCGCTGATCGGCCGCCTTTAAGTTCGCGCAATCCGCAGGAAGTCAGCGATGCCGAATACCGGGTGGCTTTTCAGGGGTACACGAGTTATTTCGGCACCTACGTCATCGACGCCGAGGCGGGCACGGTGACCCACCATGTGCGAGGCGCGTCTGTGCCGAACTGGCCCGGACACGAACAGTTTCGCTACTTTGAACTCGATGGCGAACAGTTGACCCTGCGCACGCCACCAATGCGTGATAACGATGGGGAGAAAGCCGTGCATACACTGGTCTGGCACAAGGTTGCCGGCACCGGCGTCTGAATTCACTAAAACCAACTGCTCTTACACAATCACGTTGCATCGCAGCCCACGGTTCTGGCACGGAAGCACGGCTAACGCGGTCCTAAAGCCGCTCAAGACAACCGGGCATCGCCCGGTGTCTGCCGGCTTTGCAATCATGTGGAATGAACCCACAACGTTCTAATCATCATCAACTGCCGTTGTCCGCAGGCTAAGACGCGACTTCCTTGAGTAGCTCGCCGGCAATGATGAGCTGGCGCACCTGGTTGCTGCCGGCTGCAATCTCCATCACCTTGCCACTGCGATAGAGTCGATTCACTTCGGTCTCGCGCATGAAGCCCATGCCGCCGTGAATTTGTACTGCGTTGTCGAGTACCCGCATGGCGGCGCGGCCCGACTGCAGCAAAGCTGCTGCGGAACGCTTGTGTACCGCACCGCGCCCGCCTTCGCCGGGTTTGATATCGGCGATTTCTCGGCCAACCTGATAAGTCAGCGCCCGCGTCGTTTCCAGATCGGTATACATGTCGGCGATGATGGCCTGAATCATCTGAAAATTTCCGATCGGCTGGCCGAACTGTTTGCGCTGGGTGGCATATTCAAGGGCCAGGTCAAACGCGCGCTGTGCCATACCGAGTGAGAAAAATGCACCGATGACACGCTCAACATCGAGGCCACTCATCATCACCACGTTGCCCTTGTTTTCTTCGCCGACCAGATTGCCGGCCGGCACGTGACAATCGTCGAACACTAATTCGCCAGTAGGGCTACCGCGCCAGCCCATCTTGTCGAGCTTTTGTGCGACCTCGAACCCGGCGAAATGTTTCTCCACGATAAATGCGGAAATACCGTGCTGCTTCTTGTCCAAATCGGTTTTTGCATACACCAGCAGGACATCTGCAACAGGACCGTTGGTGATAAATAACTTGCGTCCGTTGAGCACGTAATCGTCGCCGTCGCGGCGCGCAGTAGTCGCCATACTGCCCAGCGCGTCAGAACCGGCGCCCGGTTCCGTCATGCCAAGTGCACCGATGTAGGTTCCGTCACAAAAACCGGGCAAGTAAGTGCGCTTTTGATCTTCGTTGCAGTTGCGCACCAAATTGTCGACACACAAGTTGTCGCTGGCGAGCATGCCGGCCGCAAAACTATGATTCCAATACGACACCGCCTCGCAGATAAAACACTGCGCCAGCACATCAAGTCCGGCACCGCCATAAGCTTCCGGGACGGTAACGCCGAGCAAGCCTTGTGCGGCAGTCGCCCGAAAGGCGTCCTCGGGAAACCAGTCGTCGTTGTCCATTTGCGGGCACAGCTCGTAGAGCTCTTCGCGCGCATAGCGGTAGGCCAAATCGTAGATCGCCTGATAGTCGGCGTCGAATCCAAACGATGGCAAATTAGGGGCAGTCATTAAATGCTTCTCCGGTCCACGGCTTAGGCCGCGGAAAAAGTATTCAGGTCGCCGCTATGAGTCACGTTCACCGGCCGGCCAATCGGGTTATCACTAAACAGCAGGCTGTGCGCTGCGCCATCATCGGGTGGAGCAACGGCTAGAAAACGCGCGTTATCGGCATTCAGCCGACCGACGATAAAACCACCTGCTCGTTCGCCGCGCGCATACAGCGCCGCATAACTTTCTATCGTTGCTGCGCCATTCGCTTGCTCGGCCACCATCACGTTGCTGCCCGCTTTAGCCTGCGCACGTTCCGTCGAGCTATCGCGCACCTGCCATTCGCCGTCCAGCGTGCGGCTATACAGTCCGGCTGAGTGCTTGGATAAATAGCCGCCGTTGGCCGCGACCAGCGCGTGTGCGCTAGGCAAACCACGTAGCTGCTGCACGACCTCGGCAATGGCGTGCAGGCTGTAGTTGTTCCCAGGTCCGCCGAAGCACGGCAGCCCCCCGGTCAGCGTGAGCGCCCGCGATCCATCGACAGGTAGACCAAGATGCTCGCACGCCCCTGATACAGCGATCGGGAAGCAGCTATAGAAGTCGATAAATTCAACCGCATCGATGCCGACGCCGGCATCCTCGAGGACGCGCGCGAGGGCGAGGCCCTGGGCTGCCGAACTGGCCAGGCGCGGGCGTTCGACGACCGGCAGTTCATCAACGTCGGCGTACGCATTGAGATAAATCCACTGCGCCGGTGGGATGCCGAGTTTGCGAGCCAGCCCAACTGAAGTCATGACCACTGCTGCAGCCTGATTAACGGCATCCTGCGCCACCATCCATTTCGCGTACGGTTCACACAGTGGAAAATTCTGCGCACTGAAAGTCGCGAAATCATCGACCGAACGGGCGGTCGGGAACTGGGCGTAGGGGTTGTTCGCGGCCACGTCACTGAATGGCGCGAACAAGCGCCCGATACCTTGACGGTAAGCCTCACTATTAAGTCCCAATTCATGGCGCCTGGCCTGCTCAAACAAGGCGTAGACCTGAATCGGAAAGGTAATGCCGTGGTCTCGTTCGTAACTGCTCGACATCGGATCGTCAGGCCACAGATCCTCGTATTCGCCCTCGACTTGCTCTGCCCAATCGAGCTCGACACCGGTGCGTTTAGCGTTGCGTATGGTCGCCAATGCCTCGGCGCCGGTGAGGATAGCGGTGCGGACTTCGCCGGCATAAATGGCCTCGGCCATCTGGTTCACCAGACGCTGCGGCGTTTCGCCTCCGACCTCGGCGTAGATCGCGCGCCGCGGTTTAAGTCCGAGTCGATTGGCGACCGACACCGGCATGTTATTCGAGCAGCCGAAAGGGTTCGGCCACATCACGGCGTCTTTGACCGAATGTTCGAACAGACGCGCGACTGCCAGGACATCGACGGTAGCTGACAGATCACCGCTCGCCCCGGCATCCAGCAAGGCGCGGCGTGCGACTTCGGCGGCCATGTCGGCCGGCGACAAGCTGGACTCGGGAGAAGGCGGATTGCGGTCAACATACTGGCCGCTGGCTACAAGTATCGGCGTGTTGTCGTTCATGGCGTTGCAAAACCTGTGAGGGGCATGGACAAGGTCTTAGTTTACTGAATTCCGCGACCGGGTCCGGGCCCCTTGTGGCCGGTCAGCTCGGACAGCTCAGGCGCGGGCAGTGCGACCGGCGGGTAAATTCGATCGCGACCCGATCCAGCGCGGCTATAAATAGGACCAGAGCCGAAACACCATCCAGAAAGGGTGTCGCGCGGCGCCAGCGATGGTGTATCGCAACGTTGGTACCGAGCAGTGATGCTTAGCTTATTTTGGTAATTATTTAGATTAAATAAACGCTCTATTACAATGATTAATAAAGAAGTTTATTGTACGACCAGATCATTAATCACGACGGTACAAGGTCATGACGACAGTAAACAAGCTATTGATTGCGGGACTTCTATTCGGTTTTTCCAGTACACCGGCCATTGCACAGAGCGCCGACGGCACCGGTATTTTCTTTGGTGGTTCCGTTGGTTACGTCAATCTGGATGAAAATTCCGGCGCGGCGGACGACCAAATCACGGCCGCAGGGTTCACTGGCATGGTCGACGTGGACGATACCGACATGGGCTGGAAAGCTTTTGCCGGCTATAACTTCTCGCGCTACTTCGGCTTGGAATTCGGCTACGTGGACCTCGGCGATGCGAAAACCGAGGTGAATCTGACTGCCCCGGGCGCTGCCGTTTCCAGCGCGCAATCGCGCACGGAGATTAGCGGTTACACGGTGACTGCGATTGTGCGTTATCCGTTCACTGATAAATTCGAAATGTTCGGCAAATTCGGCGGACTTTTCTCGGACGTCGATCACACCACCACCGGGACCGGAAGTGCTCTGACGCTCGTCGTTCCGACGGCAGATGAGGGCGACGAGAACATCACGGCCGGGCTTGGAATGAAATACATGGTGAGCGACCACATTGGCGTGCGCGCCGAGTGGGACCGCTACATGGACGTGAGCTTCGGCGACAACAATGTCGATATGTGGTCGATGGGTCTGGAGTTTTCTTACTAACCGATCGGCGACGAAGACTAGTTCGGCACCGCACGCGCCCCAGACAGGGACGCGTGTCGGCCGACCTGCTGGCTCTCAGGCGTGGCTAAAGTCGGCCACCGGGTAGTACGGCTCATCACCGAGCGCATCGACTGCAGCCCAGAATTCCGGCCCCCCGTTCAACTCCCCAATGCTGTCCGCATCGAGCATGTTTGACTGCCGCCGATAGTGCCACTTATCAGGGCACAGGCGACTGGCCTCAGACAGATGTTGCTTGGCACCATCAAGCTGCCCGGCATTGAAAAGATAGCGACCTACACGTACGTGCACAGCAGCCAGTACGTCGCCTTCCGCAGGTCCGCGCATGCGCGCTTTTACTTCTTCCGACGACAACACCGCTGGGCTCGCAGCGCCGTTTTTCACCCAGTCGCGCAGTGCATCCACATAGGTGTTGCGCACCGCCATGCCGTATTCGGCAACCTCATCGGGGATCTCGAACGTCTCGCGGTTCATGTGTTTAGCCATGTCCGCCGTGCCGGCAGATTCCGGTGGCCGAACTATTCGGCCGTCTTCATCAATCCACACGCCCTGGGGCACATTGACCATGCCGTAGAGCTCGCCGACCAGATGATTCTCATCAATCAGACACGGGTAAGTCGGTGGCGCTTGTTTGGTCCACAACTCTGGTGACCAACCCATCAGGCGAGCCAGGACCTCCGGGCGTTCAGCAATGTCAGCTGCGCGGATTTTCGCCTCCACAGCAGCCTTACCGGCGGTATCGAAAGCGACCGCAATGATTTCCAAACCGTCGTCGCGAAGTTCTTCGTAGATTGCCTGCCACACGGACAGGTCGAAGCTACAGCCTCAGTAGGAGCCCCATGAGTGCAGGAAGACTTTTTTGCCGCGATAATCGGATAGTGCGTGTATCTTGCCATCCAGATCCGGCAGTGAAAAGTCGGGCGCCTGATGGCTGAATAGCGCTTCGCGACGCGCGTTAACACTTTCGCCAAAAGCCCAGATGCCGTGCGTTTTATCTTCTACGACAGGTTGCCCGAGATGAGTTGCGAAGGCCGCCAAATCTATCTCACCGGCGTCGTTCAACCAGCTGGCATCAACTCGCACACAGGCGTCGCCTTTGCACAGTCCCTCGGTTTCGAGCTTCCAGCCGGTCGCCAAATGCAGATCTGCCGGCGACAGCCACAGCTGCGCGCCGACCGGCCTGGCCGACACCCCGCTGCGCTCGCGCTCACCATATAAAATCGTGATTTCACTCATAACGTCACTCGTCTCGTAACTCGTTGTCAGGCTGATTTCGAACCCAGAATCCCGTTCAGGGTCGCACTGGGTCGCATGATTCGTTTCACTGTGGCGGCTTGCGCGTGATAGTAGCCGTCAGTCTCCGCTGGCCGGCCCTGCACCGCACTTAGTTCAGCGATGATGGTCTGTTCGTTTTCGGCAAGTGTCTTGGCCAAACCCGCAAATTGGCTGGCGAGTTCCGCGTCCTCGGTTTGCGCGGCCACCGCTTCCGCCCAATACAAACCGAGATAAAAATGGCTGCCGCGGTTGTCCAGCTCACCGGTTTTCCTGGACGGTGATTTATTCAGTTCAAGCAGTTTGCCTATCGCCAAATCGAGTGTTTTGGACAACACAGTGGCGCGTGCATTGCTCTGCTTCAGCCCCATATCCTCAAGTGATACCGCAATGGCCATGAACTCACCGAGAGAGTCCCAGCGCAGGTGATTCTCTTCCTCGATTTGCTGCACGTGCTTGGGCGCGGAACCGCCCGCACCGGTCTCATACATACCGCCACCGGTCAGCATGGGTACGATGGAGAGCATCTTCGCCGAAGTACCCAATTCCATAATCGGGAACAGGTCAGTCAGGTAGTCGCGCAGTACATTGCCGGTAACTGAAATGGTGTCGAGCCCTCGTAACTGGCGCTCCATCGACCAACGGATGGCTTCGTTGTAAGACATCACCCGGATATCGAGGCCGTTGGTATCGTGTTCGGTGAGATAGTGCTCGACCTTGGCCAGCAGTTGCTGGTCGTGAGCGCGCTCGGGATCGAGCCAGAATACGGCTGGGTTGCCGGAATTGCGCGCGCGGTTGACCCCCAGCTTGACCCAGTCGCGCACCGGCGCGTCCTTGGTTTGGCAGGCGCGCCAGATATCACCCTCTTCCACGACATGCTCGGTCAGCACTGTGCCGTCCTCGCACACGATGCGCATGGTGCCGGGCGCGGTGGATTCGAACGTCTTGTCATGCGAGCCGTATTCTTCGGCCTTTTGCGCCATCAAGCCAACGTTTGAAACCGAGCCCATGGTGGTCGGATCGAAGGCACCATGATTTTTACAGAAATCGATAATCTCCTGATAAATGCGCGCATAGGTGCTCTCCGGCATCACCGCCTTGGTGTCCTTGAGCTTGCCGTCCGGTCCCCACATTTGCCCGGAACTGCGAATCATTGCGGGCATGGAAGCATCGACAATGATGTCGCTCGGCACGTGCAGGTTGGAGATGCCTTTCACTGAATCAACCATCGCCAACTCGGGACGCGCGGCGTAGCAGGCCTGAATGTCCTCTTCAATCTCTTCACGTTTGGAGCGCGGCAACGTAGCGATCTTCTCGTAGACGCTACCCAGACCATCGTTGGGATTTACCCCGAGGTCGTGGAACAGCTCGCCGTGTTTTTCAAACACCTCGTGATAGAACACTTTCACCGCGTGCCCGAATACGATCGGGTGTGAGACTTTCATCATCGTTGCCTTGACGTGCAGCGACCACATCACGCCGGTCTTTTTGGCATCCTCCATGGAATCCTCGAAGAAGTGGCGCAGCGCTACGGCACTCATAAACATGCCATCGATAATCTCGCCAGCCTGCAGAGTGAGTTCTTTCTTGACCTCGGCGGCGCCATCAGAACCGGTGAATTCAATCCGGACTTTGGTTTCCTTTGTCACCGTGGCGGATTGCTCGCTGGAGAAAAAATCACCCCCGCGCATATAGTCAGCGTGCGTGCTCGACGCCTTGCTCCAGCGGCCCATTGAATGGGGGTACTTGCGCACAAATGCTTTCACGGCAGCGGGCGCGCGACGGTCAGAATTGCCCTCACGAAGGACCGGATTCACCGCACTACCAAGGACCTTGCCGTAGCGCTGCTGAATTGCGCGCTCTTCATCCGATTGAGGATCTTCGGGATAAGCGGGTATCGCGTAACCCTGCTCTTGCAGTTCGGCGATGCATTCTTTGAGCTGCGGGGCGGAAGCGCTGATATTGGGCAACTTGATGATATTGGCATCGGGGTCCTGGGTCAGGGCGCCGAGGAAAGCCAGGCCGTCTTCGACTTTCTGTTCCGCAGTGAGATGCTCTGGAAACGTCGAAAGGACGCGACCGGCCAGAGAAATATCGGTAATTTTGACGTCGATGCCGGCCGCCGAGGTAAACATTCGGACAATGGGAAGCAGGGAGCAGGTCGCCAGCGCTGGCGCTTCGTCGGTGAGGGTGTAGTAAATCGTATGTTTATTTTTACTCATTGTTCCTGGTACTGGTTCGGCTAGTGGCCGCGCGGCGTGATTCTGCGACGCCTTGGGACCGGCAATTACGGCGACTGAACGCAAGCTCGCAAGCAGGCATTTATCGGGCGTTGACGCCGTGCCCAGCGAAGTCGTCGTTCGAGCACGGTACGCGCCCGATTTTAACCCCATTTACGCCTTAAATGCCGGCTCAATTCTCTTCTCGGCGATGGCTTCGGCCCAGTGCGCCGGGAAGCGACCGTTGGCGTGGTGGTGTGGCAATGATTGGCTGGCGGGGCAGGGCAACGAAGAAAAAAAGGGGCAGGGCTCTTTTCCGTCTGGAGGGCCGCGTACGGCGCAAAGGTTTAAGCGGAATTACGCCCTGCCCCCTTTGCCTGTAGTGAAGCAGAAGCCATCCCGCTTGGCAATCATCTACGTAACGCTTACCTCGCTCGCCGGCATTTGCGAACATACCCGATGAACCGCTGACCCTCAGAATTGCCGGCCCGGAGTGACACTATGCCCAGAGAACTCATCGATATCTCCATGCACCTCGAAAACGATGTGGTCTCCGACCCGCCGGGCTATGGTCCGAGCATCGAATACATCACCCACAAACAATCAGCCAAAGACGTGGTGGAGTTTTTCCCCGGCCTGGAAGAAAAGGATTTGCCGGACAGCGAGGGCTGGGCGATCGAGTGGGTCAAGCTCATGACACACAACGGCACCCACCTCGATGCGCCCTACCATTTTCATTCGACGATGAATAAAGGTGAGCGCGCGATCACCATCGACGAGGTGCCATTGGACTGGTGCCTGCAAGCCGGTGTGAAACTCGACTTCCGCCGCTTCGCAGATGGTTATGTTGTCACTGCACAGGATGTGGAAGCCGAACTGGCGCGCATCGGTCATGACTTACAGCCGCTCGATATCGTGGTCGTTAACACGCGCGCCGGCCAACGCTACGGCGAGGATGACTATGTTTCAGCAGGATGTGGAATCGGACGAGAAGCGACGCTTTACCTGCTCAATCGCGGCGTACGCTTGACCGGGACAGATGGTTGGAGCTGGGATGCGCCGTTTGTGCACACTCGTGAAAAATACGCCGAAAGTGATAACGCCGAACTGATCTGGGAAGGCCATAAGGCCGGCCGCGAAACCGGCTACTGTCACCTTGAGAAACTGCACAATCTCGAAGCGTTGCCAGCGAACGGTTTTATGGTCAGTTGCTTCCCGGTCAAAATTCGCGGCGCGTCGGCAGGCTGGACTCGCGCTGTCGCAATTCTCGAAAACTGAAGTACGGTCGCTGCCTTAAGCTACGAGAAGCGCATCAACTCAGGCGCCGCGCACGAAAGCGGCGCTTTTTAATGCGCCCGGACGCGAGGCCTTTAAACGCAGTTTCGAAGCAACGACGCTGAATCGCGACGTACGACCGTTGCGGGAAGATGTCGATTTTCCCGATGGCGTCCGCGGGCACCCCGGCGCTGCCAGTGAGCGCGCCGAGCAGGTCGCCCGCGCGCAATTTATCCTGCCGCCCGCCATCGATAATCAGCGTTGCCATTGGCGCAACCAGTGGCTTTATGGGCTCGCGAGTAGCGGCTAACTTTCGCCACTCAATGGCTTCGCGTAGCCCCTCCTCAATCGCTGCAACCCGCCGGCGGTCTTTTCCGAGGCATAAACTGACAGCCAATCCGCGGCGTCCGGCACGGCCGGTGCGACCAATGCGATGCACATGAATCTCCGGCTCATGGGCGAGTTCGTAATTCACCACCAGCGGCAGGGCTTCGATGTCGAGTCCGCGCGCGGCGACGTCGGTCGCCACCAGTAAGGTTGCGCTGTGGTTGACGAAACGCAATAACACCTCGTCTCGATCACGCTGCTCGAGATCCCCATGTAACGCCAATGCTGAATGGCCGCTTTCGGCCAGTTGGGTGCACAATTCGCGCACGCTTTGTTTGGTGTTACAAAAAATCACGGCGGCGTCCGGCCGTTGCTCATCGAGCAAACTCGTCAACACGCCAAACCGGCTCCATTCATCGACTTCAACGAAGACCTGTTGAAGCTCGTTGGCACTGAGCACTGCCGCCACACTGACGGCAACGGGATCACGCTGAAAATCCGCACTGATCGCGCGAACTTCATCAGCATAGGTCGCTGAGAACAACAGCGTCTGACGCAGCGCAGGCACACTCGCGGCAATCGCGGTAATGTCATCGTTGAACCCCATATCGAGCATGCGGTCGGCTTCGTCCAGCACCAACACACCGACCTGCGACAAGTCCAAAGCGCCGCGTGTGATCAAGTCAACGATGCGACCAGGCGTCCCAATGACAATATGCGGCTCGTGCGCCAGCGAGGCGACATGGGTGCGCACCGGCACCCCACCGCACAGGGTCAGGACTTTGACATTAGGAATGCAACTCGCGAGCCGGCGCACTTCACGACTAACCTGCTCGGCCAGCTCGCGCGTCGGGCACAGCACCAAACCCTGCAGCGACACCGCGCCCGCATCCAGGCGCGAGAGCAGCCCGAGCGCAAATGCGGCCGTTTTGCCACTGCCGGTTTTAGCTTGCGCAATCACGTCCTGACCGGCCAGGATCGCGGGCAGGCTGGCTGCCTGTACCGGGGTCATGGTGCGATACTCGGCCGCCTCCAGGGCTTGGCGCAGGGCCGGCTTCAGATCGACGTCAGTAAATTGGGCCATGCGCCATGATCGCACAGCCGCGCCCGCCGGCGGACCATCAAGCGACGAAATGTCTCCCGCCGTATGCCGCTGTGAAGTGATCGCATAAGGCGATGTGCAGCGCCATTAGGCGTCGCAATGACATTCAACTCCCCGCCAGCGCGGGTTGCGCATACAATAGGCCGTTCACCCTATTGCCGGAGTCCCCGTCATCGATAAAGTTCTCACCGACGTTTGTTTCGAAAATTTCGCCTTACACCCTCAATTGCTCCAAGGCCTGGAAGAAGCCGGCTTCATCCGCTGCACGCCCATTCAGGCCATGACCTTGCCCGCCACGCTCGAAGGTAAAGACATCGCAGGCCAGGCCCAGACCGGTACGGGCAAAACTGCGGCTTTTCTGGTCGCGGCCTATAACCGGCTACTCAATCAACCTGCCATGCCACAGCGCCGCGCTGAAGATCCGCGCATGGTCGTGCTCGCACCGACCCGCGAACTGGCAGTACAAATCGAAAAAGATGCGCGCCAGATTGGCGCCAACACAGACATTCGGCTGGCGCTCATTTACGGCGGTGTTGATTACGAAAAACAACGCGCGACTCTGCAAGCAGGCGTCGATCTGATTATCGCGACGCCAGGTCGCTTGATTGATTACATCAAACAGGACGTCGTCAGCTTCCGCGCCATCGAGTTGATGATCATGGACGAAGCCGATCGCATGTTTGAATTGGGCTTCATTAAAGACATCCGCTACTTGCTGCGGCGCATGCCGGATGCAAGTGAACGTCAAAATCTGCTGTTTTCAGCAACACTGAGTAACCGCGTTCTCGAACTTGCTTACGAGCATATGAACGACCCCGAGAAGATGGTCGTTGAAAGCGAAAAAATCACCGCTTCCAGTGTCGCTCAGTGCGTTTATTTCCCCGCCACCGAGGAAAAGCTGCCGTTATTGCTCGGACTGCTGTCACGCATGGAAGCCGATCGCAGCATGGTCTTCGTAAACACCAAATGGGCCTGTGAGCGCGTCGCGTTAACCCTCGAGCGCGCGGGTTACAAGGTTGGTGTGCTGTCTGGCGATGTACCGCAAAAGAAACGCGAGTCCCTGCTACGCCGCTTCGTTCAAGGAGAGCTCGAACTGCTGGTTGCAACCGACGTGGCCGCACGCGGCCTGCATATTCCCGAAGTCAGCCATGTATATAACTTCGACCTACCGTTCGATCAGGAAGACTATGTGCACCGCATCGGGCGCACGGCACGCCTCGGCGCGAAAGGAGATGCAATCAGTTTCGCGTGCGATGAGTACGCCATGGGTCTGCCGGACATTGAAACGTTCATCGACCAGAAAATCCCGGTAGAGAAAATCACCGCCGAATTGTTGCTCCCGCTGCCTTCACGCAAGCCACGCCAGGACAAAGACGGCCAGGCTTCGGCGCCGAGCGTCATCGAAGACGCGATGGCCGACTCGGCCGAAGAACGACGCAAGCGCCGCGAGCGCGACCAGCGCGACGGTCGCGGTCGCTCGGGTGGTGGTGGCGGCGGTGGCCGCAGCCGCCAGGGTGGACGCGACAAACACCAGCGCGATGATCGCCAGGATGTGCAAAAGGCCGCTGCGGCAGATGCGCGACCAGCGGCCCGGACGGGTCCGGCAGATGCGGGCGAGGCACCAAAAAGACGGCGGCGGGGACGCGGCAAGCGCAAGGCCAACAGTGAGGCCAGCGCGGCCCAGCAGAGCGCCGGCGGCGAACAAAGCGTCCAGCCGAGCAGTGCGCCGACGCCGAAGCTGACCGCACGCATCAAACAGACTTTCCGCTCCCTGGCCCGCCGACTGGGTGGTGGCGGCGGACGCGGCTAGTCGACAGCCGCACCTGACCGTCCAAACGACGACGACACCTCGACCGCGTGACGACAGGCTGGACGTCGCAGGGCCATGCTGGTCCCTGTGCACGGCTGGCCGCGGCGCGGCGACGAGTAGCGCACTTTCCTTTATTCCTGCCCTACGACGGTTCAAGCGATGAAGATCCCGGATAAGTTGCAACCTCTCATAGATGACGGCATCGTCGACGAAGTCATCCGTGCGTTGCGTAGCGGCAAGGAAGCATCTATTTATATCGTTCGCTGCGGCGATGAACTGCGCTGTGCAAAGGTTTACAAGGACCTACGCACGCGTGGATTCCAGGCCCGCGCGCAATATCAGGAAGGGCGCCGCGTGCGCAGCTCGCGGCAGGCGCGGGCGATGGGTCGCAGTACCCGTTTCGGGCGCAAGGCTCAGGAGACCGCCTGGAAAAGCGCCGAAGTCGACGCCTTGCGGCATCTCGCTACGGCCGGCGTACGAGTGCCCGAAGTGTTTGGATTCTTCGACGGTGTTTTGCTGATGGAATTAGTCAGTGATGCCAACGGTGAAGTCGCGCCGGATCTCGGTGAGTTGTCACTCAGCGAGGAACTTGCACGCGAGTATCACGAATTTCTTATCGGCCAGATCGTACGCATGCTGTGCGCCGGTCTTGTGCACGGCGATTTGTCTGAATACAACGTTCTCGTTGATGCGCAGGGCCCGGTCATCATCGATCTGCCGCAAGTCGTTAGTGCAACCGGGAACAACAATGCTGAAACGATGCTGATGCGCGACGTGAACAACATTACCGCGACGCTGGGACGCAGCGCGCCGGATTTGTTGAGCACCCGCTTTGGTGAAGAGATGTGGCTGCGCTTCGAACGCGCCGAGCTGCAGCCCGACAGCGTGTTGACGGGCGAATTCATCGACGACGAACGAAGCGCCGATGTTGAAGGCACGCTAATCGCAATTGAAGATGCGCGTGAACAGGAGCTGCTGCGTCAGGCCGGGCGCGAAGCAGCGGAAGAACCGTAAAGCGCGCTTTAGCAACCTTCACAGCCGAAATTCAAAGTGAACAGCACGGCATCACCCCCCAACGGTGCGTCCTGTCACAGACGCGGAATCCGTCGCCACAAACCACACGCATGCCACCTCATGAAATAATTGCCAGCGGGCTCACGCCAGATCACGAAGCCCTGACGCTCACCGTTGAACATGGTGATCACGTCGTCCGTGTGCGTGGCGAGCTGCTGATGTCGAGTCGGCTAACCGGTTCGGAACAGGCGATGGCCAGACTCGCGTGCAGTGAGCTGGCCATGCCACGCGCGCCGCGCGCGCTGATCGCCGGCCTCGGCATGGGTTTTACCCTGCGCGCGCTGCTCGATGAGTTCGATCATAGCGCCAGCGTTGATGTCATTGAGCTACTCGACGATGTTGTCAGCTGGAATCGCGGGGTCCTCGCCGAGCACGCACAGCGCCCGCTTGAGGATCCGCGCGTGCAGCTCCATTGCGGTAATTTGAGTACCTACCTCACGACTGTTAGCGCTCCGTACGACACTATCCTCATTGATATCGACAATGGGCCGGAGGCATTCACGGTGTCGAGCAATCAGACCGTCTATTCCGCGGCCGGGCTCAAACAGTTGTATCAGGCGCTAACCATCGGTGGCGGTGTGATCGTGTGGTCCGCGTTTCGCAGCCCCGGTTTCGAGGCCCGTCTACGCGCGGCCGGCTTCGAGGCCCGCAGTGTGAGCGTCCGTGCGCGGACCGGGGCGCGCAAAGGTGCACGTCATACGTTGTTTTTCGGCAAACGGATCGCCGGATCAGACTGACGAACACACACCACCGGAAATACCGGGGCCCCGTGGTTCAATCGGCCGGGCGCCTACGACCTGCAGCCAGATCGAATGCTTCCTTGTTGTTGTTACGCGCCAGCAAATGGGCTTTTATCGCCTTAATATAGGTTTCGACCTCCTGCCGAGAAGACCAGTTTCGCCGCCCCGATTCCTGCGCCGTCTTGTCCAGTAAGGCTCGCACTTCGGCGTTGTAGACGGCCTGCGCGCGCCAGTTCTCAATCCGATCACCGGTGGTCGCCTTCATCACAAAGCGATTTGCTTCCTGGTGGTGTCCAATCACGTTGAACTGGTCGTAACCATCACCCCATGGTGCCGGCAGGCAATAGACTTTGGCGCCAGGCACGAAACTTTTCACCGACCGTTTGCTTGCCGGCGCCTTGCGCTCAACAATATTGCCGATCAGGCACCATTGAGGTCGTCCGCCTTTTGCACGTGCCATCGCTTTGGTCCAGAAGATGTGAAATCAACCGGCGCGATGATACCGCGCTCGCCGCGGCTTTGTAGCGCTCATCGCCCTATCCGTACCGGTTCAGGCTATGGCGCGGGCTGCAGCTCGATTACACTCATCGCGCACCGTGACAGGATCCAACGTATGAACACATGGCAAATTGGTGACGTAAAAGTAACTCGCATTGTGGAAATGGAAGTGACTGGCGGCAGTCGTTTTATCCTTCCAGACGCAACACCCGAGGCAGTCCAAAGCATCGAGTGGCTGGTACCACATTTCGCCAACCCGGCCGGCAAACTGATTATGAGCATCCATGCTCTGATCATCGATACTGGCAGCCGGCGCATCATCGTCGATACCTGCCTGGGTAACGACAAAACGCGCAATATGCCAACCTGGAACATGCTGCAGGGACCATTCCTTAACGATCTTGCGGCGGCCGGCTACGCGCGCGAGAGCATCGACACCGTGCTGTGTACTCACCTGCACGTTGATCATGTCGGTTGGAACACCATGTTGGTTGATGACCGGTGGGTACCGACTTTCAACAACGCCCGCTACCTGATTGCGCGCGAGGAATGGGCCTATTGGGAACAAACCGGCGACACGGACTATGGACCGGTACTGGAAGATTCCGTACAACCCATATTCGACGCCGGGCTCGTTGATCTGGTCAACCAGAACCATAAAGTATGTGACGAAGTGTGGTTGGAACCGACCCCCGGACACACGCCCGGCCATGTCAGCATCCATATCGCGTCACGCGGAGAGCAGGCGCTCATCACCGGCGATTTCATTCACCACCCTTGCCAGTTCGCACGCCTGGATTGGGGAAGCACTGCCGATGTTGACCAGACCGGTGCAAGCGCCATGCGTGCCAGCACTTTTGACAAATATGCCGACACGCCCGTGCTGGTAATCGGGACCCATTTTGCGACGCCCAGTGCGGGCCACTTGAAGCGTGATGGCGACGCCTATCGCCTCGACGTCTAATTGCACTATCGATAAGGAAGATTTATGAGCGCAAGTCCCGATCAAGTTTTGACCCAGGCAATCGCAGACGGTGCCGTGCCCGGCATCGTCGCTCTCGCAGCCGATAGCTCAGGCGTGGTCTATCAAGGCGTACATGGACACACCAGTGGTGACCGCCGTACCGAAATGCGCCTGGACAGTGTGTTTCGCATCGCATCTATGACCAAAGCAGTCACCGCAGCAGCAGCCATGCAGCTGCTCGAACAAGGGCGGCTAAAACTCGACGAGCCGATGAAAATCCACGCACCGCAGCTTGGCGAAGTACCAGTGCTGCTCGGCTTCGATGATGACGGTACACCGCAGACCCGTGCGCCGGCTCGCGACATCACTTTGCGCGACCTACTGACCCACACATCAGGCTATTCCTACGATCTCTTCAATGCCGATGTAGCGCGTTATATGGAGCACGAAAAGCTGCCCTCGATTGCGACCTGCATGAACGATTCGCTGCGTGCACCGCTGCTGTTTGACCCGGGCGAGCGCTGGGAATATGGCATCGGTATCGACTGGGTCGGCAAAATCGTCGAAGCGGTCAGTGGCGAGGCACTCGAAGATTATCTACAGGCACATCTTTTCTCGCCGTTGGGTATGACTGATACGAGCTTCCTGCTGCGCAGCGACATGCAGCAACGACTGGTCGCAGCAAGTGCGCGCGACGCGGATGGTTTTCAAAGCATCGAGTTCGACTTTCCGAGCGATGGAGACTTTCACATGGGTGGTGGCGGTCTGTATTCAACCGGACCGGACTACCTGCGATTTACGCGCATGCTACTTGGCGGTGGGATGCTGGACGGCGTGCGTGTGCTCGAGGAAAAAACTGTCGCGCTGATGGGCGAGAACGCGATCGGTGATATCGAGGTGCCACCACTGGCCAGCGCCAATCCAGCCGTTGCGCTGGAAGCAGAAGCATTCCCCGGCCAGATCAAACGCTGGGGACTTTCGTTCATGCTCAACACCGAGGACGTAGCTGGCTGCAGAGCGGCCAATAGTCTGGCTTGGGCGGGTGTACACAACACGTTTTTCTGGATTGATCCAACGCGGCGGTTCACTGGCGTTATCATGATGCAGTTATTACCGGCTAACGATCCCAAAGTACTGGGCACCCTGGGTGCCTATGAACGGGCTCTATATGCGCGGCTGTGAGGTAAGCGAAAGGCCAGCCTGACTGCGCTGGCGACTCACGACGCCCACTTCCTTTATTTACCAGTAAACAGAGAGTTTTTTTGAGATGACGAGTTCGAGCAAGCGCGATTATCGCGTGATCATTATCGGTGCGGGTCCAGGTGGGCTGTGTACAGCCATCAAGCTTCAGGAAGCGGGCATCAAAGATTTCGTCGTCCTGGAGAAGGCGACCGACATCGGCGGTACGTGGTGGCACAACCAATATCCGGGCGCTGAATGCGACGTGATGTCGCATCTTTATTCGTTCTCGTTTGAACTCAAACGCGACTGGTCGCGACCCTTCGCAGGTCAGGCTGAAATTCTCGACTACCTGCATCACTGCGCGGACAAATATGACGTGCGACCGTACTGCCGTTTCGGGCATGCGGTCACGGACTCGCGCTGGAATGACGAAGCCGCAGGTTGGGAAGTCACCACGGACGACGGCGAGGTCTTTCGTGCACCCTTTGTGATCAGCGGCATCGGCATGTTCAACGAATTGGTATGGCCGGATATTGACGGACTCGATACCTTCAAAGGCACGTTGTTTCATTCCGCACGCTGGGATAAGAGCGTTGACTTGACCGGCAAACGCGTTGCAGTAATCGGCTCGGCGGCGAGTGCAGTCCAGTTTGTTCCGCAGATCGCGAAGCAGACCGGTCAATTACATTTGTTCCAGCGCACAGCGAACTGGGTTATCCCGAAAGACGATTCGCCCTATACGCAGGAGCAACTCAAGCACCTGCGCGATGAGCCGAATGCCATTCATGAATCCCGCGCACAGATTTACAAAGACCTGAACGCCTTCATTCTCTTTAATGACCCTGATGCGCTGCAAGAAGCGGAGGCGGCAGGGATAGAGAATATGTCCGTGATCGAGGACGAAGCACTGCGCAAAAAACTCGTGCCCACCCATCCATTCGGTTGCAAGCGCCCGCTGTTCTCAAATCTCTACTACCCGATTTTCAATCGCCCGGACGTGGAACTGGTGACCGACAAAATAACCGGACTGACAGAAACCGGCGTCATGACCGCTGATGGCCAGGAACGTGAAGTCGATGTGGTGATTGTGGCGACCGGCTTCCAGGTCACGCGCTACTTATCCGCCATTAATGTGGTTGGCCGCAAGGGCGAACGGCTGGACGATGCCTGGAGCGACGGCGCACAGGCCTATCTCGGCATTACCACGCATGGTTTCCCGAACTTGTTCATGTTGTACGGCCCCAACACCAACAACGGATCTATCCTGTTCATGCTTGAGCGTCAGGTCGAGTACACCGTGCGCCAGATTCAGCGCGTCGAGGACGAAGCACTCGGTTGGATTGATGTGCGCGCCGATGTCGAAACCGACTACAACGACACGATGCAGCGCGACATTACGACCGTAAAAGTCTGGCAGGCTGATTGCGGTCACTATTACAACGCCAAATCGGGGCGCATGGTGACGCAGTGGCCACATGATTTGGATGAGTACACTGCCCGGACCGCGGCGGATGATGCGCAGGCCTACGAAACGGGTGCGGCTGCGAACCAGGCGTAAATCGATTCCGGATCGGATGACGGCAGCTCGTGAGTTGCCGTCATCACTCTTTTCGCGGCTTAGAATTCGCGGCGAGTGCCCTGCCGCCACTTGTTGGTGGGGACGAATCCGCTCCGCTCCGCAGGGCGGGGCTCGTTGACCCACAATTCCCGATCCGGGTGCATGCCGGCACCGAATATCGCAGACACCGCACTGCGACGCATGCGATTGAGTAAACGGGTATCGGCATCGCCGCACGCTGGATGCATACCGCCATTGTCATCGACGACCGCCTGCCAGTCGGCCTGACGTTTGGCAGCAACGGCTGCATCGTTCAAGGGCGTACAGTTCAGTTCACTAACGTTTAGATCGACGACAATTTCGTCGCCGTTCTCGATCAACGCGATCGGCCCGCCGAGCGCCGCTTCCGGCCCCACATGGCCAATCACCAAACCCACCGAGCCACCCGAGAAACGCGCGTCGGTCATGAGTCCAACCACGATATTTCGTTGCCGACACAGCGTGGTAATGCGCGAGGTTGAGTCGAGCATTTCGGGCATGCCTGGCGCACCGCTCGGGCCTTCATAGCGGACGATGACCATGTCGTGATTCTGAAAGCTGTCCGGCGCGTCGGCCAGCGTGTCGAGCAATGCCTGTTCGGAGTTGAAAACGCGGGCGGAACCTTTGAACAGATTATCTTCGAGACCGCCTTCGACGCCGGCAAGTTTTAATACGGCGCTGTAGTCGGGTGACAGATTACCGCCGAGTACTCGCAGCCCGCCGGTCGGCTTATAGGGTTCTTTGACCGTGTAGATGACTTTACCGTCCGGAGCGGGCGGATTGAGTCGCTTGATTTGTTCTGCCAGCGTCTCACCGGTGCAGGTCAGCGTCTCGCCGTTCAACAGCCCGGCTTCAAGCAATTCCTTAACAATCACCTGCGCGCCGCCAACGGCGTCGATATCGACCATCGAATACAGGCCGTACGGACGCGCATCGGTGAGCACCGGCACCACGTACTGGGAGAGATGATTAAATTCCTCCGGCGTCATGATGTCGGCCCAGAAATTCTTGTAGCCCGCCGCGCGCGCGATCTCTGGCGCGTGCAATACCACGTTGGTGGAACCGCCAACCGACATCGCCACAATCACGGCGTTGCGAATCGAATCACGACTCACGATATCTCGCGGCGTGATGCCCTTATCGATGAGGTGCTTCAGGTGCGTAACCAGTTCGTCGGCGAAGACTTCAGTACGCCGTGAATCATCGGACGCGGGCGCAATCATATGCAGCGGTTGCAGACCGACCACGCCGATAAAAATCTGCATGGTGTTGTAGGTGAACATGCCACCACAGCTGCCATAACCCGGGCACGCGTCACAGGCGACGCGTTTCTTGTACGCTTCGTCATCGTGGGCCGCAGCCTGGAATCCGCTGACGATGTCGAGCATTTCGCCAGATTGGGAATCGGTGCCCGGTCTAATCGGGCCGTCCGACATGATGATGGCCGGGCGGTTGTGCTCCAGCATCGCGGCCATCGTGCCGACCGGCGGTTTGTCGCAGGCCACTACGGCAATCACGCCTTCCAGTCCGCTTGCGCTCAAATGCTCGCAAACGCTGTCATGCGTTACTTCCCTGCCGATCAAGGAGTAACGCATTTCGCGGGTACCGTTGCGCATACCGTCTGACGTCGCAACGGTGTACTCCGGCTGCACCAAGCGCATTGGAATTTCGCCATCCGCGCGACCGATGCGGGCGCGCAGTGCCTCGTGGATAGCCTCCGCTTTGCGCTGCACACCGATGTAACACTGGCTGTCACCCTTGTTGCCAATCACACCTACCGATGGTGCGTGAATCAACTCGGGGTCGGTACCCAGTTCGCGGGCAATACCGTAAGTCTGGGCGCTACGGCCAGGGTTTGAATCGATCAGAACAGGATCTTTAGCCACAGAAGTTCACTCCAAATAGTGCGGTCGTATCGGTGATGGGCGAGCGTAGGTTACCGCAACGACGCGTCGGCCCGAAATGGTGTGCACAGGTCTGGCTATGAAAAGCGCAGGTTTATTTGGCCTCGGCCCCATTTTGCAGCCGGTCCGTGCGAAGCCCTGTAGCGGAGAAACCGGCCGCCCTAGGGAGAGGCCTGCACGCGCGCAGTCGAGAAAAGGGCAGCCATTGTGCGGGTGAGCTCACTCACGATTGGGGAGCTGAGCCCGCGTTCGTGCACGGCCAAACTCACGTATTGCGCGAGATCAGCGGGCTCATGCAGTCGTCCCAGTGTGACCACGAGTTCGGCGATGCGCTCCCCGATACGCATCAAGGCGGGGCGCAATACGCTCGACAGATCAGCTGCGGTCGCTGTCATCGTGATTTCATGGACCAGCGTCGCACGCTGTATATGTTTGGCGGCAGTAATTTGAGCGCGATAGAAATCGCGCACGGCGAGCGCTGTTGGCGGCTCTCGCCGGCGTCGATCTGCGGCGGCATTCACCTTGCGTACTGCCACCTCGAGCACTCGTTGCTCTTGTTCGAGATCTTCGATTGCGATGCCGCCGGCGCGCTTACTCTCGGCCACCCACGGCATTAACGTCAGGCGCTCGTCCATCGCGGCGAGCAGCGCGTTCACGGGTTCGGCAGTAGTTAGGTGCCGTTGATTACCAACAGCCTCCCGACGCAAATTCGCGAGCGTACCGTCTGCCTCACGCGCCAACATCCAGGCATCGAATCTGCGTGCCAGGTCGGCCAGTTCGGAGCGAAACCAATACGCTTTGCGGTCTTGCGTCCAGGGCCCGAGCAACGCCGCGCGAGTCAGGCCGTGCAACCAATGCGGAGCTTCGAGTGTGTCGGTGACGATCGCATCCGCGTGACCATCGATAAGTTGTTGGCGTACTTCGCCGTTGTCAGCGATTGGCATAATCGTGGCGTGTTGAAAATGCGCGCGCGTCACCCATTCCAGATGACCACCCTGATTGACCGCAATGCGCATGCGCGCCTGATTGAAATCCCCGAGCGTCACTGCCGGTGTTTGTTCGGGATCGAGACCTTGAGTCCGATAGATCAGCACCGCGCCGCTATTCATGACCGGGACACTGAAGCGCCCGAGTGCGGAGCGATCGGCACGCACCGTCACGCCGCTCATCACCACGTCGAAGCGGCCTGCCTTGAAGTCGGTGGACAGGTCGCGCCAGACAAATGGCACCCATTCGATGGTGTAGCCGTGCTCATGCGCAAAAGCTTCGGCGACGGCAATATCGAGGCCGCGAAACGCTGGCTCGGCGTCGGTGGCGATGCTGAAAGGCGCATAATCGCCTGAGGTGCCAATGCGTAGAACCTGCACAGGTGCGCCATCGGCAAGCGCCGGGCGCGCGATGGCGATTAGTACTGCGAGCAAGCACGCTAGCGTGGAGTGCACACTACGCTTTCGAGCGTCAAAACTGATGCGGCGCTTGGAAACGATGCTTTTTACATCCCGTTGCGCGCAAGATGTAGCGCGCGTGGCGGGCTCGATTCTGCGGCCTTGCGCAACACGGCATGGCGAGCCAGGAATCAGCGTATGAACACGACGCATTCTGAGAACCGTACTTAGGTTCGATAATCGGCGTTGATGGTGATGTAGCCGTGCGTGAGATCACACGTCCAGACCGTCGCACTACCGCTGCCAAGGCCAATCTCAACGTCAATATCAATCTCGCTACCCGTTAAATGCTGAGCGACCGGCGCCTCGTCGTAGTCGGGCACCACGCATCCCTCGCGGGCTACAGTCACGCCGCCGAAGCTAATCGCGAGGCGGTCACGATCGGCGGGCTCGCCAGCCTTGCCGATGGCCATCACCACCCGCCCCCAGTTCGCATCTTCGCCAGCAATCGCAGTTTTAACCAGTGGCGAGTTGGCGATGCTGAGCGCGATAATTTTCGCGCTGTCGTCGCTCGTCGCGCCGGTGACCGATACGGCAATGAACTTGCTCGCACCTTCACCGTCGCGCACCACCAACTGCGCCATTTGCAGACACAAGGCGTCAAGGGCAGTTTGAAACGCTTGTGCGCCTGCGTCGTGCGTTGATTGCAGACGCACCCCTTCGAGCTGGCCGGTGGCAAACGCGAGCACGGTGTCACTGGTTGAAGTATCGCTGTCGACGGTGATGCAATTGAAGGTTTTTGCGGTGGCCGTTTCGAGCATCGTTTGCAGCAAACTGGCTTCTACACAGGCATCGGTAAAGATGTAGCCGAGCATGGTCGCCATGTCAGGGGCAATCATGCCCGAGCCTTTGATGATGCCGTTCAAGTTCACGGACTGACCATTGATCATGGCGGTGACCGTAGCGACCTTGGGAAATGTGTCGGTGGTCATAATTGTCGCTGCGGCATCGAGCCAACTGCACGGCTCAGCGCCGAAAACCGCCTTTAAGCCCGCCTCGGCACGATCTTTGGGTAACGGTTCACCAATCACCCCGGTCGAAGAAACGAATACCTGTTCCGGATCGCAGCCTAATTCAGCGCTCACCAACGACAAAATGAGCTGTACCGCTTCGCTCCCGCGTACGCCGGTAAATGCGTTCGCATTGCCGGCATTAACCACCAGCGCCCGCGCCTTCTCGCCGCGCAGTGCCGTGCGACACCATTCCACTTCATTCGATGGACAACGACTCTGCGTCAAAACCCCGGCGACCGCAGTACCTTCAGCAAGCTCAACGAAAGTCAGATCGCAACGATCCCAGTCTTTGTAGCGCGCATTGGCAATACGCGCCGTCACCCCCGCTATGGGCGGCAATTCCACAACGCTTGATGGCGCCAAAGGCGAAATGGTCGACACGATGATGGCTTCCTTCTGAAAACAGCTTACGACGCAGGGGCGACATGATAATGCCGCAACTAATTCGGGGACAGTTACTGTATTTCCAGTGCCGGAAATACAGTAACTGTCCCCGAATTAGGCGCAATTAGTTCCCGAACTAGGATTCCGTCGCGATCGCGGACCGGCTAATCAGCCCTTAGTCGAGGTACTCCAGACTGGCGCCCCGGCGGTGTTCCGAGGGGGACAAATCACTGCCCACGGTCGTGCTGGCCAAACTCAAAGTAAACGGTATCGCCCTGATTGTGGAGAATGTATTGCGTGCGTGCACCGTCCTTCAGCCGAGTTAGTTTAGTTTGTTCGGCAGCCGCAACTGCGGGCGTTAGCGACCCGGCGGCCTGATTCTGGTCAGACCTTGGCGGTTTGCTGGTGGAACCTGTCGAGAAACTTCCGGATTCCTCGGTGCCGGCCGGTTGAGCGACAGAGAGTTCGCGCTTCTCAATTGCTATACCACTCAGCGCACCCGAGGACAGTTTTGGTTGCTGGGCCGGAAGCAGAGCCACGAACTGCTGTTCGCGCAGAACGAGCGCGCAAGCATCCGCTAGGCTTGCGCCGAGGCGTTCACTATTTACACCCTCATCGGACACCGATTCAGCAGCAAGGTGTAACTCATGGTCACGGGCGGCGAGAAGCCGCCCAGCGGGCGTTCGCAATCGACAACTCACGGGCAATAAATTACGTTGAAAGCCTTCATTTGAACGCCCGTCTGCAGCGCCAATTTCGAAAAATATACCGCGTCGTGGCTGTCCGCGATGGAGTGGGCCGAGATTTATCTCCAGACGCAAATGAGCGGCGTCAGGATGCAAGGCGCAGCTGGTCTCGTCACACCAGCGCAAATCAACCTGACTCAATCCCGCCTGTGAAAAACCATCCGCAATGGCCATCCGAGTCTTGGCACGCTGACCCGGTTCCATCACGTCGACAACTGACGCTGAGCGAGGATGAACATCGACCACCATGCGTACGGCTGATGCGGGTTTGTCCTGCGCCGATGCGTAAATGGCGTGCAGCAACATCAGCCCGGCGAGCCGGCCGCTTCCGCTCAATCGCTTACCCAATGCGCTACGCACCAGAATTCGGCTGTGACCGCTCACGCCGGTCTTAAAGTCAGCATGCCTTCGCGCACAATGAAATCGACAATCGACTGCAAACCTTCGCCGGTCTTGAGGTTCGAGAAAACGAACGGTCTTTCGCCGCGTTGCGCACGCGTGTCGCGATCCATGACAGCCAGGGAGGCCCCAACGTGGGGAGCGAGATCAATTTTGTTAATGACCAGTAAATCCGATCGGGTGATTCCCGGACCACCCTTGCGAGGGATCTTGTCACCGGCCGACACGTCGATCACATAGATGCTGAGATCGGCCAGCTCGGGACTGAACATCGCACTCAGATTGTCTCCCCCACTCTCTACGATCACCAGCTCCAGGCCCTCTATGCGCTCGACCAGCATGTCGATGGCCGAAAGATTCATCGAAGCGTCTTCGCGGATGGCAGTATGAGGGCAACCGCCAGTTTCTACGCCCACGATACGGTCGGTTTCCAGCGCCTCTGATCGAATCAAAAACTCGGCGTCCTCGCGCGTATAGATGTCATTAGTGACCACCGCCATATTCAACCGACCGCGCAAGTGTTTACACAAAGCATCAACCAATGCGGTTTTACCGGACCCTACCGGCCCACCTATTCCGAGGCGTAGGGGATCGCCCGATTGCGAAAACAACACTGAAGCAGACATAACCTGGTCCTCTAAAATTTCAGGAGCGAAACAAACGGCTGTACTGGGTTTCGTGGCAGGCGCTGGCTATCGTGAAACCTGGACCACTGAATCCAATATTTTCATCACTAAGCGACTCTGCCTGCGCGATCCATGCCTCGCACTTTCCGCCCAATTCAAACAACACGCGTTGGGCGGCACTCTGGCCCAGCGGCATCAAGCGAGTCGCAGCCGCAACCATATTTTCCGCCCAGGACCACACATAACCGGCGGCCGCAGCCCGGGCAGGGATAGTCCAGTGCGCGCATATCGCGGCGAAAACAGCGATGTAGGAATTGGCCGCCGCCCCAGCCGGCGGCGAAAAATCCGGGGCAAGCGTGCGTAGCAAACGGCGCAAGGCCATCGCCATATCATGATCTTCTCGGCGCAGTTCACTGGTCTCACGAGCGCTCGCCAGTAACGCACCCCAATGAGCCACGGCATCGGGATCTGCTGCCACGGCCGCGCCGTGAACGCGCAACAGCAGCGGGAGTTCCAGACCACACAAACTGTGTTCTGCGTATCCGGTCAGCCAATCGCTTAGATCTTCCTCATCGGTGACCCAATCCATTTGCACCGCGCACTCGAGGCCCTGCGAATAACTGTAACCACCGACGGGCAGGGTCGGACTGATTAGTTGCCACAAACGAAGATCCGAGAGGCCCGGTATCCGCGTCATTGGTATGACAGACGGACTAGTCATGCTGGTGATGATGGCTGTGAACGCCAGGCGCGGTGCTCGAATAAGCGCCGCTTTCCGGCTCAAATGCGTACTCGGCCACGCTAACCAATAAGCCAAGGCCTCGCACCATTTCGTCCAGGACATGGTCGTGCAGATACACCAGAGCTTGTTCGCCCAGCTCAACAGCAACGTGGCGGTTACCCAGATGGTAGGCAGCTCGCAACAACTGCGCAGCGTCGCCCGTCGCAACCGAGACCGATTCATGCGCTGCAACGACGCGCACTACGATACCGTCGCCACCCAGCAGCGCGCCGTCACGCACGACACTGCCGCGTGGCAGGTTGAGTCCGGCAACTCGTCCGGACGCGAGACACAGGCGCTGGCGAGATTTTTGCCGGGCTTCGAATGGCAGGACCACGTTGTCATCCACGTGCGCGTCTGGCCCGCAATCTTCATCAAGCAATTCGCACAATACCGGCGCGGTCATTCTGGCAGTCCTCTTAAGCGGTTCAGAACAGGAAATAGCGTTGCGCCAACGGCAACAGTTCGGCAGGCTCGCAAGTCAACAACTGGCCATCGGCGCGCACCGCGTAAGTCTCAGGGTCAACCTCCATAACGGGCATGTAGTCGTTCAGTTTCATATCGGTTTTACGGATCTTGCGCGTATCACGCACCACGCTGATGTTTTTATTCAGCCCGAGATTCTGTCCGACACCCTCAGCCGCCGCAGCGGCCGAGACGAATGTCACTGAACTGGCGGTTAGCGCGCCACCGTAGGCGCCAAACATCGGGCGATAATGAACCGGCTGTGGGGTTGGAATTGACGCATTCGGGTCGCCCATTGCGGCAGCCGCAATCATCCCTCCTTTGAGAATCAGGGCAGGTTTGGCGCCGAAGAAAGGTGGCTTCCACAACACAAGGTCTGCCATTTTTCCGACTTCGACTGAACCAACATCGTGGGCGATACCGTGAGTAATGGCCGGATTAATGGTGTATTTGGCGATATACCGCCGCGCGCGCAGGTTGTCATTCCGCGCACTGTCGCCGGACAGGGAACCGCGTTGCACTTTCATTTTGTGCGCCGTCTGCCAAGTGCGGGTGATCACCTCCCCCACGCGCCCCATTGCCTGTGAATCGGAGGCGATCATCGAAAAGGCGCCAAGGTCGTGAAGAATATCCTCGGCCGCTATGGTTTCGCGACGGATTCGTGACTCGGCGAACGCGACGTCTTCGGCGATGCGTGGGTCAAGGTGGTGGCAAACCATCAACATGTCGAGATGTTCGTCGATAGTATTGATTGTGTAGGGACGGGTCGGGTTGGTCGAGGACGGCAGCACATTCGGCGCGCCACAGGCTTTGATAATGTCGGGGGCGTGCCCACCGCCGGCACCCTCGGTATGGAAAGTATGGATCGTGCGGTCGTTAAAGGCTGCCAGCGTGTCTTCGACAAAGCCCGATTCATTCAAAGTGTCGGTGTGGATCGCGACCTGCACATCGGTCTGTTCGGCAACCGCGAGGCAATTATCAATCGCAGCCGGTGTAGTACCCCAATCTTCATGCAACTTGAGCCCCATTGCCCCGGCAGTGATCTGTTCCAGCAGAGGTTCCGGCAAACTGGCGTTACCTTTACCCATAAAGCCGAGGTTCATTGGGAACGCATCGGCGGCCATAAGCATGCGTCCGATATTCCAGGGCCCGGGAGTACAAGTCGTTGCGTTGGTGCCGGTTGCCGGACCGGTACCACCGCCGAGCATGGTGGTGACGCCGGACATCAAAGCTTCTTCGATTTGTTGTGGGGAGATGAAATGGATGTGCGCGTCAATGCCGCCAGCGGTGACAATCATGCCCTCGCCGGCCAGTGCCTCTGTGCCGGGCCCTATAACAATGTCGACCGCGCCCTGGGTGTCTGGGTTGCCGGCTTTCCCTATCGCAAAAATGCGCCCGTCCTTGATGCCGATGTCAGCTTTGACAACGCCCCACCAGTCAAGAATCAAAGCATTTGTGATCACCAGATCAACGACTTCGGCAGCCGGGCGCTGGCTCTGCCCCATCCCATCGCGAATGACTTTGCCGCCGCCAAACTTTACCTCGTCGCCGTACAAACAATGATCGTGTTCGACTTCGATAATGACTTCCGTATCACCCAAACGGATCCGATCGCCGATCGTCGGGCCGAACATTTCGGCGTAAGCCGTGCGGTCCATGCGACTCATATGCTGTCCTCCAGCTTGCCCATGATGGCGCCCCGGAAGCCGTAAACGGATCGCTCACCTGCGTACGGCACCAGTTCGATAGTACGCGTTTGACCAGGTTCGAATCGGACTGCCGTGCCAGCTGGAATATCCAGTCTCATGCCGCGCGCCGACTCGCGATCGAACTCAAGCGCCGGGTTTGTTTCGTAGAAGTGATAGTGCGATCCGACCTGGATAGGTCGGTCGCCGCTGTTAGCCACCACCAGGGTCAACGTGGCGCGGCCGACGTTGAGTTCGATTTCGCCGGGTTCAATAAATAGTTCACCAGGGATCATCAGTACCGCCTCAGACTATTGGGTCGTGTACGGTCACCAGCTTGGTGCCGTCCGGAAAGGTCGCTTCCACCTGCACGTCGTGGATCATCTCGGCAATGCCATCCATCACGTCCTCGCGCGCCACAATCTTGCCACCTGCGCTCATCAACTCAGCGACACTACGGCCATCCCGCGCACCTTCCATAACAGCCGCCGAGATCAAAGCAATGCATTCCGGGTAGTTGAGCTTCACGCCACGCGCGCGGCGCTGTTCGGCGAGTTGCGCGGCCACGAAAATGAGTAGCTTGTCTTTTTCTCGGGGGGTCAGTTCCATACTTGGCTCCAATGGCCGGGACAAAAATAAACGGACTCAGGCACTATGCGTTGCCACCTAGGTTCGCCAGATACGCGGTCGGCATGGTGCTCGCCCAATCACCGACAGACGGAGCACAGCCCAGATGCCGTCGAGATAATCGCGGACTTCATCCGCGTCTTCGCCCAGACAACGCACGTTCAAAAGCCCGTCCAGTAAGCTGGCACCGCTCAGCACCTTGCTGGGAGCGACTGCGCGGACGAATTCCAGGACGCTTTCATCGGCCGGGTAGGCGAGCAGCGCGCCACAGATTTTTCGACCGGCCAGTCCCCAAGGGGCCTGCATATAGGCACTCGGGGCGTGCCAGTGCAGACGCTCGTTGAGTAGCAGTTTGCCGTCCAGGAACACGTTCAGCTGCTGATCAAACTGCCCGTTCGCATACAGATCGCCATGTGCCTGACGACCCAGAGTGATGATGTCGCGGCTAACGAAATGCGCGCGATCGTGCAGATAGATATTGTTCGTCGAACGGTAGTCGCTGGCACTGAACAGGATGGTGTCCTGCGGCAGCCATTCAAGGCAGGCATCCGCCGCAACCCGACAGGTCAGGTGCTGGCAAGCTGCGAGTCCGTTGCTGCGGTAAATTTTTCCGGATGCCGGCGTAGTGACCAGCGCTACCGCGCCAGCGTCGCACTCGAACGCGATACGTAGCTGATCACCGCCGACCATACCGCCGGGCGGATGGAGTACAACCACGTGTGCCGCATCGCCTTCCGGGTACAGCACATTCTGCACTGCGAGCGGACCGCTGCGTTCGCGCCGCGTCAGTACTGTGCGCCCCCGGCGCGCCTCGAACCCTAAGTCCAGTGCGGCGTCCCACGTCACGGCAGTAGCAGTAGGGGCAAGCATCACGGCATCACCGAAACAAACATTGCGGTACCAATGCCGATAGCGCCACAACCGACAGCACCGTTCAGCATCGCATCGAGGCGGGCACCGTAACGCTGGACGCGATAATTGGCACTCGACAACAGGCTGGCGATCACGAACATCGCCAGGATCACACCAACTGAAAAACACAACAGATAAGCGCACGTAATCCACGGGTCCCGCTGGTCTGCCAGCGGCACCAAGGCGAGTACTGGTGCGGCACCGGCCAGTCCGTGCAGACTGCCCAGGCAAACTATCCCGCGCGACGGAATTGATTCTGCGGACGGTCGCGTGGCGCAGTAAATCATTGTGCCGACAGGCCTGCGCAAGCTACCTCTCAGCAGGTAAAAGCCCAGTCCGCACAAAGCCAGCGCGACGAGCGACTCGGCGACGGCACCGAGCATCCATGGGAACGACCAGCCACCGATGGCAAGCAAAGTACCAATGCCAATCAAAGCTATCGCGTGCCCCAGCGACCAACGCATACCGTAACCCAGCACCGCGCGACGTGAGCTGGTGCCAGCACGCGATATGGATGTGACGGTCATCACGTGATCAGCCCCGCACGCATGCACGGTGCCAAACAACAACCCGGCGAGCATTGGCGTCCATGCGCCTGCACTGTTTAGAGTCGCTGTGCCAATATCAATCACAGTAAGACCTTGAGCGCCATCAAATCAAACCGCGAGATAGCGCTGAATCGTTTGTTCATCGAGTTCGTTAGCGGCTGCGGAAGCCACCACCCGACCACGCTCGAGGATGGTGAAATGACTCGCCAGGCGCCGGGCGAAAGGTAGTTTTTGTTCGACGAGTAAAACGGTCATACCGAACTCGCGATTCAGGCGTGTGATCACGTCGCCGATCTCGCGCACGATATTCGGTTGGATGCCTTCGGTAGGTTCATCCAGAACCAGTAGCAGCGGATCGAGTACCAGTGCACGCCCGATCGCGAGCTGTTGTTGCTGACCGCCGGACAAATCACCGCCACGCCGCGAAAGCATCTGTTTCAGGACCGGAAAAATCTCGTAAACCAACGGCGGGATCTCGCGCAGTCCGTCACGCCGCGCGGCCAGTGCGACGCGCAAGTTCTCTTCGACCGAGAGCAATGGAAATATCATCCGCCCTTGCGGTACATAGCCGATGCCGGCGCGCGCCCGTCCCTCCGGCGTGCTGCGCGTAATATCTTCACCGGCAAAGCGAATCGCGCCTGCGCTGATTGGCAACAATCCCATTATGCATTTCAGCAAGGTAGTTTTGCCCACGCCATTTCGACCACTCAGACATGCGCAACTGCCTTTTTCGATGGCCATCGAGAGATCCCACAGGATGTGACTCTTGCCGTAGGATTGATTGAGATTGCTGATCTCGAGCATCACTCCCCCAGATACACTTCGATGACGCTGGGGTCGTTCTGAATATCCTGCATCTTGCCCTCGACCAGTACGCTGCCCTCGTGCAGAACTGTGACGCGCCGGGCAATGGAGCGAACGAATTCCATGTCATGTTCGACGACTACGACCGAATGTGTCCCGGCCAACTCCAGTAACAGTTCAGTAGTTCGCTCAATTTCAGCGCTGGTCATGCCGGCAACCGGTTCGTCGAGCAATAGCAGGCGCGGCCGCTGCATGAGCAACATGCCGATTTCCAGCCACTGTTTCTGTCCGTGAGACAAGGTGCCGGCCACGTGTGCAGCGACTGCTTGCAGGTTAACGAGCGAGAGCACCTCGTTAACCGCGTCGCGCTGTTCGGCGCTAAGCGGTGCACTCAGCATTCGCCACACACCTTTGTTTCCGGCTGCTGCAAGCTCGAGATTGCCTTGTACGCTAAGGTTTTCGAACACGGTTGGCTTCTGAAATTTTCGCCCGATACCCGCTGCCGCGATGGCGGGCTCGTCCATGCCGAGCAGATTGATGCGGCTACCAAACCAGGCACTGCCGTAATCGGGCCGTGTACGACCCGTGATCACATCCATCATCGTGGTTTTACCCGCGCCATTGGCACCGATGATGCAACGCAGTTCACCGTCACCAATGGTCAGGTTGAGATTATTCAGCGCCTTGAATCCATCAAAAGTTACGGTAATGTCTTCGAGATACAGAATCGGCCCATGACGGGTATCGAGCAACGCCTCGGGAATCACCACTGGCGCAAGGAAGTCATACACGCGATCACGTTTTAGCAACGGTTCTTTCACGACGCGTCCTTGGAGCGCTTAAACAACCCGGCGAGCCCGCGCGGTAGTAACAGCGTGCTGACGATGAACAATCCACCCAGCGCAAACAGCCATACTTCAGGCAGCACCGCCGTGAAAGAAGTTTTGGCGTAGTTGACCAATACTGCGCCACCGGCCGCGCCCCATAAGGTTCCGCGACCGCCAATGGCGACCCAAATCACCAGCTCAATGGAGTTCAGTGGCTGAAACTCACTGGGGTTGATGATGCCTACCTGCGGCACGTACAGCGCGCCTGCAATACCGGCAAGCACGGCGGAGAACGTAAACACCCATAGTTTAAAATAATGAACCCGGTAGCCGAGAAAGCGGGCGCGATCTTCAGCATCGCGAATCGCAACTACCGCGCGACCGAGGCGCGAATTGACGATCGCCCGACAGGATACATACACCACGGCCAGGGACACGGCACTAACCACGAACAGTGCCACCCGCGTGCTCCCCGCCTGCAAGTCGAATCCGAGCAGATCCTTAAAATCCGTCAAACCGTTGTTGCCTCCGAACCCCATTTCGTTGCGGAAAAACGCCAGCATCAACGCGTAGGTGAGTGCCTGGGTGATGATTGATAAGTACACACCCGTCACTCGTGAACGAAAAGCCAGCCACCCGAACACAAAAGCGAGTAGGCCCGGCACCAGTGCGACCATCACCAGCGCGAACCAGAAATGGTCAAAGCCCTGCCAATACCAGGGCAATGCTTGCCAATCCAGAAAGACCATGAAATCAGGCAGCTCGGGATTTCCGTAAACGCCGCGCTCCCCTATCTGCCGCATGAGATACATACCCATGGCATAGCCGCCAAGCGCAAAAAACGCCCCGTGCCCTAGACTCAAAACGCCGCAATAACCCCACACCAAATCTAGCGCGATAGCGAGGATCGCGTAGCACAAGTACTTGCCGAGCAACGTTACGGTATAGGTCGAAAGATGAAGCGATGACTCGGGCGGTACCAGGAGATTGGCGACCGGAACCACCGCGATCAGCAAGGCCAGCAAAGTCAGCATCACCGAACCGGCACGATCGCTGTCGAACAAACGCATTAACATCCGCTCAGTTCTCCACCGCCCGTCCACGCTGCGGAAACATGCCGCGTGGTCGCTTTTGGATGAATACGATGATGAAAACCAGAACCACAATCTTGGCCATTACAGCGCCAGCCGAAGGCTCAAGAAATTTATTCGCGACGCCCAGGCCCATGCCGGCGATCAGCGTGCCCCACAAATTCCCGACCCCGCCGAACACCACGACCATGAACGAGTCGACGATATAGGCCTGACCCAGGTTTGGCCCAACGTTGGTCAGTTGGGATAAAGCTACACCGGCAACACCAGCCACTCCGGCACCCAACCCGAAGGTCATGGCATCGACCCAACTGCCGCGCACGCCGACGGCACGCGCCATGGCGCGATTTTGCGCGACGGCCCGGACCTCAAGGCCAAGCCGGGAGTAGCGCAAAACGGCCATCAGTGCCGCGAACACGACGAGCGTGAAAATAATGATCGTCAGGCGGTTATAGGTCAGTGACAGCACACTGTTAATTTCTATCGAACCGCTCATCCATGAGGGCGTACTGACTGAGCGATTCAGTGGAGAAAAAATCGAGCGCACGGCTTGCTGTAAAACCAGGCTGACGCCAAAAGTCGCCAGCAAGGTTTCCAGCGGCCGTCCGTACAGAAAGCGAATCACACCACGTTCGATCGCGATGCCGACCAACGCGGCGACCATGAATGCGGCAGGCACCGCTACCAGCAATGACCAGTCGATGTGCTGGGGCATCAATAATTGAACCACGTAGGTGGTATATGCGCCGAGCATGATCAACTCGCCATGCGCCATGTTGATGACACCCATGACGCCGAATGTGATCGCGAGCCCAATCGCTGCGAGCACCAGCACTGAACCAAGGCTTAAACCAAAGAAGATAACTTGCAGAAATTCGAAGAACGCGACCCGCTGTTCGATCGCAGTGAGCGCACTGGCCGCGGCGCGGCGCGTATCGTCGGCAGTGTCGTCGGCCGCAACGAGCGCTGCGAGCCGACCGCGAGCGAGAGGATTGAGCGATCCGTGCAGCGTGTCGATAGCGTCGTTGCGTTCCTCGGTACTGGAACTTTCCAGATCAGCAATCGCCAGCGCTATATCAACTGCGTGCAATACATCGTCGTCGGATTCCGTGCTGCGCAGCTTGATCAGCAGCGCCCGCCCGGTTGCATCCAGAGCATCGGTCATCGCTTCAACGGCTTTGCGACGCGCAACCGGATCATTCGCTCCTAAAGCGCGGTGCGCGATCAATTCGCGCAGCTGCCTTCGAAGCTTGTTGTTCACGCTGACCCGCTTCAATTCGGTGCGTTTCAGCATGCCCAACGGAGCGGCCGTGACAGCGTCCTCTACCTCGTAGCCGGTTTCGATTTCGCGCACCAGGACGATGCGTTTAGTGCTTTTCGCTGACGACAAGCTGCCGTCGAGCAGAGCCTGCAGAACGATACCGGCGCGCTCGTGCTTAAGTTCCGATATGGCAGCTATTGCGCGACTCTTAGCCTCGAAATCGCGGGTGTTAAGCGGCGCCAGAACGCTCGCAAACGACACATCTGGGTCGTCGGCCGCCGATACAGGCACAGCGACCCACAAACTGACCAACACCAACAAGGTGAACATTCGCATAACGATAACGGGGCGGTAATCCAACGCTCGCTCCAAAGCAGTCGCACAAAGATTGAACAGTACGGAGCATGAATCGTGCCATCAAACCAGATCCGCGCATGACCGGCGGTGAGGGGTCAATAGTGCGAGTACGATTGGCCGGATTCTTGACAGCGGGTGCACGTTTATAGTGCGCGCATCGAGGCAGTGCCTGAAATTCGCACTGACAGAGTGCGGCGAAGCCCAACGTGAAGCACGTCGGTTTTCTTCTGCGCTTTTTTCTTCGGAATGACGAGACTGCCTGCGTCGACCGGCAGGATTCCGGGCGCGCAGGCAGTGCTCAGGGTGCGGTTATGTTCGAGAGTTTAGTGCTCAGTAGTTTTGACCCGAACACTTGCTCGTTTTGACGTTGTAGTTGCCGCACGCTAACGGTGCGCGCCAATCAGCAAGAATGTCGCGCGAGCCCTCCAGATAATCTGACCACGCATCGCCCACGACCGTACCCGGTGTTTCCCACACGGTGACGAACTGGCCGTCATCCTGAATTTCTCCGATCAGCACAGGCTTGGTGATGTGATGGTTGGGCATCATCGTAGCTAGTCCACCAGAAAGATTCGGCACTGCGACGCCAATTATTGCTTGCTGGACAGCGGCCGGTTCAGTGGTTCCGGCTTTCTTAACCGCTTCTACCCACATGTTGAAGCCGATGTAATGCGCTTCCATCGGATCATTGGTCACCCGTTTGTCATCCTTGATGAATTTGATCCACGAATCGATAAACGACTCGTTAACCGGTTCGTCAACGCTCATGAAGTAATTCCATGCTGCGAGATGGCCCACCAGCGGTTTGGTGTCTATACCAGAAAGCTCTTCTTCACCCACTGAAAAAGCGACCACCGGAATGTCCTCGGCCGAGATACCCTGGTTACCCAGTTCTTTGTAGAACGGTACGTTGGCGTCGCCGTTGATAGTGGATACCACAGCGGTCTTTTTACCCGCTGAACCGAATTTCTTGATATCAGAGACGATCGTCTGCCAATCAGAATGTCCGAATGGTGTGTAGCTGATCATGATGTCTTCGGCGGCTACGCCCTTGGCCTTGAGGTAGGCCTCGAGGATCTTGTTGGTCGTACGCGGATAAACATAGTCCGTACCTGCCAACACCCATCGTTCGGCACCAATGTCGTTCATCAGGTAATCAACAGCCGGAATAGCTTGCTGATTGGGTGCGGCTCCGGTGTAGAAGACATTCTTGGAAGACTCTTCTCCCTCGTACTGCACGGGATAGAACAGAAGCGAATCAAGCTCTTCGAAAACGGGTAGCACTGACTTTCTGGACACCGACGTCCAGCATCCAAACACAGCTGAGACGTCGTTCTGCGTGATTAGCTCCCGTGCTTTTTCGGCGAACAATGGCCAGTTTGACGCGGGATCAACAACCACCGCCTCAAGCTGTTTGCCAAGTAGCCCGCCTTTTGCGTTCTGCTCGGCGATCAACATCAACATCGTGTCTTTCAACGTTGTTTCGCTGATTGCCATAGTGCCGGAAAGTGAGTGCAGAACACCCACCTTAATTGTGTCGGCAGACCACGCCGGGGAAGTAGCGATCGCCAGAGCAGTCGCGGTCGCTGTTAGAAAGCTTTTAAATTTGTTCTTCATCATTGAAATATCCTGGGTTGAATTCTACGAATAGTCCGCTCGGGATCAGAGCTGGAGCTGGAAAGCGATTTTGAATGCGTCCACGCTCGCGCCGGCGGCGCCTGGCGAATAGTTCAACCCTTTGGTTGCTATGTCGCCGTGCTGATAAAACATGGACACGCGCGCGTTATGTGCATCGATGATGTAGTTCACGCCAACCTCAACTTCGTCGCGATCCGCGCTGCCATCGGGCATCACATCGGTATAACGGACATAAGGCTGGAATCTCCCGATACCTACCGTCTTGGGAAACAGGACCAGACCGACCACGGAGTACGAGTCGCCGTCGAACATACAAAAGCAGTCCGGGTCCGCGTACGCGCCGATGTTGAAATCAGAACTGAAGTTCTTGTATTCACCGTTAACTGTGAGAACCAGTTTGTTGGTCAGGGTTTTCTCAAACAGCAAGTCAAAACTCACTCCAAAAAAATCGCCGGGATTAAGGAATGAGCCGCTGCCGTCTTCCTGATATTGGGTAGCCACAGCTAGTGTGAAGATGTCACCACCGCCGCCGTAGTAAGTACCGCTGGTGTAATAGCCGGGGTTCTTCTCGACACTGAGGAAGTTGTAAGCCACGCGCCCGGCGTACATCAGGTTATCGTCCTGATTCGGACCGCTACCGGCCGAAGACTCGAGCCCGTTAAAAACGCCGAAAACGTATTGCAGTGCGCCTTCTGGACCCATCGCTCCCCACAGGTTCACACCGTGGTCGCGCGCATATACACCAGCCCCACCCGCGCCGAATTCGACGCTGAAATCGGATGGATAGAAAGGTGTTTTGTAGGCATCCCAGGTTGTCGAGTAGTAAGGGCCATTAAGTTCCTGGCGTTCAGCAGGTACCAACAGACGCCCGGCCCACAGGTTTATTGCTGGTGACCACTCGAACTTGGCAATACCATCAAGAAGAACGAATTCCTCCAGCGCAGAGTTACCGCAGAACACACATTCAGTATTGAGTTCAAATTTGATCTTTTCGTGGATCTGACCATTGACATAAATGCGAGCGCTTTGCAGATTGAAATCGCTCGACCATTCATCGCTACTGGGGGCCGCGTCTTCAATTGTTGAGAAATCAGCACGCGCAGCCGCACCAATGCTAATCCACTTCGTGTCATCGATCGCGATCTTGCCACCGGCTTCGGCATTGGCCGTGCTCAGCAGTAAACCAGCTAGCGCCAGCGTCAATCCGAGCCGCTTCGATCGGTTCATGGGGAGTCTCCTTTGAATTTAAAATTTTGCTTGTTGCCTAAACGGGCGGCAAAGGACAAAGCGATTTTCGTGCCAACACGGCAAATCGAATGAACATGCGCGTATACGGGGAAGATTCCGCAGACTTGAACACCCGCCGCACCGCACGGGTGCAGACTCAGGATGGTTTTGCCCCGACATAGAACAAAGTGCAGCACACACCATGTCCGACAAGACGATGTCGGGACGGCGGCAGTGGTGAAACTTGGTGTTCGTTGTTACGTGATATCGGAAACGACACCGGACGTTCGGCTTTAGATTACAAACGAGCTTTCGGCGATCAAGCTCCCGTACTTGCCGACAACGCTTCTTGATTGCTGTTCAGCGACAAGCAAATGTCTGGCCCGCACCGCTGCAATATTGATGCTTGCGAGTGCAGCGCAACCCAACTGCGTCATAAGTTCACAGGGACAAGCAGGAATTTCGGGACGAATTTCGGGGACAGTTACTGTATTTCCAGTGCCGGAAATACAGTAACTGTCCCCGAATTGAAGTGGGGCGAATAATTTTCGATTTCCCAGGCACATTCGCCGTACCTAAAGTAGCGCTAAGCGTGGGCACGGTCTTCCGGGCCGCTGCAAACTGGACGCGCTAGTTCGCGGTTCGCATTGACGCGATTGCAGAATTGCCGGGCGGCAGGGTTTGAGGATGAAACACTTTGCTCACAAATGGCGAGGTCATTGCGCGCAGCAGGGCAGCATAGTCCAGTTGAAAAGCGACTTCGCTACCTACCGGCAGTGCCCGTCGAGCAGACTCCACAATCAAATGATCACTGCTCGCGCCGAGAACCGTGACGGCGTTACTGCCAGTAAGTCCATCGGGATCGATGTCTTGAGCCCCGATGGCAAGAACCGACTGCAGGATATCGCCACGGTTCGGAACATGGCACTTCAGCCCAAATGCAGTTTGGGCGATGGTGCCTGTTGGTTGAGTAGGCTTGAGCTTCGATTCGATGACTTCAGCGAACAGTGTAAAAGCATCTGTAAACAGCCCAGTAACTGGTTGACGAAAAAGCGTCTCGCGCCCCAGCAAAATGGCCTCTCCGATCCGGAGATTATTAATCCGGCCGATTTCAGCCCCGGCAAAGAGCCAATTCAGGTTGGCCGAATTTCCCCCGGAGACAACGTCAATGGAGCATTCTGCCCTGGCCTCAGTCGCGTCAACCAGAGTACTCAACCGTGCCATGTTTTCAGCATCCGGCGTTACACCACTGCGGCAGGCCAGATTGGTTCCGATGCCCTTCAAGTGGATGTTCGGCAGACGTCGAGTGTCATCGACGACACCTGCGAGATCGCCAGGCATGATGCCTTCGCGCAAGTCGCCGAGCTCTACCATCAGGATCACGTGATGGTCGCGTCCAATTCTGCGGGCCTCAATAGATAGCTGCCGAATAACCTCTATGTCCGTGTTACAGCTCACATCCGCAGATTTTACGACGCGAAATGCTTGGCTCATCATTGGAGAGCGGATCAATGTCATTGGTGCGAGGACGTTCGCACGACGCAGTGATTCGATATTCTCGATACGCGAATCGCCGAGCGCTACCGCGCCCGCACGTAGCATCACCCGTGCAATATCAGGCGAACCGAGTACCGCTTTGGTAACCCCCGTCAATGAGATGCGGTGGCTTTGCAAGCGTTCGACGAGGGTTCTGGCGTTGTGGTAAATCTTGTCGAGGTCAATTTCCAGACGCGGCGCGCCTGTCACGCGGCAGCCAGAGATATCTCCAAAAGCTCTGGAAATGCGATAAACGCCATTTCAGCCAGACGCGCCCGCGAGCCCGACAGCGGATCAGTTACCGGCATCATCAGCTCATGCTCAAAATGCGCGATGCTATATTCGATTTCGCTCGTGCTCATATCTTCGTGATTCAGTGTCAGACCAATGACCTTGGTGTCAGAGAAGGTCTGTATCAGGTTGATTTCAGCGGCCGGCTTCGGCATTACCATGTTGTCGAAATCGCAGCGATGGGTTCGCTTCGGGGCATGCTGGAGAATCACAGCGTCCGGGCACGCACCGCGCAAGATAAATGCAGAAGACGAGAATGCGGGATGACTTAAAGCACCCTGCCCTTCGACGACGATGACATCGGGACGCTCGTTCTCATAAGCTTCGAGCATGGCGGCCTCAAGCTCGCCGGCGCAGAACTGTGATGGCGTTGCGTCCAGCGGAATCCCGTAGCGCGTGCCCTGGATCAAGCCGGTCTGGCCGGTCGCCACCATCACGGCGTTGATACCCCGTTCGTTGAGTACCCGGGTGAGTATCGTCGCGGTCGTCCGTTTCCCTATCGCGCAATCTGTGCCGAGAACAGCGATACGTCGGCACGGCAGTTCGGCGACCTTACCGGTGAACATGTGCAGATGCTTCTTCTCGCGCGGTTTGCGCACGTCGAAGATTGTGACGTTATTCGCCTCACTCGCCGCCTTGAATATTGGATCCTCGCTGAGAAACTCGTGCAGGCCGTTGACGATGTTAAGACCGTTGTTCATCGCCTCGATCACGATGCTGCGTTCGTGAATCGACAGCATGCCGCTCGAGGGTGCCATGCCAAAAATAAAGTAGTCGGGCGGCGTATCGGCGGTAGCGAGTGACGCGGCCAAATCGCGCAATACCGGAATGCCGCTCGCTTTGCCATCGAGCACCTCACCGGCATCGCGACCTGCATGCTCACTATCGATGACTGACAGAATCTTGTAGCGCTCGGAATGACGCACCAACCCGTTGGCCGTCTTGCCGTCGACCGCGCCAAAATTGGCTTCGCAGTAAACAATCGCGGTGCTGGGGCTTTCGCTTTTGCGGTCGGGTAGCGGTAGTTCGACGATTTTCTTGGAGGCGTCGTTTTGTGCAGACGGAACGGCGTTCGATATATGAAGTACAGGAGATACAGGCATGTCAGCCCCTCGAGTAGTGCTCAGAGGAGGCGACAGGATCGTGGCGACCAGCATTGGTCGCATGTCAACGAGTTGTCCCGACTAAGTAGATTCACCACGGGAGGGATCTCCTGCGGTGCCTAAAGTGCACCGAACACAATAACACACTATGCCCTTAACTACCGGACACGAGGCGACGCACAGCAAACCCCAATTCGGGGACAGTTACTGTATTTCCGAGTTCGGAAATACAGTAACTGTCCCCGAATTCGCTGGATGGACTGAGCTTCACGAAAGGAGTAGCTTGGCCTGAGCGCCCGACAGGACACGGGCGTACGGCGATATCTGACTGGAGCCCACGATGGCAGAGTCTTCCCTACCGGACGCGTTTTTCGATTTGAATCCCTATCTGGAATGGGCGCTGCCGAGCGAACACGCCCGCCGCGCAAAACGTGCGTCGACCAGCATGAGCGAAATTAGGGCCTTTTATGACGCAATGCTTGAGCGCATGGAAGCCGTGTTGTCGTTTCTAGAAAAATATCCCGCCGACGACCCGCCAGCAGACGTCGAACTGTTGTTTTTGCTCGCGACCGCTCTGGCCGAGATTGCGCCTGCGGTCGAGATGTACGGTGAGCAAACTGCAGACGGCATGGACGTGTTGCGTCTCAAGCCCGTGGATATTTACCCACAGCGGCTAAGCCGAGAACTGTAGATTTAAGGACCGAGATCGATGAGCGCACGAGCGAAACAAGCCCCGGCAAAAATTTGGCACGACGATTATCCGCAGCTCGGTACCGGCCCGCTGCCGATCGAGCCGTACATTTCGGAACAGCATTTTGAGCGGGAGCGCGACAAGATATTCCGTAAAGTATGGCTCAACGTGGGCCGCGTTGAACAAATCCCGCAGGCGGGCGATTACTTCGTCAAACCCCTCGAGATTTGCCGTACTTCGATTTTAGTCGCGCGCGACGACGACGGCGAGGTGCGTGCTTTTCACAACATGTGCTCGCACCGTGGTAATCGTCTGGTCTGGGACGACAAAGGTTCGAGCCGCGGTTTCGTGTGCAAGTACCACGGCTGGACTTACCGCGCCGACGGTTCCCTGCAGGCGATCACCGACGAGAAGCGTTTTTTTGATCTCGACAAATCCTGCCTCGGTCTGACGCCTGTTCATGTCGGGATATGGGAAGGATTCATCTACGTGAACGTCGATCCGGAACCGGTAGAAAGTCTCGAAGATTTCCTCGGCGAGGTCGGGCAAAGTTTCGCGGGCTATCCATTTGCCGAGCTCGCGACCGCTTGCTTCTCCTGGCAGGTCGAAGTCAAGGCAAATTGGAAAGTCGGTAAGGACGCTTTTCAGGAGGTTTATCACATCTCCTCGCTACACGGCCGCAGCACCGGTCGCATGTTCGCGAGCCCGGCCAATCCGTTTCTGAACGTCCACGAGGCCGCGTTATTTGATCCGCACGCGCGCATCTCTGTGCCCGCGAATCTTGATTGGAAACCGCACCCGGTCGAAGATTTAGCCAAACGATTCGGGATTCTGACGTTACAAAAACAAGGGATCTCGTCTGCCGGCATGCCGCCGGTCGTCAACCCGACGAACTCGCCGGACTGGTCGTTTTCAGGCTTCAATTGCTTCCCGAACACGTCGATTTTCGTCTCCGAAGGTGGCTTTCTAACCCACACATTCTGGCCACTCGCCGTTGATCGCACGCTGTGGGAAACGCGTATTTATTTCCCCAAGGCGAAAACCATGGCGGAGCGCTTCAGCCAGGAATACAGCCGTTCGACATTTCTTGACGGTGTGATGGCGGAAGACGGAGGAATTTTCGAGGCCACCCAAAGCATGCTTGCTTCGGGTGCGAAGACAGAATTTTATTTGAGCGATGAAGAACTACTCATCCGCCATCACCACAAAATTATCGCAGACTATTTAAACGCATGAACTCGCGCCTTTATGATGATTATTCCGGCACCACAAAAGTATCGTAAACATGCTGGGTGTCCAGATATTCCCTGATGTCTATGATCTTGCCGTCTTTGATTTCGAATACGAAGTGATATTGATTGTGGTAGACGCGGCCGTTGTGTAATTCGGCATCTGATTCCGCTTCGACTGCGACCCGGGAACCTTCACCAATCATCGACGTCGCCGCGATCTTCAACGCACCTTCGGTATAAACCTCTGTGACTTGTCCAAGCAAGTCCAGCATCTGCACGCGATCGTAAGTGCCGGATATGCCCTCAATCGTGCCGCTTACCCACCACCTCACGCCGGTATGTAAATGCGTGGCGATACGTTCCACATCGCCGCTCGAGTAGTCCGCCAGATAGGCTTCGATGATGGCTTTGTTGGTCTCGATTTCATTCATCGCCGGACTCCATTCGACTACTTCAATCACGCGCCAATCAGCTCTACGGTAAGGGTGGGATAGCAGGGCTAAACGTGACCCAATATTGCATGCGGTGACCCGGCGAGCAATCCACCGGGCGGCATTGCATCAAATTCTAGGCACCGACTATTATCACCCTGTCGTTTTCGCGCTCATGCCGAGGGAGTTGCTGCCAAATGCCAACCGAACAACTGCCCGAGGCCTTCGCTGATTTATGCCCCTGGCTCGAGTGGTCGCTTGCGACCGAAAGCGAACGTAGCGCGAAACGCCAGGCCAGCGCATTCGAAGACATCCAGGCGTTTTACGATGCGCTGCTGCCACGCATGGATGCGGTACTGACTTTTCTCAGCGACTACCCACCTAACGATAATCCGCAAGACGTCGAACGTTTGTTTCATTTATCCCTGTCACTTGCGGAAGTTGCATCAGCGGTTGAGAACTACGGTCAGGCGAGCGTCGTCGACGGCTATGACGTCGCGCGCTTCGTGGCGGTACATGATCAGGTTTAACGACCAGCAACAGGACTTGGATGATGGCCGCAGTCGAGCAGAGTAAGACGATGAAATGGACTGAACGCTATCCTGAGGTGGGCACCGGACCGTTGCCCGTTGCGCCGTATACGTCGCGCGATTATTTCGACAAAGAACGTGAGCTCATTTTCCGTAAAGTGTGGCTGAATGTCGGGCGGGTCGAACAAATTCCCAACCCCGGCGACTACTTCGTCAAAGAGCTCGCAATCTGCAACACCTCAATTTTGGTCGTGCGCGGTAAAGACGGCGCAGTTCGCGCCTTCCACAACATGTGTTCGCACCGCGGCAACCAGCTGGTATGGGACGACAAAGGGCATTGTTCAGTATTTGCGTGCAAGTTCCATGGTTGGGTCTACGGGACTGACGGCCGCTTGCGGCACGTGACAGACGAAGAAAGCTTTTTCGATCTCGACAAATCCAAACTCGGCATGAGCAAAGTGTCACTCGATACCTGGCAGGGCTTCATCTTTATCAACTGCGATGAACAACCGACAGAGTCGCTGCACGATTATCTGGGCGTCGATCTACAGGCCAGTATCGAGGGTTATCCGTTCGACAAGCTGTCTGGCAATTGCTTCTCGTGGTACACCGACTTGAACGCCAACTGGAAAGTCGCGTTCGACGCTTTCGCCGAGATTTATCACATCCCGACATTACACAAACGGATCATCGGCAAGGTCTATTCAAGCCCATCTAACCCCTGGGCGCACGCACTCGACTTCACCTTGTTCGGCAAACATGCGCGCGTTTCCCTGTCTGCGAACCCGGACTGGCAGCCCACACCGGTCGAAACCGTTGCCGGCCAATTCGGCGACGTGGTATTGCAACAGGTCAACACCGATGAGGCAGCCTTTCCGGCCGGCGTTAACCCGACCGGCTATCCGAATTGGTCGTTCGACGGTATTTCCATTTTCCCGAATTGTCTGATCTACGTGTCGCAAGGCACCTACCTTACGCACCTGTTCTGGCCGCTGGCTGAAGATCGCTGTCGGTGGGAGATTCGCACCTACGCACCGCCGGCGGACACACTCGCGGGCCGCTTTGCGCAGGAGTACGGCAAGTGTACGTTCCGCGATACGTTGCTGGAGGACGGCAGCACGCTTGAGCGGACACAGAAAATGCTCATGTCTGGCGTCAAAAAGGAGTTTTATTTGCAGGATCAAGAACTCGTCCTGCGCCATCGCCTGAAAGTGGCTGAAGGCTATATCAACGCTGGCTAGCCACGCATATTGAATCTAATTCGGGGACAGTTACTGTATTTCGGTGCCCGAAATACAGTAACTGTCCCCGAATTAAACGTGGCCCCGAATTCGACTTGGACTTAGAGAACTAGGCTCGGACCACCGTCATTGGTCCAGTTGTCGTTGTCGTAGTACTCACGCCACTCGTAGATTTTGCCATCCTCGGTCAGCTCAAACAGACCGCACACGTGTAACTTCAGCTGCCAGGTATTGCTGCCGTCCCAATCCCATTGGTCGAGGCGCTCGGTAACGACCCGATTGCCTTTACCGAACACGTGAATCAAATCGAACTCGCAACGTTTGGCCGGTTCGAATATTGAAGCGATCATTTTGCGGACGTCTGCCTTGCCGCGAATCGCCTCGAGTGGTTGGTTGAGGTAACACATGTTGTCGGCGCATTGCGCCATACACGCGTCGACGTCGAGATCGTCCCAACCTTTAAGGAACGCGCGCACGACTGCCTCGTTGCGCGCGACTTTTGCGTCTTTATCGTCTGCCATCGATCTGTCCTCACCGGTGGCGCAATGCCACCTGCTATTGTCCGGCCGCCACTCAGGCCACCGTGTAGTATGAATACGCTACTAGTCGAGATGCAGCGTCGGTCCACCGTTCTCAAACCACATCTTGTTGTCAAAATAGTCGCGCCAACCGCAAATCAGACCGGCGTCGTTGACGTCAAACATACCGATGCACGGCAGCTGGAGGCCCCAGCCCTTACCGTCAAAGTCCCAAAAATCCATACGCTCTGTCATCACCGTGTTGCCGTAACCGAAACAGTTGCGCAGCTCCCAGTTAACCGCGCACGACAATTCCATAATCCCTGCGACAATCTTGCGCACATCGGCCTGGCCGACAACCGGATCCAGGGGCTGGTTGATGTAGACGATGTCATCAGACAAACAAGACATCGTCCAATCCGGATCGACCGCTCCCCAGGCATCGATAAACTCGCGCACTTTGGCAACGTTGCGCTTGACCGTTTCCGAGTCCGACATAAGGCCTCCCGTTAGGCTCACTGGTAAAAAAGCTAAGTATCGACGATAGGCGGGCCAGCGCTGCGAGCCAAGAGACAATCCTGCCAATTTCTGTTACTTTGATGACACACTCCGAACATGCCCAGACGACAAATGGACACAGCCTCCATTGAACAACTGCCCATGCCGATTACTTACGGCCGGCATTTGCTACGTCAGTTCAACCCCGAACAACTTCTCGCGGGCACCGGCTTAACACCAGCGGATCTCGAAGATCCTGGCCGCCACATCACGGTGCGGCAGGCCCTGCAGTACATCCACAACACCATCGCATTAGCGGCAGAACCGCATTGGTACCTGAGCTGGGCCAGCACCCTGACCGATCACTTTCACGGCCCCATCAGCATCGCCTTATTGAGCGCGCCAACACTCGGTGACGGCATCGATGCCTTTCTGCGCTATTTCCCCGGGCGCATTCCCTACATGCATATGCAGGGCCGGCAGGATGGCGCTGACTTCCTTGCGGAACTTTGCCCGCTGATAGAACTCGGTATCGGCAAAGCCCTGCTGGTTGAAACGCCGCTCGTCATTCTTCATCAGCATCTGGACACGGTCTACGGCGTTGATTTCAGTCAGGCTCACATCCGACTTGATTACCAGGCGACGCTTGATGCGCAACACTACGAGCGCTATTTCAAATGCGAGCTGCGCTTCGACTCGAGCTGCAACGCGCTGGTAATACCGCAGGGCTGGCGGGGATTGCGCAATCTCGGCTACAGCGAATCAACCTGGGCACATGCAATCGAGCAGTGCGAAGCAACGGTGTCGTCGTCGCGAGAGCGCGAAACGCTCGGTGATATTCGCGCTTGTTTGTGTCATTCATTCGCCGATGCTGAAAGACAGCGCCCATTGCCCACCCTTGAGACCATTGCCAGCAAACTTCACCTTGCGCCGCGCACGCTGATTCGCCGACTGCGGCGTCTGGGCACGAGCTATCAGGCCATCACGGACGAATTTCTGCGCACTCGCGCCGAGGAGTTGCTGCACAACAACGGGATCACTATCAAGGAAGTCGCGCTCAGTCTCGGTTTCGACAACCCCGCCAATTTTGGCAAAGCATTCAAGCGCTGGTGCGGTGTATCACCCGGCCAGTATCGTTCCAGCCTGAGTCATGGACGGCGTCACGTGCGTTCGTAGCGTGGGCTGGAGGACACCGATTTATTCTGTCACCCAAGGAGTAGGCGGACATGCTGATGGCGATTATAGAATATGAAATGAACGCTGGCGTGGAAGAAGAGTTTGGCGGTTTGATCGCAGGGCTCAACGCGCAACTCGAAACCATCGACGGCTTTATCAGCGCCGACCCCGCCAGTAGTCTGAATCACGCTGGTCTGATGTATGAGATTTCATACTGGCGCGATGCTGACGCGCTCGCAGTATGGGCGGCCGACCCGCTCCATCAGCAAGCGATGCAGGCCGGTCGTGAGCGATTGTTGAAGTGGTATCGGATCCGCGTCGCGGAAGTCGACAGGGACTGGTCAGTCGGTGACATTCGAGCCGACAACCCAGCGGCGGCTTAGTGGCGCCGCGTTAGTTCCCGCCCGCCCCTCGCAGCGAATTGCGAAGGGCGTACAATCAAAGACGAAAAATAGAGAGAGACGAACATTATGAGTGCCAACCCGAAACCCATGCAGCCCGGCTTCGACTTGTACGATCACGAGATTACGTGGCTTCCGTTTGCCGGCATCGAAAACCTTGAACTGTCGCTCTTCGATCTCGACGAAGAGCGCAAAGTGGTTGATTTAATCGTACGCTTTGCGCCGAACGAGACCGTCACCATGCACAATCACCTGGCGCAGACCAATATGTTGATCATCCAGGGTGAGCTACGCATGTATGAGCCAGACGGCAGCATCCGCGAAGTGCGCCCTGCCGGCCGTTACTACCGTGGCACCACCGGCGACACCCACAGCGAAGGCGGCGGTCCCGAAGGTGCGGTGGTGTTCTACAGCATGCGCTGTGACAGCGGGCCGAACATACTCGAAGTGATGGACGACAGCGGCACCGTGCAAGCGATCCTCACGATGGATGATGTACGCGGCGCATGGGACGCTCAGCAAGCCATGTAGCTTGAATACGATGCGAAAGGAGGGCACGGAGCCGACTTATTCTAGTCGTTCCGTGCCCTCTGACGACTTGCCAATAGAGGAGGCCTGCGATGGCTGAAGCGATTATCCTTACGCCTGAGACGCGTCCGCGCGAACTCAACGTGATCGGTGAAAAAATCACCATCCTTGCAAACAAAGCACAGACGGACGGCTACGAATTGTTCCTGCAAGACGGCGTCGCCGGAGTCGGCGCACCACCGCATTCTCATGGTTGGGACGAATCATTTTTTGTTCTCAAAGGCAATATCGATTTTGGTGTCGGCGAGAAGTCGATGATCGCAACCCCAGGCACGCTGGTGCATATCCCGGCAGGCACGACGCACTGGTTTACCTTTCAGGATGACGACGGCGAAATGTTGTCCATCACGGGTGTCGGCAGCGGCGCATCCGAATTTTTCTCACAAATCGATCGCGACGTGGCCGGTCCGGAAGATGTCGAAAATCTTGGCAAGGCGGCTCACGACCATGAGGTCACGTTCCCGGGCGCGCCTGGGTAATCTAATTCGATAAACCCGGCATAGAGTCCTTGCCGTCGCGCGCATCAAGGCGCCCTCCTGATGGTATTGTGTCGCCGCGTCGGACCAATCAGGAGTCAGCGCTTTGAGCTCGGACGTTCTCTACGATACGAACAACGCGATAGCCACGATCACCCTTAATCGGCCGCGCTTTTTCAACGCTCAGAGCTGGAAGCTGCTCGAGGAACTGGACTTAGCGCTCGAACGCGCCGCCGCGGACCCGAACGTTCGTGTTGCCGTGGTGCGAGGTGCCGGTAAACACTTCTCATCCGGGCACGATCTCGGCACACCTGAACAACTCGAAGACGAAGCCAGCCGCGCAGGGATCGTCGGCCGCGGTGAAGGCATCGAGTTCTATGAACAGTTCCGTAAAGTGAATCTCGACTTCACCCTCAAGTGGCGCAACCTGCCGATTCCAACAATCGCCATGGTGCAGGGTTACTGCATTTACGGCGGCTGGATGATCGCGGCATCGATGGACGTCATTTTCGCGGCGCGCGATGCGCAGTTTCTCGCCGGCCTGTTCGAATACTTCTCAGTGCCGTGGGACATCCCGGTGCGTAAAGCGAAAGAACTCATTCTCGAAAGTCGCTTTATCGACGCCGAGGAAGCCCACGCGCTTGGCCTCGCCAACCGCGTCTACGACCTCGATCAACTCGAAACGGAAACCTATAACTACGCCGCCCGTATCGCCGAGAATCCACGCGCCGCAGTACGCATGGGCAAACTCGCCGTGAATAAGGCTCAGGACGCACAAGGCTTTAGCGCCAACATGGAGGCAGCTTTCGCCGATTTCATGCTTGCCCATCACACCGGTAACGGCTGGCAACGCACTGAAGAGCGCCGCCTCGGCGGTGTCGATCTCGCGCTGCGGGGCTTACGTGGCGAACGGGCTGGCCAGACACCAACATCCTCGCCCAAGGCGAAAGACAGCTAAATAAACTCTGCTGTTGTCCAAGGGCGAGATCGCTTAGTTTGATAGCCATTCACGCGGCGTAATGACGTCCATGATTTTACTTTGCAAGGGAGATAACAATGGCCGGTGGCGATAAAAACAAGGGACCTTCAAAGGTCGGGCAAATCGCAGAAAAAGTATTCGCCGATTTGGGCGGCGCGATGAATACCGGCATGGTGTGGCTGGGCGACGAGATGGGGCTGTACCGCGCTATGCACAAGGCCGGGCCGCTCACCAGTACCCAACTGGCCGACAAGCTAGATATGTCCGAACGCTGGGTTCGCGAGTGGCTGCACGGTCAGGTGGCTGCCGGTTACATCGAATACCCCGGCAATGAAAAGTTTCTGTTGTCCGATGAGGCAGCAATGGTACTCGCCGATGAAGCCAGCCCGGCATTTTGTGCCGGCGGCGTCAGTCACATCCCGCAACTGATGGGCGACGTACTGCTGCGCATTCCGGAAGCGTTCAAAACCGGCGTTGGCTTGACTTATGACGAACTCGGCCCGGAGGCTGCACGCGGTGTCGAGCGCTTGCTCGCCCCATGGTTTCGCCACAAATTAGTACCCGTCGCCCTGCCCGCTCTGGACGGCGTGGTGGCAAAACTCGAGCAAGGCGCACGGGTCGCCGATCTCGGCTGCGGCGCCGGGGTTGCCTTGCTTGAAATTGCTAAGGCCTATCCAAAATCGGAACTGCATGGCTACGACATTTCGCAGTACGCGCTCGAACGCGCGGCCGCGAATAAGGCTGCAGCTGGAGTCAGCAACGTGACCTTCCACGACGCAAAAGTTGAACCGATGCCGGGTGACGCCAGTTTCGATTTCATTACCACCCTCGATTGCATTCATGACATGGCGCATCCGAGCGACGCAATTCGCGCCATCAGAAACGCGATCAAGCCGGACGGCACCTGGTTCATCGCCGACATCCACTGCGGCGAATCACTGGAAGAGAATCTGGAAATGGCGAATCCGATGTTGCCGATGCTGTACGGCTTCTCGGTGCTGTGCTGTATGTCGTCCAGCCTTTCAACCCCCGAGGGCGAGGGTCTGGGCACGGTAGGATTCGGCGGCGCGATGGCGAAAAAAATGACCGGCGAAGCCGGCTTCTCAAAGTTCAAAATGCACGACTTCGACAATCCGTTAAACGCTTACTATGAGGTTCGAGTCTAATCAGGCGGAACGCTTAACGCGCGCAGACCGACACAACAAGTAGCGTGCCTGCCGATTAACGCGGCAGGCACGCAATCTACTCAATTCCTCTAAAACGCTCAGGCGGCATCGAAGCGCGCCTTGTTCTCGACCATCCACCTTTCCCTATCTTGTTTACCGTGAGACGGGTCGGACATGACGTCTGCATGCGCGTCGCGGTAATGGGGCTGCAGGGCCATCATCCATTCTTCAAACGTGTCCCCAGCGACGGTCGCATGGCACAAATCGCATTTGAGTGTTTTCATCGCCATCAGCCATCCAGGAATCGACGCGCAAATTAACACGCGCCGACGCCTCGCCCTTCGCTTGCCATGAACGGCTAGTGATTTCCCCAACGACATGTAATCGACCATCCAACCGACCAACTCGTTCGACGTTCGAAATTCATACGAATGAAAAAGCAATAAGTGGAACGGTCCGACACCCTGTTTAGCCGAACATCGCAGCTGCTAACTAATTCCAGCAATGCGAGACAGGCGAGACAACAGGAGTAGATCACCAATGAACGTATTACTTAACAAAGTCGCCATTGTGGTGGGGGCGAGTTCCGGCATCGGTTATGCGACGGCAAAACTATTCGCCGCCGAAGGCGCCAGCGTCGTCGTCGCGGCAAGGCGACAGGCTGAGCTTGACGGATTGGTTGATGAAATTACCCAATCAGGCGGCACCGCGATTGCACATGCCGGCGACGTCCGAGACGAGTCGTTTGCCAAAGCGCTGGTAGACCTCGCCTGCGAACGGTTTGGCGGGCTCGACATCGCGTTCAATAACGTCGGCACGCTGGGGCCAATGGGACCTACACCGGACGTCTCTCTGGCAGATTGGACGAAGGCCGTGGAAACAAACCTGACGAGCGCGTTCCTGGCCGCCAAGTATCAGGCGCCAGCCATGGTTGCACGCGGCGGTGGATCGCTCATTTTTACCTCGACCTTTGTCGGGCATACAGTCGCTTTCCCGGGTATGGTGACTTACGCCGCGAGCAAATCCGCATTGATTGGGCTGGCACAGGCGCTCGCGGTCGAGTTTGCGATGCAGGGCGTTCGCGCCAACGCCATTCTTCCGGGTGGCACGGATACGGCGATGTATCGCGAGATGAACGACACCAAGGAAGCTCAGGACTTCGTGATCAGCCTGTATCCCGGACGCCGGCTGGCAACGCCCGAGGAGATGGCGCAGTCGGTGCTGTACCTGGCTTCGGACGCGTCATCGTTTACCACCGGCAGCGCGATGCTGGTGGATGGCGGCGTATCGGTTAATCGGACATGAACTCAGCAGCGAGCGGCGTACCGGCAACACAATCCGCCACTGCGCATGCCTATCGCAGCACCGTGTACGACCATAGCGCCGACGCAATCTGGGCCGCAATACGGGACTTCAACAGTTACCCGGACTATATCGAGGGGGTCACCGAGAGCTACCTCGAAGATGACAAAGCGGGCGATGAAGTCGGCTGCGTGCGTCGCTTTGTCTACAACGGCACCACCATCCGACAGCGCCTCGTCGGGCATTCAGACGCCGAGCGCTGGTTCACCCATACGGGTTGTGAACCACTGCGGTGGCCATGGGAAGGTCAACAGGCGGGACCGATTGACTACTACCTCAATCGCGTGCAGATAACGCCCGTCACGGATACCGGCCAGGCGTTTGTGGCATGGTCTGTCGAACACCGCTGTGCACATCCTGATGATCTGAAACGCTGGAAAACGTTTTTTGACGAAAGTATCCCCGAGTGGCTCGCGTCGCTCAGACGATATATGGCGCGCCAGGACGCTTAATCTGAACGTAGGTAGTTTTGCCATGTGCTGAAACCAGGGTGTCGGTAAATGTTCAGGTACATCTGCCGACACCGGGTTTGCTCACTCCGGTGTCTTCGTTCGTTATAGTGCGTAGCTTGGAACCCAAGCGACGGAGAACCACGCGTGAGCCGAATAGACGTAGACGACACCATCAAGAAAGTGGAACAGGGCGAATTGCCGGGATGGATCGCAGACCATTTGCGTGCTTATAACGAATCCGGTGGCCGCGAGGGTCACCTATGGGATTCAAGTGCCGCGGGTGGCAAAGGCTTGCTGCCTTGTTTGCTATTGCATTGCGTCGGCCGGCGCAGTGGGCGCGCCATGGTGCATCCGTTGATTTATGGCCGTGATGGCGACGCGTATGTCATCGTCGGCTCCAAGGGCGGTGCCGAGACTCAGCCCGGCTGGTACTTCAACTTGCTCGCGCAACCTAATGTGACCATTCAGGTCGGAACCGAGGAATTTCAGATCTGCGCCCGCGTGATCGAGGGCGAAGAGCGAAAACGCGTGTGGGATCAGATGGTAGAAATATTTCCGCCCTATACGGACTACCAGGCCAAAACTCAGCGCGAGATTCCGATTTTTATGCTCGAGCGAACCTAGTCAAGCGAAAAACGAAAGCGCATGGCGCGACGCGGCGAGTGCGACAGAACAAGCGAAACCTGTCGCTGCGTTTCATCGTCAACATTGTGAGGGTACGAGCTACCACCGTGCCCCCACGATTCTATTGATTCAGGAGCATCAATGACCGCCCCCTACATTCTCCACGGTGCACCATTCAGTCTGTTCACCCGCAAACTGGAAGCGGCGCTGCATTTCTATCAGGCACCGTTTCAACATCAGGCTCTGACTATCGGCGCGAGCGACGGGCCAGGCCTGCGCGCTGGCACCCATCAAATTCCGGTGTTGGAAACGCCTGAAGACTGGATGCTCGCCGACACGACACCAATTCTCGACTTACTCGACGCACGCTTTCCAAGTCGTCGTATGTTTCCTGACGGTCCACTCGGGGTGTTGGTGCATATCGTCGAAGAGGTTCTCGATGAATGGACCGCGCGCGTAATGGTGCACTTTCGTTGGCACTATGAAGACAATGTCCGACATATCGTCGGCGAGTTCCTCGGTCGCGAAGTCAGCATCGAAGAAGCCAAACGTCATCCGCTCGCCCAATGGGGTCCGCGCGCCTGTCGAGCAACGGGTACCGAGTCACCTTTTCATCGGGCTGCGGTGGAACGTGAATTCTTTGCCGTTCTCGCTGCACTCGAGCAACAACTGGGTGAGACGCGCTACGCGCTCGGCGAGCGGCCCTGCGCCGTAGATACGAATCTTCTGGGTGGTCTACGCGCCCATGTGAATAACGATCCGTTACCCGATTTGTCGGCTTATCCGAGCTGTACGGCCTGGGACACCCACTGTACCGAGGCGTGGGCCGCCGACGGCGCACTCGCTGAGTTTCCGAACAGCACACCCTTTGCCCAACACATCTTGAAACTCGCGCGCGATGAATATCTTCCGTTTTTACTCGGCAACGCCGCAGCTCTGGCCGCGGGCCATAAGGCGTTCACGATTGAAACCTATGGCGAGCCATTGAGTTATCTGACGCGCAGCTACCCGGAACGATCACGACGCATGGTGCAGGCACGTATTCGCGATCGCCTCAGCAACCAACAGCGCTCCACAGTAACGGCCTGGTTAAACGAAGTCGGACTCGCAGCCGCCTTCGCGCCCTGAGGACCACAAAAACCCGTCACTCGCAGCATGGACTTCACTGCCTCAATCTAGTCTACTGATGCCCTGCTGCCGTACTCACGACACGAACCAGAAACCGGCATCGCAGAACGTAGAAGCGCCGGGCACAACCCCTCGTAATCTCCAGGAAACCGACCATGCCACTAACGGTAGATTCCAGTCTGACCGACTGGCGTGCCGAAGCGCTCAAATTCGAAGCTGAAATCAAACGAGCGATCATCGGTCAGGACGAAGCCATTCGCCTGCTCGCCATCGCCGTGTTCGCGCGCGGGCATATCCTCCTGGAGGGTGATGTCGGGGTTGGCAAAACGACATTGCTGCGCGCCGTTGCGCGAGTGCTGGGTGGCGATTTCGAACGCATCGAAGGCACCATCGATCTGATGCCGAACGATCTCATCTACCACACTTATATCAACGAACAGGGGCGCCCGGCCGTCGACCCCGGCCCGTTACTGAAGCACCAAGAGAACCTCGCAACGTTTTTCTTTAACGAGGTGAATCGTGCGCGACCACAAGTTCATTCTTTGCTGTTACGCGTTATGGCCGAACGCAGCGTCACCGCGTTTAATCGCGAATACTATTTCCCCCACGTACAGGTGTTCGCCGATCGCAACCGGGTAGAGAAAGAAGAAACTTTCGAATTGCCGGCCGCCGCGCGCGATCGTTTCCTGATGGAATTGAACATTACGATGCCGGCCGATCGCGACCTGCAGCGCCAACTGATGTTCGATACACGCTTTTTCGATGTTGATGCGCTAATCGGTGGACTGAGAGCTGGTGTGCTGCCGTTCACGGAACTTAACGGCGTGTCGGCCACTATCCAGCAGCACATCACGACCAGCCCAACGATCGAACGCTACGCACTCGATTTGTGTAGCGCAACCCGCGCGCCGCAGGAGTTTGGAATCACGATCGACGGTGTTGATATGGCGAAACTCGTCCTGTCCGGCGTTAGTCCGCGCGGTATGGGGATGCTCATGCGTGCGGCGAAGGTCGCGGCCTGGCTGCACGATCGGGACGCGTTGGTGCCGGAAGATATTCACGCCGTTGTCACGCAAACGATCGCCCACCGCATTTTCTTCAGCCCGGTGTACGAATTACGCCGCGCCGAACTAGTCAGTGAACTGATGACACGTATCCTCGAGACCGTTGCTTCACCCTGACATGACGACCGCGGAACTTCACTACAAAATCGACTGGCGTGCCAGCGGCCATTACCCCGGCCATCATGCCAGCATGCAGAAAGGCGGTGGGCTGCAATTTCGCAATCACGCGGCGCTGATTAATGCGCCAGATCCGCGCCGCTTTGATGTCCACGCCAGCCTGCGCGACCCGTTCGAACAAGTTCAGGTACGGGTATATCGTCAGACCAGCGCGATTCCCGTCTATGTGATTGCCGATCTATCAGCATCGATGAGTTTTGTTGGCGCCAGCGCCAAAATGCACGTCATGGCAGATTTCGTCGCCGGCTTGAGTGACTCCGCGACCCGTACCGGCGATCGCTTTGGCTTTGTCGGTTGTGCTGAAGCAACTTCAGACGAATGGTTATTGCCCGCCACGATGAACCGCGCTGCTGGCGCCGAACTCGCTGAAAGATTGCGCGCTTACCAGCCCAGGGGGCTCAGTTCGCAGGCGCTGCTTAGTGCGGCCGATAGCCTGGGTGGCCGTCGTGCACTGGTTTTTCTGGTCTCGGACTTCCATTTCCCCGCGCCTTTGCTAGCGCAGGTCCTATCCGCACTGGCCTATCACGACGTGGTCCCAGTGATGCTCTGGGACCGACACGAACACGAGCGCTTGCCGCGCTTCGGGCTGGTCCGGGTGTTCGACCACGAGACGCATGGCAGTCGGCTGCTACTGATGCGCCCAGGCTTGCGCCGGCGCATCCAGGAGCGGTTCGCGGTTCAACGTAAACAGCTGTTTGACGTGTTTGCACAACATGGTCGTCTGCCATTGCTTATGGAAGACGGATTCGACGCCGATGAGGTGACCCGCTATTTCTTCGGCTAGGACAACGCCAAGGAGGTGGCTCCGCGCTGCGGCCGGATTGTTGCTCGCAGGACTGTGCTTCAGTATCAACGTGTACGCGGATGAAACCGCTGCCGAAAGGATGGATGTCGAGCAACCGCGTGCCTTCGGGTATGTCATTGGCGACAAATTCGAGCGCAGGGTGCGCTTGCAATTACGCAAGCCCTATCGACTTGTTGCGGAACGACTTCCGCGTTCAGGCAGGCTAACGGAGTGGCTTGCCATCGAACAACCGCAATGGGACGAAGCGCAAAGCAATACATCTACGCGCTACGACATTCGTTTTGTCTATCAACTCGTCAACATCAACGCAGACATGGACAGCGTCGCAGTCCCCGACCATCTGTTGCATTACAGCGATGGCAAGGAAACACTCAAGGTCCTGATTCCGGCGAGCCGGGTTGGGGTGTCTATGTTGCGCACAACTGGCAATGCCGAACTGCAGGCGAATCGAGCGCCACAGCGTGTGCCATTCGTCTACGCTTCGATCGCCATTGTCGGCGGGCTGTTGATAACCGCGTTGTTGGTGCTGGCCTGGTTACAGTGGGGTTTACCGTCACCCGCTCGCCTCACGCCGTTCAGGAACGTGCATCGGCGCCTGCGCAAAGTGGCACAGCGGGACTGGGACGATGAACAGTATCGTGATGCCCTGCGGAGTATTCATGCCGCGTTTAACGACACCGCCGGTCGCATCGTTTTCGCGGAAACGTTGGCCGAATTTTTCGCTGCCCATGAGCGCTTCGAACCCTTACACGAAGCCGTTACGCAGTTCTTCCTGCGCTCAAGAGTCTGTTTTTTTGAAGATGGCGCGTCAGAATACGCTGAGCGTTATCGGCCCTCAGAGCTGCTTGAGTTTGCAGCGCGCTGCGCTGACATGGAACGTGGCCTCGGTTGATGTACGGCTTTGTCGATCCACTGGCACTCCTGTTGCTGCCGCTGGCAGTGATACCGCTCGTTGCACGCAACCAGAGCACGGTGGCCTACTCCTCATTAGCGATGTTGCCGCCCGACCGCGGGTCCGACATTATCGACTGGGCATTGCGCGTGCTTGCGGCGCTAAGCCTTATCGCGATCATTGTCGGTATCGCTGGCTTGTTTCGTTCCGAGCAATCGGTGCCGCGCATTGGCCAGGGCGCGCAAACCGTCATCCTGATCGATAGCAGCGGCAGCATGGACACCGGTTTCGCCGACGCCAACAAAGCGCGTGTCGCCAAATGGGGTACCTATATATCCAAAGGTCAGATAGCGCGCCAACTACTCGCACAATTCGCCGAGCAACGCCCGCAGGACATGTTTGCCCTGTTCCTGTTCTCTGGCAATCCAATACCCGTCTTACCACTGACCGCAAAGCAGGACGTCATCCAGGCTGCCATCAGTGCCGGCACCATCGAACGCGGCCTCGCTTCAACCGATCTTGGCACCGGGCTGATCCGCTCTCTGAATTTTTTCGAAGGCAAGCCGTTCACGGGTTCGCGCATTGTGATGCTGGTTTCAGACGGCGCAGCACAGCTCACCATACCGGTTCAGGACCAAATCAGAAATTTGCTGGAAAAACATCGGGTGACTTTGTACTGGATCTACCTGCGGTCATGGAACAGTCCCGGATTGTTCAAGACCATCGACGTCGAAACGGCGAAACAGACAGCTCCTGAGCAATTGGTGCATAAATTCTTTGCCGAAATGGGTCTGCCTTATCGCGCGTTTTCTGCAGAGAATCCGAAGAGTCTGCAAGAGGCGATTGCGGCCGTAGACCAATTACAAAATTTGCCTATCCGCTATATGGATATCGTGCCGAAACAGGACTTGTCCGGGCGCTGCTTCGCAGTGGCCCTGATGTTGCTGGCGGCTCTGACCGCGGCAAAACTGAGCGAACTGCAACGATGGCACTAAAACGGCAGTTGATGTTTGCGACCCTGGCCGTTGCAGTCGTATGCGGTGTGCAATTGTCGCGCGACCTGTGGCGCCTGGTACAAATCAGTCAGTACAACAAAGCGGTCCGGGTGGCCGACTTCGCACAGGCAGCACCTTACAACGGGGAGTACGGCCTGTTTGCACAAGCTTATGCAGCGCACGAACAGGGCGAATATCAGGCAGCGCGTATCTTGTATGGCCGACTTGAACACAGCGATGACGCCAGCTTGCGCCTTGCGGCGCAGTTCAACATGGGGAATACCTACCTGCAGCAGGCTGGCGAGGTCGACATCGAGAAAGAGTCCGATCTGGCGCTGCCCTTGATTGAACTGGCAAAAGTCAGTTACCGCGATGTTTTGCGCGATGACAGCCAGCACTGGGACGCGAAATTCAATCTCGAATTCGCACTGCAATTGTCTCCCGACATAGGCGCTCAGCAATTGATCGAACTGGAGGGACGACGTAACCCCATCCGCACGATGATCGCCATCGACCCTGAGAACGAATTGCCGTGACCCAGCACTACCGGACGCAGCTGCTGTTGTTGCTGATGGCCGGACTCGCACTCGGGGCGACCTTCACCGAGCCGACGCTTGAACTGGAAAGGCCGACTTACCGTTACGTGTTTGTGTTCGATATTACGGGCAGCATGAATGTTCAGGATGTTGGCACCACAACACAACCAATGAGCCGGCTTGAGTACGCCAAGCAGATGACCTTACAGACCCTGAAGCGTATGCCGTGTGGCACTGAGGCGGGCTTGGCTTTATTCACCGGGCATCGGGCGTTTCTGATGATCACGCCAGTTGAAATTTGCGCCAACTATCGGGAGTTATCCGTCGTACTGAGCAATATCGACTGGCGCATGACCTGGGAGGCCCGTAGCGAGGTGGCGAAAGGTTTGTTCAAAAGCCTCGAATTACTGACGTCCGTCGCCGGCGCGCCACGTCTGGTTTTCGTGACAGACGGCCACGAAGCACCGCCTTTGAATCCGGATGTTCCGCCGCAATTCCGTGGCGAAGTCGGCGCAGTCAATGGCGTGATCGTCGGCGTTGGCGGCGCCAAACTGGTGCCGATCCCGAAGTTCGATAAGACCGGCGCGCCGGCAGGTTTTTGGCAGGCCGATGAAGTCATGCATATCGATACCTTCAACGCCGAGCGCATTGAGCGCGACGGTGGTGCACCTATCACCAGCGGCACAGAGCATCTGTCCTCACTGCGCGAAACGTACCTCGAAAATCTTGCCGCCGACACCGCCCTTGGCTATCACCACCTCGTCGGCACCGGTGCATTCGAAGAGGAATTGAAAAGCGCAGAACTCGCGCTGCCCAAAGTCGTCACCACCGACATTCGAGCCTGGTTCGGTCTGCTGGCCCTGGGCGCCTTTGTCGCGTCGCTGCTGGTCGGTTCTCGCGACAAGCTACGCCTCGCGAACCGTTCACCGGATCGGCGCTAGCGCCAGAATCCGGGCAACCGGGCACCGCCACCTTGACGTCGGCACGAGAACTCGCAACGCTAACGATGAGAGAACTCGCCGGGAACCACACTATGGCCACTATCACTTGTCGCTGTGCCGCTGTACACATCGCTTTTTATACCGACGAGGATTTGTTCCGGCTGCAATGCTGTTGCCACGATTGCAGCGCGGGCCTGTGGTATGCACATAAGCGCGGTGGACCGGCACCGCCGGCACATCAATGCGTCGACACGAGCTGGTTCCCGAACAACTTTGAAATCCTGAGGGGCGAGGACAAGATTGGAGCGTTTTTGAATTTCGAAGACGCGGATACGACGCGCTTCTTCTGCACCGCTTGCTGGACGCCTTTGCTAGGCGATCACCCTGCTTACGAGGGCGCCGTGATCGTAACCCAGGTGAATAACTACGTGACGTTTGCCGGCCTGCAGAACGCGACCCTGATGGCCCCGCAGGCGCGGCATTTCACCAGGGACGTCGCGAGCGATCAGTTCCCAGACCTGCCTGCGTGGAGCGGTAAATCTGACCAGGTATACCAGGGTGTGGCGGAGCTATTGATGGCAAGCTTTCCAAGTATGCTGGCAGCCGGTGGCGCGGGCGCCGAGATGAATACGCAAATATTACTGCAGCGTATCGGCGGCGCGTTTGTGCCGGACAACGAGCCACGTCTGTCCGAAGGGCCGGCGACGATGCGCCAACAGGCTGACAATGCAACGACAGATCCGAACGTTTAGTTCGGGACGCGCGTGTCGGCCACCATCACCGCCGTCTCCGCGACGTAACCGGCGTAGCGGAAATCCCGAATCGTACTGATTTCGCCATCGAACCAGTCAAGGAGAACGAAATACTCTGCAGCTGCGCCGCGTTGGCCGCTATCGCTTACCAGCACCGCCGCGCGGCCGTCTGCGTAACCTAAGCTCATTCGCCATTGCGAAGCCCGCGCATAGTTACTGAAGTAATTGCCGACTTCCGCCTTGCCGTTCAGCGCCAGGCGGCCGACGAGATCGAGGCGAACGTCCTCGGCCAGCAAGGTCCGCAAAGCCTCGAAGTCGCGCGCATTGAAGCGCTCAATATAGGCTTGAAGTCGTGCGCGCTCAGCGCTTTCCATGCTCAGCGGCGGCGGCGCTTCGTGCTCTGCACTGAGTTCACGCAGGCGCGCGCGACCGCGGTGCAGTGCGGCTTTTACCGCCATATCGCTGGTGTCGATCAGGCGACCAATCTCTTCGATCGAGTAGCCAAGAACGTCCTTCAGAATCACGCAGCTCCGCTGTCGGGCAGCGAGGCGCATGAAAGTAGTCAGCGCTGCGGCGCTCGCCTGGGCGCGCGCGTGCTCGTCTTCCGGACTGTCGGCGAGCACATCGTCAACGTCAGGCAAATCACGCTCGCGACGGCGGCGCCGAAGAAAATCGAGAGCCGCGTTATGGGCAATGCGAAACATCCAGGCCTCCACATTCTCAATGTCGGTCGCCGCGTCGAGAGCCACGAAAGCTTTCGCGAGCGCTTCCTGCACAACATCTTCGCCATCGACCGACGAGCCTGTCATGCGTGCACAATATCGGTGTAACTTAGGTCTTAGGGTCGGCACGAGGCGCTCAAAATCGACGCGTGCCTGAGTGGGGTTCTGCGGCGTATGTTCGTCGGTCATTGGTGAAGTCTACAGCGCTTCCAAACCCTGACCCGATATCGCAAAACCCGTGCCAGATTCAATTTTTTCAGAGCCGAGGATTTCCAACGCAGCACTGGCTACGTCGACGGGTGTGATCGCCGGATTGAAGCGCGTGAGAAACTCGGCCACCGAAATGCCGGCACGCACAGCATAAGCTTCGGCAGCGGCACGACCGATCTCGGTTTCGCCCATGATTTGTTTAATCACGAGGGTCGCAAAGTGAATGCCGAGACCGTTGTTATCCGACTCACTCTGCGCGTAGTTAGTCAAAAACATCTGCATGCGCTTCGCGCCTGCATAGCCGCCCGAGGCGGGTGAGCCACCAAGTCCCGCCCCGCTACTCAGCACCAGAACTTTCGACCCGGGCTTAAGCGGGCTCAGGACAGCCGCTTTGCAGAATGAAAAGGTGCCTTTGGTGTCAGTTTCCCAGGGTAGCGAGAAATCCGACCAGTTCATGTCCTGGAATGAACCGGTTTTAGGGCTGGCACCACCGGCGACAATGAGGATATTGGGCTGCATGCGTGCGAATGCTGCGGCGGGCGCCTGCGGGTCCTGCATGTCTGCGACCAGCGTCTGCGTCCCCGGGATCTCGCGCGCCAATGTCGCCAACGCTGATTCGTTGCGACCGAGCGCAAGTACCTGTGCGCCCGCTGCAACCAATTGACGAACGATTTCTCGCCCCACTCCCCGGCTGGCACCCACGACGATTGCGCGTTGCTGATCAAATTGCGACATATCTGATTCCTCGTTTTTTGTGTTCGCTTCTTTCATGACGAACCGTGCCGCGAAAAGGATGCGGTAAACAACAACGAAGATCAGAAATTCGGCGTCTCGCCCTCTCGTCGACGCGCACCATGCAGCAAGTTGCGCAAGCTCAAATGCGATAGTCCGTACGGCACGAGACTACCTTCTCAAACGCGAACCATTGCGCTGTAGAGAGAGACCCGGGGTGAATTAATGGGCGTAGGCGCCATCGGGAACCCATCTTGCGATGTCGGTAGTCGGCCGCTAGGGCGTCCCGCACAACATCGGCACGGCTGTCTTCACCAATCGCTTCAGTGAGGTTTGCGATTCACCTGCTCGAGAACGGATGGCGAGCGTATGCAGGATCCCCTGCGCAAGTTTCGCCACGGATTTGATATCGGCATCAGCGGGATAGTGGCCGGCGAGTTGGGCCTCGCGCAATTTGGCCTCGAAAAGCCCATCGAGCTCCGCGAGCAATGCGGCCATGTCTGCGTGGATCTCGGGATGGTTGAGCGCTTCCACCGGTGCCGTACAAAACATAAAACATCCACGTGCCGGTTGCTGAGCAAAGTACACGCTAAGGGCAGTGAGGTAGGCGTTCGTCAGGGCGGTTTTCAAATCCGGCTCGTCGACAACCAATTCGCGCATTGCAGCGCGTAAATGTTCAACAAAAAACTGCAACGCCTGGCGGTACACCGCTTCTTTGTCGCCGAACGCGTTGTAAATGCTTGGCCGGTTCATTTGCATCGCGAGCGCGAGTTCATCCAGCGATGCGCCACTGAAACCTTTTCTCGAAAAGATATCGACGGCGCCCGCCATTGCCTGCTCGTGCGTGTATTGCCGCGGCCGGCCGCGTGCCCGCTTATTCATTAATGTACCAATTCGCAAATAATTGCTTTAATATTATTCGAAACAGTATATAAATAACTCATACGGGGCCGCCAGTCTTACTTTGGGCCCCAACTGAAATTCCGGAGGACACCATCATGGCCATCATCGAAAACCCGCCCTCAAGTCTCGTCCCTCAGCTGCAGGGTGTCCATATGTTTGGCTTTGACGGCGCCCCCTGCTCTCAGCGGGTGAGCTTCGCGCTGGCTGAGAAAGGCCTGCTACGCGGCAAAAAAGTACCACACCTGTCGGCCGCCGCCGCGCACCTTCAAGCCCGCGACGGCACCTATACGTTTCGTCCGGTGTCACTGATAAAACATGACAACCTGACAGCGGACTACGCGGCCATCCAACCGCACATGGTGGTGCCGGCGCTCGTTCATGATGGCGTGTTACATATCGAATCGATGGATATCGTCGCCTACCTGGACGAGATTCGCCCCGAGAATCCACTGTTACCGACCGACCCGACCCGCGCTGCGCTATGCGACGAACTGATCGAACTTGGCAAGTCGCTGCATGTCTCAGTTCGCCACGTCACCTTCAACTGGACGCTCGGTAACCTCGCCAAAACCGATGCGAAAACCGAGGCTGAAGTCAGACGTCTCGAACAAGCCGATTCGCCGGAAAAGCTCGCGGATTTTTACCAGCATTTCAACAGTGATGCGATCGCTGCTACCACCTTTATCGAACACCTCGGCAAACTGGAACAAGGCTACGGAGAACAGAACGTCAGATTGCGCGACTCAGGCCAGCCCTTCCTGACTGGCCAGACTTTCTCGGCGGCAGATATCATCTGGGGCATCAAGGTGCTGCGTTTGTACGAATGCGGTTACCCCTTCGCGAGCAATTTCCCCGACTTGGCGGCGTGGTTCGAACGGGTTCGTGCACGGCCTGGTTTCAAGGATGGTGTGATGGCGAACCATCGCCTGTTCCATACCGTGTTTCGTTTAAAGGCCCGTGTCGAACATTTGTTCGGCGGTGGTATCAGCAAAAGCAGCCGCGCGGCTGCATAACTTACGTGGAGAGTGCTATGACAACACCGTTGAATGTTGGCATTTACGTGTTCGAAAACATGACGATGCTGGATGGTTATGCACCACTGCAGATTTTGTCGCTGGTCGAGCAATTCAACTGCTTTACGTTTGCGCGCAGCACTGACCCTGTACGCTGCGACAGCGGGGTGATGCTGATGCCCCAGTACAGTCTCGATGACTGTCCGAATCTGGATATCCTGATCATGCCGGGTGGTGGCGACGTGTTGCCGCCGATGGTCGACGCTGACTTGATGACTTTCCTGCGCGGACCAGCAAGCCAGGCCCGCTACATCACCTCCGTTTGCAGCGGCGCACTTATCCTCGCGGAGGCCGGCTTGCTGGACGGTTTTAAGGCGACCACACACTGGGCATGGGTGGGCGATTTAAAAACTCACTTCCCCGCGGTTGAAGTCACGGACGGACGGGTTGTGGTGGACCGCAATCGTATTACGGGCGGCGGCATCACAGCGGGAATCGATTTCGCGCTAACCCTGATCGCCGAAGTACTGGACCCCATCCAGGCGCAGGCCATCCAGTTACTGGTCGAGTATCGTCCGCAGCCCCCCTTCGATGCCGGCTCTCCGACCACGGCGCCGCCACCAATCGTGGACGCTGTGACTCAGCAAATCGACGTCGTTATGACGCCGCTGCGTGCACATCTGGCGGGCAAAACGAAAGCCGCCGCTACCTCTGCCTGATCGCGGTCGCTGCCTCAGCCGCGTCCAATGTAGGGCATCGCGGTCGCTGCCTCAGCCGCGTCCAATGTAGGGCATCGCGGTCGCCATCACGGTCATGAACTGAACGTTGGCATTCAGAGGCAGTTCTGCCATATGCAGGACCGAACTCGCGACATTGGCAACGTCCATGGTCGGCTCCGGGCCGACTGTGCCATTCGCCTGCGGCACGCCCACGGTCATCGGTGCTGCCATCTCGGTCAAGGCGTTGCCAATATCGATTTGCCCGCAGGCGATGTTGAACGGACGGCCATCGAGCGACAGCGAGCGTGTTAAGCCCGTGATCGCATGCTTGGTGGACGTATAGGGTGCGGAACCCGGCCGCGGCATATGCGCCGAAATCGAGCCGTTGTTGATGATGCGACCGCCCTGCGGCGACTGCGCGCGCATGATGCGGAACGCGGCGCGCGCGCACAAAAACGAACCGTTTAAATTCACGTTAACCACGGCCAGCCAGTCCTCAACAGCCAGTTCATCGATCGTTTGCGATGGGCGCGCCTGACCCGCGTTATTGAACAACACATCGAGGCGGCCCCAGGCCTGGTGTGCCTGCGCGAAAGCACGCTCGACTGCACCCGGGTCGGTCACATCACAGGGCAAAGCGAGTGCATTGCTGTGGCGTGCAGCAATCTCGTCGAGCAGATTGGCGCGACGGCCCATCAGCCCGACCCGATAGCCATGTTCAAGGAAACGTTCTGCGCAGGCCCGTCCAATACCGGCCCCTGCGCCGGTGATGATGATTGATTTGCTATCGTCGGCCATGCCGTTACCCTCGTTACATCGCTCGATTATGCCATGCGGAGCTGGCACGTATAGCGACACGCAAGCACGCAGAGAATGCCATGGCCGCATATCAATTTGTCGCAGTAAGCACGCTTGTAGGGGCCCTGCTGAGCAGCGGACCCGAGGCGAACGCGCGCCAGATTACAGATGCCATCAATGCACAAGCTCACCCTGGCACTGCTGGTCACGAGGCAGCGCAGTCGTTGAATGAAGCCAAGGAAACGCCCACCAAGATGCCGAACGAGAACCCATTCCTGAATCCAAGCCCACTGTTTCTTCACTACCCGGAGTTTGATCGCATCGAAGATGCGCACTATGTGCCGGCCTTCGAGACAGGTATGCGTGAGCAACTAGTCGAGATTGCGAGTATCGCGGAGCAAGCCAGTACCCCGACGGTAGACAACACACTCGTGCCGTTCGAGCTCTCCGGCCAGACCCTGGCGCGCGTGTCGCGCGTGTTCTTCGGTTTGAATAGCGCGCATACACATGATGCGATGAAAGACATTGAGACCACAGTCGCGCCACTGCTGGCCGCGCATCGTGACCAAATTCTTCTCAACCGTCCGCTGTTTTCCCGCATCGAACATCTGTATGCGCAACGCGCGGCGATGAATCTCGACGCGGAAGCACAGCGCCTGATTGAACGAACTCACTTGAATTTCGTGCGTGCTGGCGCGGCGCTTGGCGAAGAACAGCAACGGCGCTTACGCGTCATCAATACCGAACTCGCGACCCTGAAGACGCGCTTTAGTCAGAACGTTCTGAATGAGGTCAACGAACTCGCCATCGTGGTCGATCACCGCGAAGCGTTGAGCGGACTCAGCGATGCGCAAATTCAGACTGCGGCGGCTGAGGCGGAACAGCGCGACCTCAAGGGTAAATTTGTGATTCCTTTGCTGAACACCACGCAGCAACCGCTGATGTCGTCCCTGCAAAATCGTGAGTTACGCCGGCGCATGCTAGAGACATCCCTGCAGCGCGGCAGTCGCGGTGGTGACTACGACAACCGCGCTATCGTGAGCCAGACTGCGGCCTTACGCGCCGAGCGCGCAGCGTTGCTCGGTTACGCCAGCCACGCCGCCTATATGCTTGCTGATCAGACTGCGAAGACGGTGACGGCAGTGAACGAACGCCTGGCGGCGCTGGTGCCTCCGGCAGTCGCCAACGCACGCCGCGAAGCAGCCGATCTGCAGACAATCATTGATGCCGAGGGCGGTGACTTCAAACTCGCTGCCTGGGACTGGACTTACTATGCCGACAAACTGCGCTGGCAACGCTACGGATTCGATGCCGCGCAGTTGAAGCCCTATCTCGAACTCAACAGCGTGCTGCTGAATGGGGTCTTTTTCGCAGCTGAAAGAATCTACGGCATCCGCTTCGTTGAACGCTTTGATTTGCCGGTGTACCACGCCGATGTGCGGGTGTTTGAGGTATTCGATGAGAACGACGAAACGCTCGCCCTGTTTATCTTCGATGCTTACGCGCGCGCGAGTAAGCGTGGCGGCGCGTGGATGAGCGCCTACGTCGACCAATCGCACCTGGCCGACCAGCGCCCAATCGTTGCCAACCACCTCAACGTCCCTGAGCCGCCGCCGGGCGAGCCGACCTTGTTAACGTTCGAAGAAGTGACGACGATGTTTCATGAGTTCGGGCATGCGTTGCACGGCATGTTCTCCAACGTGCACTACCCGTCGTTCGCGGGCACCAGCGTGCCGCGCGATTTTGTTGAGTATCCCTCGCAAGTCAATGAGATGTGGTCGACCTGGCCGGAAGTACTCGCCAACTATGCGCGCCACTACCAGAGCAAGGCCGCGATACCGAGCGAACTGCTTGAAAAAGTGCTCGCCGCAGAACAATTCAATCAGGGCTACGCCACGACCGAGTATCTCGCTGCAGCCGTTACCGACCAGGCCATTCATCAACTCGCGACCGACCAGATCCCGGACGCGGAGCAACTCCTGCACTTTGAAACGGATGCGCTGGACCAGGCCGGCGCTGGCGTCGAACTCGTACCGCCGCGTTATCGATACGGTTACTACTCGCACATCCTCGGCGGCTATGCGGCTGGCTACTACGCCTATATCTGGAGTGAAGTGCTGGACGCCGACACAGTTGAGTGGTTCAAGGAAAACGGTGGCATGACCCGCGCCAACGGCCAGCACTTCCGCGCCACGGTGTTATCCCGCGGCGGTAGTGCTGAGGCGATGAGTCTGTTCCAGGATTTTGCTGGCCGGGAAGCCAGGTTGGCCCCCCTGCTCAAGCGGCGCGGCCTGGACTAGGCACCGCTGGCACCTAGTCGCGTTGCTCCCTGGCGGCGCGGCCCATGATCTCATCCAGCTCGCTGTACAGCTGGTGGGCGCGTTTTTGCAGCTGACGCACCTCGCGGGCGGTAAATCGGTCGTGGATGAATATCGCCAGACAAATCGCCCAAGCGCCATACGTCACCACATCGCTATCAGCAAATAACGGGACCGCAATAATCACCAACACGATCCACATGTGAAATATCTGGAAGCGAGTGAGAAGCATCGCCCGGTTGCTTAAGCGCAGTGCCTCTTCGGCTTTCTCTCTTGGTGTTTGCTCAACTGGTGTCATACCGCGTTCCCTGCGACGGGCGCTACATTCGGTGCCGTCTCCGACCGCCGCTGCTTGTGGACGTCGCCGGTATTGTAAAACGAGACGACCACAAAACACCCTTTGCGCACCCCTGATTTTGGGGCCAGCAATCCCCTACGCCCATGCTATCGTTGCGTGACTACGACAATTCACGCATGAAAGCCAACACGGGAGAGTTGAAGATGGATATGACGGCATTGGAACAAAGAATCACCCGCCTTGAGGACATCGAGGCCATCAAGCAATTGAAAGCGCGCTACTCGCACATCTGCGACGACCTGCATAACCCGGACACGATTGCGTCGGTGTTTGCGGAGGACGCTATCTGGGAAAGCGCCGATTTCGGTAAAGCGACCGGGCACGCCGAAATTCGCGCTCTGTTCACCCAATTCCGCGAGCTGTTCACTTTTTCGCAGCACAACATGACCAATCCCGTGATCGAAGTCGATGGTGATCGCGCAACGGGTATCTGGTACATCATGGGGCCATGGACCCGGACCGAAGGCAACCAGGAAACCTGGATGGCACTGCGCTACGACGATGACTATGTGAAAGTCGACGGCGAATGGAAGTACCAGCACCTGCGGGTTGTGCTGCGCATGACTGCCGAGCGCTCACCACTTCTCGAGACCGCCTGAGCAACGCCGCGGCGCGGAAATTCGGGGACAGTTACCGAATTTTCGCGCGCTTAGAACGCGTCCGGAATATCCCGCGTCGGGCTCATCGACCATTGCGCAGGGCGCTTCTCAAGAAAAGCCTGCACGCCTTCTTTGACATCGGGCGACCGAATCAGCCAATCGATAGTTTTGAGCTCGGTTTCCATCAGCGCCGGAAATTGCGCGGCATTGGCTTGCCACAACAGCTTCTTCGATAAGGCCACTGAAACCGGGGCAGTGTTCTCGGCAATGTCGTCCGCGATTTCGAACGCACGTTCGAGCAACTTCTCAGGCGCGACACACTCGCTGAGCAAACCCATCTGCTCCGCTTTCTGCGCCGTGATGATGCGCCCGGTGAGCAATAAATCAGCAGCGTTCGAGAACCCTGCGACTTGCGCCACTGTCATGTGTGACGCAAGTTCCGGCAAAATACCGCGCCGGACCATCGCGAAACCGATCTTCGCGGTGTCGGCCGCGAGGCGAATATCCGCCAGCATCGGGTAGGTGATACCCACTCCGACCGCGGCGCCGTTAATAGCGGCGATCACCGGCGTATTAGTCTGGTACGGCCACAGGGGTTCGCGCTTCAGCGTTTGGCTGCCACTGAAACCTTCTTCCCCGCCGGACATGTCAGCGCCCGCACAAAATGCCCGGCCGGCACCGGTCAGGACGACGGCGCGAATATCATCGTTGTCGTTGCATTCATGCATCGCCTCGCTCAGCTCGCGTGACATGGTCGGCGTCCAGGCGTTCAGATTGTCGGGACGATTCAATGTCACTAAGGCCACTTTGCCGCGGCGCTCGAATTCGATGTGTTCAAAGTTCATACGCGTTCCTGATTGTCATGTTTTGTTCAACACAAAAAAATAGCCCAGCTATCGAATAGGGGTAGCTGCCCGCGGATTAGAGCGCTTGCGGGCCAGGCGGCTACCAGGCGCTGTGCAATACGTCGATAACCTCTTCGATGCTCGCGACCGGGCGCGGATTAGTCGCGACGACCAAATCTTCCATCGCATCTTTGGCGATGGCCGGAAAATCGTCTTGTGAGACGCCGACATCGCGTAAGCGTCGCGGCAATTCCAGATCACTAATCAGCGAACGCACCGCATCACGCCCCAGCGTCGATGCTTCTTCGACACTCAGGCCGCGCGTGTCGCAGCCCATCGCCTCCGCGATGCACACCTGGCGCGCGCCGACGTGGTCGCGATTAAAGTCCATCGCTGAGGGCATCATCACGCATGAGGTCACGCCATGCGGCACGTTGTTGCGCGCGCCCAGTTGATGACCCAGTCCGTGGCTCAAGCCCACGTTTACATTCGCCAGACCGCACACTGACATCCAGGCGCCGAGATGCGCTTGCGTGCGCGCGACGAGGTCACTCGGGTCAGCTTTGCATTCGCGCAAGTAACGATTGAGCATCCCGAGCGCGCGCACCGCCAGCCCATCAGTAAACGGATGTGCGTTGTTCGAACACAATGCTTCTACGCAATGGTCGACCGAGCGCATGCCAGTCGATAACCATAACCAGTCTGGTGTCTCAAGCGTCAGTTCCGGATCAAGAAACACGGCACGAGCAGCGAGCTTCTTGTCGATATACAACTGCTTCACCTGTTCGTCACTATCGGTGATGCCGGCAAAGTGGGTGAACTCACCACCGGATAGAGTCGTCGAGATGGCAATCATGGGCAGCGCGTCGCCACGCACCGGCGGTACCTCAACGGTTGCCGGGTATTCGAACCGCACCCGATGACGATCGAAATCAGTGGCGTCGCGTACATTCTCCGCGAGACCCAGCACGACGGCCTTACCGGTATCGTTTGGTGAGCCGCCACCGAAACTGATAATGCCATCAGCATCGATATCGCGCGCGGCGTTTATCGCGTTCACTACTGATTGGCGATGAACATGCTGCGTAGACTCGGCAAAGACCCCGCCAATGCGCCCATCGCTCGCCGCTATCACGCGCTCGACCAAATCGGTCTTGTTGGCGAGTGTATTCCCGGTAATCAGCAAGGCACGCGAGACGCCATGCTGCTGCAGGCACGCGCCGAGCTGTGCGAGCGTGCCGGAGCCGTAGTACACATCTTCTATAGGTAGAAACGTAAACGCTCCGACCAAATCTTTCTTTTCCGGTTCGAACATTGGCTGGTTTGCCCTGATTGAGTTGCCGCTCATGTTAACCAGCGAAATCGCGATGGCAAATCGGCTCAGTAGAGCACGCTGATAAGCGTCGCACTGACGCCGCCAACCAACAGCGCGGCTACGAGGCCCATTGCCAACGGTTTGCCGCCAATCGATAGCAAGCCTTTGATGCTCGTGCCAAGCCCGACCGCCGCCATGGCGACGGTCAAACATAATTCCGCAGCATCCTTAATATTGGCAACCAGTACTATCCACGTCTCGGCCGGGATAACACCAAATGCCATGTCGCCCCGATCACCGACGGTGCGCAGCAAGCTCATGCACGCGAACCCAACTACGAACAAGGGCACCATCGTCCACCATCTAGGTAGCACGTCTTGCGCATCCGAGCTGCGGTGATAGATGACCGCGATAACCGGGATGATGACCAGCATACCGAGATTACGAATGAGCTTGGTGACAGTCGCAACGTCGAGTGCCTGTACAGCGCCGTAGTACTGCTGGTAGGCCATACCTGCCCCGGCAACCTGAGCCGTTTCGTGCACAGCGGTGCCCAAAAACAGGCCGGCGGTAAACGGATTCGCGTCAAAGAACCAATGGGCCGCGAAGGGATAAACCAGCATCGCGATGATGCCGAACAGGGTCACACAGGCGACCGAGTAACTGACCTCTTCATCGGTCGCGTGAATCGTTGGCGCCATGGCGACAATGGCAGTTGCCCCACACACGCTGGTTCCCACGGCAATTAAGGTGCCCAGCCGCCGGCTAAGCCCAAGCTTGCGCGTGAGGTAAGTGACGATCAGCAACGCGGAAGTGACTGTACCGATGATCACCGGCAGGCTCTGCAGGCCGACAGCGCCAAGTTCACCGAAACTAAGGCGAATGCCGAGCAGCACAATGCCGACGCGCAGAACACGCACCAGGCCGAAGCGAATACCCGGCTCAAAAATATTGGGAAGCGCGATCGTATTGCGCATCACAATGCCAAGGAGTATCGCCAACATAATGCCGCTGACGGGGCTTTTCGCTAAGCCGATCACGGTGGTGCCGATAAACGTGGATAAATACTGCCCGCTGATGGCGAGCAGAAGCGCTAGCGCCAGACCAGGAATGATGGTCATAGAGTCGGTATCCAGACCGCGTGGGCGCAACTCGAACCGGCATCCGGCTCCGGGAGTAACGTAACCGCGGCCAAAGCTGGTGCGTCGGGATCGATAACTAAAGTACGCTCGAAATCCCGTGCGTTATCCATATGGCGTCTTATTTCGCAGCCTGCTGCCGCGGTTCTGCTGTCCGTTTCGCTCATTTTTATCGTTTACTCGTGCGGGAATGACGTCGTCCCAAACGAAAATGAGCCGTGTCCGATATCGCTGTTAAGAGTTTCTAACCAATAGTCTTAAACATGCCAGATTTTCGCATCGCACGCCAACATTAGCTGCGCTGCCTGGCGTTGCGCGTCCTGGTACACCGCTACAAACGCCAGCTCCTGACATAAGCCACGGCTCGATTGGCGTGCCCCCTTGTAACCGTGGGTTGAATTGGTGATTCTTCACCTGGACAGCAAAAACATCAGGAGACTCTAGCCGTGAAACTCGCCCTGTATATGCCGAATTTCCGAGACAAGATCAGTGTTGACGAAATCGATGCGTTGGCCGAGACCGCCGAAGCGCTCGATTTCGATTCCATCTGGACGCTCGATCGTGTCGTTGTTCCCGAATCGTCCGATCGCGTGGAGCTGGCCAAATCGTTTGGCACGATGAAAGAGTTTCCGAACGCACTCCCGGTAAGCTCGCGTGGCGAATTCCTGCAGGGCCCGGCCCTCATCCCCTACCTCGCCGCAACAACCAAAAAAGTGCGCCTGGGTGTGAGCATCATCGTGACGCCATTTCGCGCGCCCGCTGTCATGGCGGCCGAGGTTGCCACTTGGGACCAATTGTCGCGCGGCAGAATCAACGTCGGAGTCGGCGCTGGCTGGATGCCGGAAGAATTCCAGGCGGCGGGTGCCGCGCACATCTACCCCAAGCGCAACAAACACGTTCGCGAAACCATCGAAGTGATGCAGGGCATCTGGACTAATGAACTGTTTGAGTACGACGGCGAGTTCGCTTCGTTCGAGAAATGCGGCTTCGGTGCCAAGCCCGTCCAGAAACCACGCCCACCGATGTACTTCTCCGGCCTTGTGAATCCCGAACTGTCCGCCAAGCGCGTCGCCACGTACGGCATGGATGGCTGGATCGGCATCATGGATACCCCCGAGGCCATCGCCAGCTGGCGCGCTTCCATTAAGGAAGAACTCGAGAAACTCGGCAGCGGACAGTCCATCGACAAACTCGAGATCTCGAGCATGATGCCTTTCGAGATCACAAAAGAAGCCACCGACCAAACTCCGAACGGCAAACTCACCCCGACCATGGTCGGCACTGCAGCCCAGATAACAGACAACCTCAACGCCTACAAGCAAGCCGGTATGACCATGCCGATGTTGTGGCCGCCGTTCAGTGGAACGCCGACGGAAAAAACCATCGACGACATGAAACAGCTTAAAGAAGACATCATGCCGAATGTCGGCTGAGACGCGGTGAACTGATGCGATGAGTAATTACGATCCTGCCAGCGTCGACATATTCGCGCCTGCGGTACGGCAGGATCCGTATCCGTACTTCGCGTACTTGCGCCAATCTGCACCGGCGCAATGGCAGGAATCGTTAAACGCGTTTGTTGTCAGTCGTTACACCGACGTCGCGGAAGTCCTCCGCGACCCCGAAACGTTCTCCTCCATCGCGATGCGCCGACAGTCGCCTGGCAAGTCCGCCGAGGACTCCGGTGGTGGTAGCGTCATTACTGTCGATCCGCCAGAACACACGCGCCTGCGCCGCATCTTGCAGGATGAATTCAGAATGCGCCCGCTGCGTGAACTGGAACCGCGCGTCAACGAATTGGTGAGCGAGTTAAGCAGCGCCATCGAAGCGCGTGAGTCGTTCGACCTCGTCCGTGATTTCACCATTCCGCTGCCAGTTACCGTCATTGCTGAATTGCTGGATATCGAAAAATCCCGCCACGATGACTTCAAGCATTGGTCGGATTGCCTGATTCAGCTCTTGAACGACAATGCGGGACCGAAATGGGAAAGCGCACGTCGCGGCGTGTTCGAACTGCTGGACTTCTTCCGCAATGTGTTCGAGGAGCGCAGTAGTGACTTTGAAGGCCGTCGCGATATTCTCGCAGTGCTGCTGCAAGCCGAGGCGCAAAGCCGCATCACCCGCCGCGAGATGGTCGCCTATTCCATCTTGCTGTTAACCGGCGGCAACGAAACCACCACCAATCTCATCGGCGGCATGGCCATCGCGCTACGCGAAAATCCTGACCAACTGGCCGTTCTGCTTGAGTCCCCCGACCAAATTCCAAACGCTATAGAAGAAGGCCTGCGCTACTGCTCCCCGGTGCAGGGCGTCTACCGGCGCGCGATGCGCGACGTCGAAATTGCCGGCCAGCACATCCCAGCCGCGAGCGATGTCGTGGTGTTGCTGGCCTCGGCCAATCATGACGAGAATAAATTCACTGATCCCGAACGCTTTGATGTCACTCGCCGCACCGGTGGGCAAGTGGGTTTCGGGATGGGTGTACATCATTGTCTGGGTGCGCACCTGGGGCGACTTGAGGCGCGGGTAGCGTTGAATTGGTTGGTGCCACAGTTGGGAAGCTTTGAGGTGCAGAGTGAAGACGTGGTCTGGAATGACAACTGGTTTGTGCGGGGGCCGGAGTCGCTGCCCTTCAGGTGGGCAACGACGTAAGTGCGGACGGACGCACCGATCGAACGACCATCACACGGCCACGTCCTTCCTGCTAAGCCCCACGCTCCCAACAAAATCCGATAAGTCAGCTCGCCCCGGCCTCAAGGTCCAGTGTTTCGAGATACCAGTTTCAGTAACCGCAAGCGCTGGGCTAGGAGTATTTCAGATCGGCACCACCGGTAACCGGGATCACCGCCCCGGTAATGAACGCCGCGGCGCCCGAGGCGAGAAACACGGCAGTGTTTCCAATGTCGTCCGGGTGACCAAGCCGTTTAAGCGGCACTTTCGCGGCATGGGCGTCTTTCTGAGCTTGCGACAGGCCGTCGAACATGGGCGTTTCAATCGGACCCGGCGCGATAGCATTCACACGGATCTGGCGGTCCGCCACTTCGACTGCGAAATCTCGCGTCAAACCAATGATGCCGGCCTTCGACGCGGTATAGGGCAGGTGCGGCGTCGTAAAACCGTAGGCCGACATCGAACATAAATTGATAATCGACCCGCCGCCGCCCGCTGCCATCGGGTCGAGTACCGCCTGAGCGCATAAAAATGTGCCCTTGAGATTTATGTCGATGACGCGATCCCAATCGCTTTCGCTCTGCTCATCAATAGGCTTCACGACAATCACCCCGGCATTGTTCACCAGCACATCAATGCGACCGAAGGCATTTGAAGCACCAGCCATCAGGTCATTGACCGATTGTTGATCGGCAACATCACACGCTATCGCGAGCGCATCTATTCCCATTTCTCCGAGCGCAACCGTCGCGCTATCGAGACGCTCCTGGTTTACGTCGGCGACTACGAGTTGCGCACCGGCGCGGCCCAGACATCGCGCAATCCCGAAGCCAATGCCCTGACCGGCACCGGTGACGATCGCCACTTGGTTTTCAAGATTGTTATCCACGACTTCTGGTACTCCTGATTTTGATTAACGGCTGCCTAATGCCCGCTAAGTACACCACGGAACTGGCAGAAGGGGCGTTTTTCTTTACCCTAAACTCCAGTCCGTCAACGATGAGGGAAATGAGATGAAGACCGCGAGGGGGACGCATTAATGCATTTTTCATCCGTGAGGTTGCGAGGGAACCCGCCGGCAAGCCCACAGCCTAATTGCATCGTGAACGGATACAAAAGGGGCAAACAATCGATACCCAGACTGCATAACGCGAAAGTGGCCGATTGCGACTAAGATGGTGCACTCCCGCTTAGGGCGTCAATCAGCTCTCATGTGGAGGCCGTATGCGTCTAATAAGACACAATCTACGCGCAAACTTCGGAGGCTCAAGGCCGCATTTTTGCCACCGACTTCGACAATCGCAATTATGACGGACGCAACACGCCACATCAGAGATAGCGTATGAAGGGACTCGTATTCAGCTACGTTTTACTCACGACAAATATGTCATTTGCCACTGGCGAGTGGCTAATTGAAGACCCTGGCTCGGTGACGCAACTCATTTCCATTCAGCAGAGCCTGGACAACGTATCTTCATCGATCATGTTGTGTATCGATTCTGGCAAAGATCATTCGTCGTGCCTTTGTGAGGGTAAAGAAGCCATCACTCAATTCAACACTAGGGTCAATACGCTGCTCAGTGAAAATCAAAATTTGGCAGAACATGATCTAGTCAGATTTAAATCAAATGATGGATTTTGGGTTACCCAAAGTATTCAAGGTCTATTAAAGCAAGCGAGTACCGGCACCCCAGAATGCGATTGACGAAGTTAAATAGGTGCTTCAGTAGAATCGGAAAGTGTAGGTCTTCTGTTCTCGGAGTTTTAGCCTCCGGGAATTCTGAAGAAAAGCAGATAATTCGTAATGCGAATCTAATAGTTGGAGGCTCCGAATGAGCGAGATACGCGATGACGACCGCCGTGAGGTGTATCGAGAGACTCTCCCGCCTGACGCGGAGCCACAACTGACAATAATTACCAATGACGAAAGAGCGATCCCCGATAACATTGCCGACATCAACGCCCGTGGTGCGAAAGTTGAATTCGATCCAGCTGCAGCACCGTCTCTCATTCCAGGAAGGAACATTACTGTTGGCGTAGAAGCTCCGGGTCTGTCGACTGGTATCGAAATTTAGGCGCGCACTGTTTTCGCTGCGACGCGTGGCAATCGTTTTGTATCAGCGGTCGCCTTTGCGAAGCTCCCGGAGGCGATCTCTAATGCAGGCGGAGCTTTTTTCGCCATATTCAATCGGCGTGCGACGCGACGTCCGCTCACCGATTCGGAACGAAGAGCCTTATCCGCAACCGTGCAAACGGAGCTAGAATCTTCGAAGGGCCATCCGGTCAAGATCGTGAACTACTCCAAAACAGGCATCGGAATCATGGCAACCGGGGCTGTTAGTGAGCTTCTAAAGGCTGTCGACACTGTTGATTTGATGATCAGTTCTAACCGTTCGGAAGATTCCCAGCGGTTTAAGGCGCACGTCGTGCATCGAGCCAGTCGTGGATCTGAGAATTACTTCGGCTGCTTGTTGATTCCAAAGTAATGAGTTATCGAAATATTGGCGCGGGCTCTCAAAAAAAGTTAGCGCGACAATTCGAATGTGGTGGCACGTATCCCCTAGCGTAGAAGCAACGACAGGGCGCAACCGACGACTCCGCAAGGGCATGCCCGGCTGTAGTCGTATTCCGGGGCGGACGACGATTGGGACCGTAGGCGCTATCGCCGCTAGTGACCGTTCGACCTACACGACATTCGAACCAGCGGCGACTTACCGATACCCCCGTCTCGAAGTTCGGGTCCGTGCGCTGGCCTGGGACCAACGGAAAGACTCTTAGCTTTAGTTGCGGTCAGAGTAAAAATAATCCGAACGCTCAGCAGCGACTACTCCGATCCCATTCATTAGACGAAAATTAATCGACAATCTGGGCACGTTGGCCAAGGCCCAACTTCTAAGGGGATACGATAAACGCGTTAGACATTGCGGTCGAGCCAAAATTTGAGGATCCCCAGCTTGCCGCCGCTGCGGCACCGTTAGAAACGAACGCTCCACGCAGTGTCGCAAAGTGAGTGCCACCGCCGCAGGTGTTGGCTCCGCCACCACAGGTTCCGTCGAACGTCAGCGCGAAAGTGCCGTTCGACAGAATGTTTGTCGGAGCCCCGGACTTATTGAAAGTAAATCCATCGCCATTGACGAAACTTCCAGTTAACGCGCCCCCAGTGATTTGTCCGGTACCAAAATCGATGGTCATGTTGGCTGCAGTGAGGGTCCCGGGAGTGGCTATTGTGTTGGCATAAATCGGCGTCGCGGCAACAAGATTGTTGAACGCGAGAATGCCGGCAGCTGGCAGAGAAGCAAGTGGCGAGACGTTGTCGATGATGACGTAGGCTAGTTCGCCGACGATTGATAGTGCTGGTGGCTGCGACACGCTGTATGGCGTATTTACTGCGCCGATCCGCACACCGTGGGTTGCGTTCGAAAGTGCGAATGCATAGCTCGTAACGTTGCTGATCACGCACGGTCCGCACGAGCCGTCGGCGCCCTGGGCTGCCGTCGGACCACCACTGACGGGGTCGACCGTAAGGGTGTTACCGCCCGCATTATTCACGAACCACGATGCGGTCTCATCGCGATTTGACCCAAGGAATAACTTCTGTGCGGACCAACTGAAATAAGTACCGTCAACGGCGACGACCGGGTTCATCGGTGTCGGAAGGCTCGCAACCGGCGTTGTAACACTGGCAACGGGGATCCCCGGGGTTACATCGATCAAAGCTGGGGTGAATTGCAGTCCACCCAAGCTTTGCGCGCCTTCCGAGTTGCGCACATCACCGTCGATATAGGTTTCGTTTGGCTCGGTTTCGCAAAACTGACACTTGAAAGTTATTGACGCCCACGGGGTGCCGGCATGCTTCATTTCGGCAATCTCCAAGCCGTCGCGGCCGCTGTTGCCCGCGAGCACTTCGTCTAAATGAACATGCGATAGTTCGTTCGGATCAACTGGCATGCTCACCGTGTGAGTCGCCGCGCCTTCTAGCGTACCCTCCGTAGCCTCATAGAGACTTGCCATTTCCTCCCGCAACCAATTGTCTGCATCTTCTCTCCCGTACAACCTTAGCAATCGCAGATATTCAACGTCAGCTTCCCTCAGCGCGTCGGCAAACTTTTCATTGTTTGTTTTAAATCTATCGTCATCCACGAATTCGGGTTCATTCGCAAATGGTGGCGCGGGGGTTGTGTTATCAACGTCCGATTCAGGACTTTCGAACGTAGGTTGTTCGACAGCGTCGGATTCAATATCCACCCGATCGACGTGCGGGATCTCGTTCGCCAATTCGAGAGGATAAGCATCGAGGTAAGCTTCCACATCCAGCGGGGCCACTTCTCCATTCTCATCGATGGTCATCGGTAGGGCATTCACAACCGTCGAAAGTCTCACCTGCTCCGCAAAACTCTCGAGGTTAACTGTACCTAACAATTCGCCATCCGATTGCGGCGACTTGACGATGATGATCTGATTACTAGTTGCGTCGATATCGAGGCTAAAACTCGCGTCATCTGCGACGATTGCACAGTTATTAGCCCCATTGCACCCTGGTACTTGAATGACAGAGTGAAACCGGTCTGTAAGTGCATCGAGGCGAGGATCGCGAACAAACTCGCCGGGCGTATCGACCCGATAGGCAAAATGCGAAGAATCAGCAGGCTTGGCTTTGTCACTTTCGGCGGGTTGATTGTTATCTGGTTCGGTTGTTTTGTTATCGGGGCTGGTCGGCTCGGGCATCAGGATGTTTCCAAGCGCCCGGGTAAACGGACTACCGGTGTTGGAAAAACGCGCGGTACCAGAGTTGAGTTCGAAAGTTCCGTAGAAGCCAAAGCGTACTTTTGACCCTGGACCAAATCTCACTCTTTGAGAGTTGGAGTCGCCGTGCGAATAGCGTTGCATTTGTAGGTAACCGTTCGCCCCGAGCTCGATGACATCACCAGGTTCTATGACCGTTCGAAGGCCAGCTTTGCGGGGCCCAGTCCCGAAAACACTAACTATCGAGACATCACCCTCCACATAGGATATGTAACCGACGGAATCAGGGGTCTCTCCGTTAACCTCCGACAGAAACACGGACAGCAACAATATGCAGACAACATTACGCAAGGGTGAATTCAGATTGATCAGCCTATTGATATTCATATCGCACCGTCAGCGTCGTAGCGAGAGAATCGAAATCGCTGGTTACGATATTCGAGTCGTTGTTGCGATAGCGGATCTCGGGATAGACCGTCCACTGTTTGTTGTACTTGTAATACAGCCCGGCATGAAGGCGCAGGAACAGATCGTCGCGAGACTTTAGAAACAACGGCTCTGTGCCGCCGTAATTACTGTGTTCGACTGCGAACGATACGAGTGCAGAAAGATCGGCGCTGAACTGGTATTGCGCGCCCGCGCGGCCGCCGACAAAATGACGCCCCAGATGTGCGGCGAACCCGGCCTCGTTATTTTCTACACCGCCGTACACGCTGGCGAAAACGATCGGATCGCCGGGTACGGAAAAACGGTGTACGCCGCCCACACCGATTGCCATATGAGTCGTATCGCGTACACCTTGTTGCGATTCCGGATGGTAGTTAATGGCGGAAATTCTGGCGAATGCAGTGGCCTGCGTGGCCTTGGACACATTCCGTCGCCATTGGCCGGTCACCCCAGGTGAGCTGCGAAACAGATTGTTATCGACGGTTAACCAGTGACCATCGACAGACCGCGAGAATACGTTATCACCGAGTGCGTAACTCATGCCGCCACCGATCCGGTAGCTGTCCTTGTCGAAAAATCGTGCCCGATCGGCCGTGAAATTCTCCAGACGAGCAACTGCGCCTGCGAAGATGTGAACTTTTGAGGTAACTCGGTGCGAGAGCTGCCCGCCAACCTCGGTACTGTATAGACCACTGCTGAGTTTAACGTTGGATGGAAACAATGTGACGTTAAGATTACCAAACGCGGGTACTGCGAACGTTGATGTGTCAGTCGCGTTGTTAGCATTGGTATCAAAGCCGGCACCAAAGGCGGCATACACTGACCATTTCGTCCGGTCCATGCCTTTCAGATGCAAATCGATTACTTCCAGAAACTTCAAAAGCGATTGATCCTCAGGTTCGCTTAGTTTCGATTTGCGAAGCTCTTCGAGATGATACTTTGCGCGTGCAATATCGCCGACTGCGAAATACGCCTGCGCAAGCAGGCTCCTGACCTCAGATTGTGCTGGGTCGTGGCGAAAGAGACGCTCAAGCGCAAAAATAGCCGCATCGGGGCGCCCGCTTTGTAAGGCGCTCAAGCCGAGCAGGTAATCGTATCGTGGTATACCGGCGAACTGGTGCTCTAGAGGTGCAAGCGCTGCAAAAGCGCGTTCCGGATTCCCATCTGCGAGGTATTCGGCAGCTGTCGCCGGCAGCTCATACGCCTCTGCACTCAGGGCAATGAGCGAGACCGCCAGGGTAGCGATTCTCAACGTGAGTTTCGGAACCCTAAATCGCGGTATTGCGCGGCTAATCCACACCCTTCGTTCTCGTGGCGTGTCGACCTGGAGAAGCTATCACTTCATCCGGCTCGGTGATAGCGATCTTTCATCAGAGAAATGGAGACAATATCTAAACTTTTGCTCGGCGAACATATTCAAGCTAGACGGTTTCGGGACGCCGATATTCTCGCGGCTGTGTGTTCACGGATTCCAGATCCTGTACAAGTGGTTACGAAAAAGAGGGGTAATTCTTTAGCTCGAGCGGCCCTGCCACGGTGTCCCTATACTCTCGCTGAGCACGGAACAAGCCGGGACGCCTTAGCGAGCTGACTTGGCATATTTTCACGATCCTGACTCCCGCAACGGAAACACCGCCATGATTGAGACGCTCGAACCCAAATGGGTAGATAACTTCGAACAGTTCTTTGCGCTTTCTGGCATTCGTTCGGGTGATCTCATCGGGATTTTGGCCGAAAGCCAAAGCCGCCCCGTTTTGATCGAACTTGCAGAACACGCTTTGCATCGTATCGGGGCGCGGGCAGTACGCGTGTCGGTGCGTTCACCGCAGTTGGCTGATTCGATGCCGGTCCGCTCTACGGGTGCCAGTTACGCGTTCGATGCCTATCCGGAAATCATGGCGGCGCTCGGCGCATGTTCGCTGGTGGTTGATTGCACGGTTGAGGGCTTGTTGCACAGTCGCGCGCGTCAGGCGCTGCTCGGTGCGGGCGGACGCGTGTTGATGATCTCGAACGAACATCCAGAAGTACTGGAACGGTGCGCGCCATCGCTCGCGGTCCACGAGAAGGCGCTTGCATCGTTGGCCATGTTGGATGCGGCGCGAACGCTTACCGTTCGCTCGGTGGCGGGCACTGATTTGCAAGTTAACGTTGCGGGCGCGCCGAGTCGCGGTGGCGGCGGCATTCTGGGTCCGGATGACAAGATTGCTTATTGGCCGGCCGGCTTGTGCCTGTGTTTTCCATTGGCGAACACGGTCAATGGTCGCGTGGTGCTCGACGTCGGCGACGTGAATCTCACCTTCAAGCGTTATTTCGACTCCCAGGTTGTGCTTGAAATCGAGAACGACCGGGTGGTGAATATCGAAGGCACGGGGCTCGATGCCAGTCTGATGCGTTCCTACTACGCCGGTTGGAACGACCCGAATGCCTATGCCATCTCACATGTCGGTTGGGGCGTGAATCCCGGCGCACGCTGGGACGCACTCACGATGTACGACAAGGGCGACATCAACGGTACGGAGATGCGCGCGATTGCCGGGAGCTTCATGATCTCAACCGGTGCCAATGAGTTCGCCGAGCGGTTTACCAACTGCCATTTCGATCTGCCGATGCGCAACTGCGATGTGTTTGTCGACGACCGACAGGTCATCGAAGCTGGCGCGTTGCTCAGCCCGCTCGCGTTATCTTGATTGTTTAGCCGATGACATTCTCGATCGCCCGCGCCGCAACAGCACCGCATTATACGCACAGCAAACCGCGCCTCGCCTATACGCGATCCGGCGACGGCCCGCCGCTCGTGTTCCTACACGGCATCGGTGGCAATCGGCATAATTGGCGACGCCAGACCGAGGCGTTGCGGACGCAGTTCACGACGATTGCCTGGGACGCACGCGGTTACGGTGATTCCGACGATGTCCCCGGCCCACGGGGGTTTAGCGATTTCGCCGATGATCTTGCACGCTTGCTCGATGAACTCGACATCGCGCGCGCACACTTCGTCGGTTTGTCGATGGGCGCGCGAATACTGATGGATTTCCAGCCGCGCTATGCCGATCGGGTGACGACCCTCACGCTATGCAATTGCTTCTACGGCTTCGAAGCAGCGCTCTCCCCAGACAAGCAACGCGAGTACATTGAGCTGCGCGAACGCCCGCTGCGTGAGGGCAAGAGCTTTGCCGAGATCGCGCCGCGCCTGATTGAATCATTGGTGAGTCCGCAATGCCCTGCCAACGTTCGCGCGGAACTGCGCGCCAGCATTCTCGCTCTGCGCACCGAGTCGTATCTGAAGACCCTGCGTGCGTCGGTCACTTTCGATCGCGCCGCCGAGCTCGAGCACATGCATATACCCGTGCAATTGATTTTCAGCGCTGCCGACCAACTCACACCCGTGTCGATTGGCGACACCATGCTTGGATTACTGCCAGACGCACGACTAACCGTGCTTGAGAATGCGGGACATTTGAGCAACCTGGAACAACCCGCAGCGTTCAACACTGCGCTGCGCGAATTTCTCATTGCACATGCCAGTGTGGCCGCTTTCGCCTAAAGGACCCGTTATGCTTTTCACTATCCACATGCTCGACCGGCCCGGTAGTGCCGACCTGCGCGCTGCCAATGCCGATGCACACCGCACCTTTGTGGGTGCACACCTGCAGGCGATGTACCTCGGCGGCCCGCTGCTTGCAGACGACGGGAAAGCGCCGGTCGGTAGCCTCATTGTGATGGATTTTCCTGATCGCACTGCCGCCGAACGCTTTATCGCCGACGAGCCGTATAACCGCGCCGGCCTGTTCGAATCCGTGACCATTCGCCGCTTTGGACCGGTCGTCGAGCCACGCACGTCATCAGCGACTGGCCAGGAATAGATGGTAAATAACCCCGCACCGATGCAAGACGAGTATCCGGTGCTGATTGTCGGCGGCGGCTCGGTTGGCCTGTCGCTCGCGGCCGAGCTCGGCTGGCGCGGTATCAGGTGTTTACTCGTCGAAGAACGCGACGGTCTGAACGATCATCCGCGTGCGAACGCGGTCGCCAATCGCACCATGGAGTACTACCGGCGCTGGGGGATCGACCAGGTGATTACCGATGCGGGCATCCCGCCGAACCTGCCGGCCGAGTATCTGTGGGTCACCTCACTACATGGTCGCGAGATTCATCGTGTATCGCTGCCGCCCTTCGATCAGCTGGTCGCCACCCGCAAGGCTGGCGGCTATGCCGAAGACGAACATAGCTGGTCACCGTATTTAAAAACCATCACGGGCCAGAACGAAGTCGAACTGGCGATCCTTGATTACATCAACCGCTGCGACAACGTCGATGCGCGCTTCGGTCAGCGCCTGCGCGATTTCGAAGATTTGGGCGATAGGGTTCGTTGTCGCGTTGAGAATCTCGCGAGCGGAGACATCGAGACTGTCGAGACCCAGTATCTCGCCGCTTGTGATGGCGGCCGCTCGGCCATCCGTCATCAGCTTGGCATCGAATACTCCGGCACGGCCGGGCTCGCCTCATTTGTATCCATCTACTTTCGCGCGCCAGACATGATTAAGCGCCACACCTTCGGCCACGGCAATATCTTCTTTCCCATGCACCGCGATCACCGTGGTTTTTTGCTGACCTGGGACAACGACCGCACTTACACCTATCACCTGGTGCTGGACGAGGAGCAGGAGTGGCAGGAAATCGACCCCAAACGCGCTATCACGGCGGTAGTCGGTGCCGAATTCGATATCGATGTGCTCTCCGTACAACCCTGGACGGCGCATGCGCTCGTTGCCAATGAATATGTCAAAGGGCGTGTTGCGCTGGTCGGTGATGCCGCGCATTTATTCAGTCCGACCGGCGGCTTCGGCATGAACACCGGTGTGTCCGATGCAATCGATCTGGCCTGGAAGCTGCAGGCGCTGCTGGAAGGCTGGGCTGGCCCGCGCTTGCTCGGCAGCTACACGCGCGAACGCAAACCGGTCGGCGAACGCAATACCCGCGAGGCAGCAGACTGCTTTCACCGGCTGTTCGCAGTCATGCAAAACGGTAATGAACTCGACGCCGAAGGGGCCGAGTCCGATGCGCTGCGCACGCAGCTCGCTGCGGAGCTAAAGGATCAGGAAAAACTCGTCGCCTCTTCGGGCACCCTGCTCGGCTACCGCTACGAAGGCTCGGACATCATCGTGCCGGATGGTACGCCCGAACCTGCAGATGATGCCCGGCGATACATCCCTGTCGCCCGCCCCGGCCATCGCGCCCCGCATGTCTGGCTTGAGGATGGCGCTGCGTTATACGACCGATTCGGCCAGGGCTTTAACCTGCTGCAGCTCGGCGTTACGCCGCCCGACGTGAGTAGATTCGTCGACGCCGCAAAAGCTGCCAGCCTGCCGCTGACCGTGGTGCGTATTGATGATGCGTTGGTAGCGGAAGTGTATGCGGCGCAATTGGTACTGGTGCGCCCGGATCTCATGGTGGCCTGGCGTGGGGATAGCGTGCCGCCGGACGTGCAGGCGGTTGTTGATCGCGTCCGTGGGGCCTGAGACTAATTCGGGGGCAGTTATTTTCTTTCAGCGGCAGAGTTCCAGAATCTGTATGAGCCTTTGGGGGAAAAGTAACTGTCCCCGAATTAAGAAAGCGCTCCGAATTAGCTCCGGTGGCACTGACCGCACGTCGCCGCGGCGTTTTTCACACGAAAATACTACGGTCGTCAAACCGCTCTAAACGGGCGATGTGACTGTGTGCGCCAAGCGCGACATAGGCTTCACGGGCCAGCGCCCATTCGACGTCAGCGTCCCACTCCGAAGAAAATCCGCGCGCAAACAAAGCACGGTTGATATGCAGGTTCGGCCGCTGAACGACCGCCCCCGTACGTTCAACGAGTTGCTCCATCTCCACCATTGCGGCGAGCGCCGCCTCTTGGTCACCTTGGGCGATACACGAGCGAGCCGACGCGACCCAGGCCGATAATTCCCAGTACTGCGTGCGCTCGTGACAAAACACGATGGTCTCGCTACTTCGACTACGGGCAGCGCCTGCGTCACCCAGCGCGAGCTCAGCTAGCGACAGCACCCCGGCAACGCCACCCAGATGAGCACGACCGGTGTTTTGCTCCTCCATAATCGATAAGGCCTCACCTGCGAACTCAGCGGCGCGGTGAAATTCGCCATGGTTGAATAAGCTCAGGCTAAGCGCCTGCCGGGTCATGCATCGGCAGTACGCCGTGCCTTTCGTTTCAGCACCATCGATACCCCGATGAGCAAGTGCCAGCGCCTGATCGAAACGCCCAAAGACGTTGGCGACAATACTCCCCATCGCATCGTTAAACGCATTCAGTTCGGGGTCGTTACCGCAGCGTTCACGGCTCAGCGCGAAAGATTCATGGAAGTTGTCAGTCTCGCCCAAGAGGGCGGAGGTCACCGCGATTGCTAAATGCATGGACCAAAGGCAATCGACGCCCATCAAAACACTTGGATCGCTGCCAGTATGCGGATAGTTTTCGAGGGTTTCTCGCGCCAGCTGAGTACTCCGTCGAATCCATGCGATTCAGGCGATTAACGCGGCGTGGTTGAGTCCATCGGCGCGATCATGCTGCAGCGCCACGCGCTGACCAATCTGATTGGTTTCTGTCAGACGGGTGATCGTATCGCTGTCAGTTGCGCCGTTAGCAACAAAACGCTGGCCCTCAGCATCGCGACCATAAATCAAAACACGCTGGGGAGAATGATCGCGCGCATAGATAACGGTATAGGTCTCGATGGTGCCCTCGCCCTGCACGTGCTCGGTATGCGCAATCGGTTCATCGCCGGCTTCCGGGTCCGCGAGATCGATCTGATCATTGCCGATTAGATCCGTATCACCGGGCACTGAACTGTATATGCCAGCAGCATACTTATGCATAAACCAGCCGAGCGCCGTCGCCATACCGTTCTCGAGTTTGCCGGCTGCGATGTTCTCGGCCAGGGTGGCGATGCCGTGTAGGGCGTAGTTACTCCCCGGGCCACCGAAAAATCCCAGACCACCCGTTTGGGTCAGTGGGCGAGGATCGTCATCACCCAAGCCCAGCTGGCCGCGGGCCACGTTCACGGCACACGGGAAACAGCTGTATAGATCGAAACCTTCCAGATCGGCGATGCGTTTGGCGCTACGCGCTTCGATTTTCTCGATAATTGTTGCCAGGGCCGGACTGCGCGTGAAGCTCGCTTTGTCGATCATGAAGCGCTGGCGATCGCGCGCAAACGCGCCACCGAGGAAATAAACCGGTTTGGCCCCGCCGCCACTGAACGTCGCAGCCTCGCGCTCGGTCGTCATGACAATCGCGGCACCAAGATCCGCCATGACTTGCGAGACCATGCGCTTGGTATAGGGAAAACAAATCGGTCGATTGTCCGGTGCGGCAGTCACGATACGCTCAGCGGATTGCGCGTCGCGCGACCAGGCGTTGGGATGATTCGCAGCAACCTGGCTGAAGCGCGACCACAGTGCGCCGACGCGCGCCAGCCAGGCCTCGCGACTCAAACCGGATTGCGCCCACAACGCGTTTTCGAACAGCGGGAAACCGTGGATTGGCAGGGTCAGTCCGTGACGTTGCTCCAACTCGCTGCTGCCGACCGCGTCGTCCGCAGCATAGTCATCAGGAATCCCCTGAATGAGCGCATCTTCACCGCGCACTGCATCGGCCGAACGCGGGTAATAGGTCTCTGCGCCACAAATGAGCACCGCTTTCGCTTCGCCGCGCGCGAGCATGCCGGCGGCCTGATTAACGAAGTGCTGCGGCACCTCACCGCCAATACCAGAGACGCGAATATGCGGCGCGGCGATGCCGAGTCGTCGTGCAATTTCCTCGCCCGGTCGCTCCAGATTGCGCGATTGCGTGCGCACGACCAACACCGTATCCACCCGCTGCCAGATATCGCTGCTGCAGAGCCGGCCGGCGTCGCGCGCAGCCTGCTCCATCATGTCGATCGGATCGGCAAAAGGTGGACTCGCCAGCTTGGGCTGCGTGCATTGCCCCCAACCGCTGATCACGACTCGTTCGGGCATGGTCAATATCCTCCAGGGTTCGTCGAACTATAGCGCATCCCCCTATACTGCGATGAGACAGGCGAGGGTATAGACATGAACGAATTTGATCTGCGCGGCATGCAGGCCGGCGACGTTGCGAGGGCTGTGCGCAGCGGTGAATTGCGTGCCACTGCGATAGCCGAAGCTCAGTGGGCGGCTATCGAGCGGGACGAACCAGCTCACGGTGCCTACATTGTGCAGTTCCGTGATGAGTCATTACGCGCCGCCGAACGGCTCGATACGCGCGTCGCCGCCGGCGAATCGCTCGGTCCGTTGGCCGGCGTGCCGATGGCGCTGAAAGATATTTACGATATGAACGGTGTCGCGACGACCGCGGGCATGGGCATCCATCGCGATTCCATCGCCGAACGCGATGCCACGGTGGTGACGCGTCTTAAGCAGGCCGACGCCGTGATACTCGGCAAGGTTACGCTGACCGAAGGTGTTTATGCCGAACATCGCGAGGCCTATCCCGCACCCATCAACCCGTGGCGCGCAGATCACTGGGCGGGTGCCTCCTCGACCGGCACTGGCGTGGCGATGGCGGCGGGCCTCGCGGTCGCCGCACTCGGCTCCGAGACTGGCGGGTCAATCAAACTACCGGCTGCAGTCAATGGCGTGACGGCGGTTAAGCCAACCTGGAGTCGGGTGTCGCGCTACGGCGTGTTCGAACTCGCGGCAACGCTCGATCATGCCGGCCCGTTTGCGCGCTCGGTGAGCGACGCGGCAACCTTGCTCGGTGTGATCGCGGGTTCGGATCCGCTCGACCCCACCGCATCGCAGGTCGCCGTCCCCGATTACAGCGCGGCAGTCACCCGTGGCGTCGGGCATCTTCGGATTGGCATAGACAGTCGCTGGACTGGCGACAGTGTTGATGCTGAAACGCTTGCGGCACTTGAGGCGGCTGTCGGCGTACTGGCAGCGGCAGGTGCCACCATTGAAGACATCCGGGTGCCGGACGTGTCCGACATGATCTGGGACTGGTTTGGCGTTTGTGCTGCGCAGACCGCGCTCGCGCATGCAGAGACTTTCCCTGCGCGACGCAATGAGTACGGTCCGGCGCTGACACAATTGCTCGATATGGGCAATGAACTGTCGGCGACTGATTACCAGAAGTTGTTGCTGCGACGGGAGATCTTTCGCGGCGAGATGAACGCGTTGTTCACCGGCATCGACTTGCTCGCAATTCCCGTGCTCGCCTTTCCCGCCCCCAGTCTCGAGCGCATGGCTGCCGTCGATGACGAACTCATCGCAGGGCTGCATCGCTTTACCTGCCCGTTCAACATGTCCGGCCAACCCGGCATCGTGTTGCCCTGCGGGTTCAACAGCGCAGGCATGCCCATAGTGTTCCAGTTAGTCGGGCGACACTTTGATGAACCGTCGTTGTTCGCCGCCGGCGGTGCTTATCAGGCTGCGACTGACTGGCATACCCGACGTCCTGCTGAAAAATAGCAGTACGTTGCTGTGGGATCTGACGGAGGGCGTTGGTCGGCGCAGCAAATTGCGAAACTAGCGCTCGGCCTGGTTATCTCCGCGGGGTTTCTCTGGCTTCTTGCGCACGGCGTCGACATTGAGAAGCTGCGACGGGTATTCACCAGCCTGTCACTCACATCCATCGCGATCGCCGTGCTTTGCGTCGCAACGGGCTACTTCTTTCGCGTCGTGCGCTGGTGGTGGATGCTGCAGACACTGGACGACGAACTGCCGCTCAGCGCCTGCGTGTGGCCGCTGCTTAGCAGTCTCGCAGTTAACAATGTGCTGCCTTTTCGGGCCGGCGATGCGCTGCGCGTGTTCGGTTTTCGGCGTCAGCTTCGCAGTCCTGCAGTACGCGTCCTCGGGACTGTCATCGTTGAACGTGTTTTCGATCTCGCGACTCTACTGACGATTTTCGTGATCGGTCTGCAAGGCCTCGCGCCGGGCGCATTTCCCGCCCATTTTGTAGTGCTTGCGTCATGGTTGGCCGGACTGACGGTTGCTGCATTGCTGGTGCTGATATTTCTCACACCGTGGCTCGAAGCGTTAACCCACCGCTTTGCACGGCAGGATTTTTTCGTGCGGCGCGATCTGGATGGATTAATTCGCGAGCACGGGGAACATTTCGCGGCGGCGCTTGGGGTCGTGCGAAGCATCCCGCGCCTGCTGGCACTGGCCGGCCTGTCAAGCTTGGTGTGGCTGTTCGAAGGGCTGGTCTATGTCACTGTTGCCGCAGCAATAGATGCGGTAGCAGGAGCTCCCGGGGCGTGGTTTTCACTCGCCAGCGGCGCATTGGCGACTTTGATTCCGAGCGCGCCGGGATACCTGGGCACTTTTGATTACTTTGCGGCTCTCGGTCTGCAGGCATATGGCGCAACAGTTGAAACGTCTGTCGCTTTTGCGTTAATCGTCCACACCGTGCTGTGGCTACCCGCCACCGTCGTCGGGCTAGCGTACCTCGCGTTTAGCGGGGGACGGTCCTGGCGTGGCGCAGCAAGACGGGGTTATGAGTAGCCGTTCAGCGCACGACGCGAAACGCGCGCGCAAACGGTTCCTCGCGGCCGTCACGCACGATTTTTTTCTCGAAAAGCAGTTCCAGACGTTGATCGGTGTCGCTATCGACTGCAAATAGCTCGCGTCGCAAGCCGGCATTCTCCGGACAGTTGGGATAGCAGCCCGGAAAGTCATAAATGTTGTCTTTGCGCCGCACGTAGATGTAGCGCACCCACGGCGCGTGCTGCATCACGAAATCGAGATCGGCGCCGAGCAGTCGGTTCGATTCCACTACTTTACTTTCGTGTTGTGGCGTCAGTATGAAGTTATCCGCAATGACGCCGCACATCGTATGAAAAGTGATGTAGTGGCCATCGCCGTGTTCAGCAAGCACCACGCCCGGCTCGGCGGCACAGTGGCGTTCGAGAATCGGATAGACATCGCGTAATAATAAATACTGATGATCATTCGCCGGCGGCAAAGCCGCACGCGCAGCATTCAGGCTCGGCAAATACGCAAGCACAAAAACGCCAGCTGTGGCTAACAACATTACCGCGCGACGCTGCGGCCAGCGCTGCAGGGCCGCTCCGATCAAAACTAACCACGGTAGATAGAGCGCATAAGAACCGAAATACTCGAGCCGAAACTGGCGCAGCAACAACGCGCTACCAAACACACAGGAGACGGCGAAAAAGATCTGTTCGTTACGGGGGCGTTTGCATGTAAAGGCGATCAATCCCAGTAGCGCTAACGGTAACAACCAGACCAAACCGGAATAGAGCTCGTTCAAGTGCTGCCAGCGTCCCGCCATGACCCAGGTCCAGACGGTGCGGGTTTCGTACAGCGCCTCGAAGCCCGTGAGATTGCCGAAGACGAAATCGCTACCGGCGAGAAATTGCCTGAGCACCGGAATGGCCGCAACGATGGCGAGCACTAACAGCGCGATGGCGTTGCGCGGCGTACGGGCGAACATCGTCAGCAAGACTAGAAACAGGGATGTGCAAATCGCGATATAGAGATGGAACCAGGAATGCAGGTAGTAGAAAAACATGCCCTGCATAAAGGGCTGTGACGGCAACAACATCAGCAGCGTCGATAGCGTCAATGCGATGGCAAGCAGCTGCGCTGGGCGGCGCGGCAAGTTGCGCCCGAGGAGCCATAGGGCGGCGAAGCTCAGCAGCACCGGGAGCTGCAAAATAAACATGCCGCTATGGAAAGCGGGCGCAGCGCCCAGCATGACGCCAAGTAGTAGCGCTGGGCGGTGGCGCGCGAGATCACCAAACCAACGCAGTCCTATCAACAGCACGCCGAGTACGAAACTGTATTCGATGAAATGATGGTCGAGCATACCAACGCGATGTAGTGCGCGAGTCAGTGTCGAGGTCGCGAAACACAACATGGCCAGACCGAGCAATGGTAACGGCAGCGCCAGACGCACGCCGATCATGAGCAACAGGGCCGCATTGACGTACACCCAAAGCGGCGCAACAAAAGCCAGCGCGATCATCGGCTCCGCGACGACACCCGATCCGAGCAGCGCACCCGCGAGCGCGGCCATAGCAGTGTCATAAGCCCACGGCCAGGTCACCCAGCTACCTTCCGGCGCATGAATAAGCGGATCGAACTGGATTAGATCAAGTGGTGCGTCCAGAGCGTCCAGGATGCGATGGGCGTGGTAGAAACTATCGTGGTCGGCCGGGATGAATTCGCCGTCCACCAGCGTCGCAGAGAAATGGTAAAGGCATAGCAGACACGCCAGGGTCCCAGTAACGAGCCATAGCGCAAACAGAGTGCGGCGCTCAATAGTGGGGAGAGATGCTGACACTGACTCGATCTGTGTTCGAGAAGTGGGGCATTGTAGATCTAATCCGAGTTTTCGTTCGGGCTCTTAATTCGGGGACAGTTACTGTATTTCGATGCTCGAAATACAGTAACTGTCCCCGAATTAGCTTCCGTTCAGACACGCACTTCTCAACCCGCTCCTGAGCTATACAATAGGGCGCGCGCAGTCAGAGCATGCTGACTTGCGCAACGCCGCCCATGTAGCCACAGGTCCAGTACCAAATGCGAGCTATCGCCAGACTCAAATTTAAATTCCGTTACTACCGGGCGCTGAGTCGGGACCCCGAGGTGCCGACGATTTCCAAATGGTTACTCGCGGCCGCGCTGGCCTATCTGATTTCACCCATCGATCTTGTGCCGGATTTCATTCCGGTACTCGGCCAACTCGACGATCTGGTGCTCGTTCCTACCCTGTTGTGGCTGGCGGTGCGATTTATTCCCGTAACCGTCCGCGAGCGCATAGAGCAGGACGTCCTTGCCCGCTAGCTAGTTGAGCGCGCGGGTGGTTATGCTATTTGCTGACTAACGAATCAGTATTTCAGGGTCTTTGACCCGTATGGCCCCTTAATGGGGCTGCAACTGGAGGCGTGTTTTGCATACCCAATACACGGACGACGACGCGACATTCCGCACAGAGGTGCGCGAGTTTCTTGTACACAATTATTCTGATGATCTGCGCCAGCGCATGGGCAATGCCGATACCTATCGCGCAGCGTTAATCGAATGGCAGAAGATTCTGCATAAGCAGGGCTGGGTTGCGCCGGGCTGGCCGGTAGAACACGGCGGCACCGGTTGGACCCACAGCCAGCGCTTCATCTTCGATACGGAACGGGCGAGTTACGGCGCGCCGGATGGCAACTTGTTCGGCCTGAGCCTGGTCGCACCGGTTATCTACACCTTCGGCTCGAAAGACCAACAGGACCATTTTCTGCCCCGCATTCTGGCAGCTGAAGATTGGTGGTGTCAGGGGTATTCGGAACCGGGCTCCGGCTCCGATCTGGCCTCCCTGCAAACCAAGGCGATCCGGGACGGTGATGACTATGTCGTCAACGGAGCAAAGATCTGGACCACTAACGCGCATCTCGCTGACTGGATTTTTTGTCTGGTGCGTACCAACCCGGACGCCGCGCGCAAACAGGAAGGCATTTCCTTTTTGCTTATCGATATGAAGTCCCCCGGCATCACTGTCAATCCGATTATCTCCATCGACGGCCGGCACACGCTTAATCAGGTGACGTTCGACGACGTTCGCGTGCCGCTCGGCAATTGCGTGGGCGAAGAGAACAAAGGCTGGACGTATGCCAAAGCGTTGCTAACTCATGAGCGGACAGCCACGGCCGGCGTCTCGGATAGCAAGCGCCAGTTGAATTTGCTTAAAACTTACGCCGCAGCGGAGGCGTCGAACGGCCGACCCATTATCGAAGACGCAGATTTCCAGCGGCGGCTGGCGGAGATCCAGGTCGAAATGTTGGCACTTGAATACACCGAGCTGCGCGTATTGAGTACGGTCTCGCGCGGCGGGGCACCGGGGGCCGAATCTTCGTTTCTCAAGATCAAAGGCACCGAAGTGCTGCAGGCCGTACAAACGCTGGCCATGGATCTCGCGGGTTTGTATGGCGGCGTTCTGTCAACGGACGCAAACAGTGCCGCGCTGGAACACGAATTCGGTCCGCAGACACGAGTGAGCTACATGTATGGGCGTGCATCGACCATCTACAGCGGCTCGAACGAAGTGCAAAGGAACGTGATCGCGAAAGCGATACTCGGTTTATAGCCGCGACAGAATTGAGAAACGAAGTATGGATTTTTCATTAAACGAAGAGCAAACGCTGCTCCGCGATAGCGTCGCGAAATATCTGGCGAACGATTACGCGTTTGAACAGCGCCGCGCAGTTAGCGACCTCGAACACGGCTTTAGTCCCGATCACTGGGCGAACTTCGCCGAGTTAGGCTGGCTGACTATCCCCATCGCAGAAGCGGCCGGTGGCTATGGCGGCAAGGTCGAAGACACCGCGGTGCTGCTGGAAGAGTTTGGTAAACACCTGGTCCTGGAGCCCTACCTTGCCAATGTACTGCTGGCGGGCCAGCTCATTGCACGCAGTGGTAATTCGGCAGCAATCGCCAACGTTCTGAGCCCACTGTTAGAAGGCACACACCAGAGCACGCTGGCCGCGTGCGAACGACAATCGCGGCAGAATTATTGCGACGTCCTGACTACCGCTAGCGAGGCCGACGGCGGCTATGTGCTGAACGGCAGCAAGGTGCTGGTCGCCAATGGTGGCGCGGCTGCAAGCCTCGTGGTCACGGCGCGCAGCGGCGGGAGTCAGTTTGATCGGAATGGCATCAGCCTGTTCGTCGTCGAAGCTGACGCCGAAGGTGTCATGCGCAACACAGTCCGCATGATGGATGGTACCTGCGCAGCCGACATCACGTTGAACAACGTCGCCGTTTCATCAGACGCACTGTTGGGTCAGTCCGGTGAAGCTTATGCCCTGCTCGACCCGGTGTTGCAGGAGGCGCGTATCGCGGTCGCGGCAATGATGCTCGGCATCATGGACGAGCTGTTTAGTAAAACGCTCGAATACACCAAAACCCGCGAGCAATTTGGCACGCCGATTAGTAGCTTTCAGGCCCTGCAACACCGCATGGTCGACATGTTCATGGGGGCAGCGCAATCACGCTCGATGCTGTACCGCGCGATTTGTGAGTATCAGCAAGGTGACAGTACGGCACCGGCAACGGTTGCTGCGATGAAATCGCTGATCGGCAAGTACGCCCGCCAAATCGGATCCGAGGCGATTCAAATGCACGGCGGTATGGGTATGACAGACGAACTCGACATCGGCCATTACGTGAAGAGCGCGATGATGCTCAACCAATGGTTCGGCGACAGCGATACGAGCCTGCGCGAGTTTTGCGATTTGACCTACCGCGCCGCTGTTTAATTCGGGGACAGTAACTTTAATTCAACGACGTCGCGTCGGGTCTGCACCGAACAACAGGAATTAAAGTTACTGTCCCCGAATTAAAGACCTCAGGCCTGCACCGAATAAGGGGAATTAAGGTTACTGTCCCCGAATTAGAAACCGCTAATAAACATCAACAGCCCCCGCACGACAATCAGGAGAACAAACGTGAGCGAGATTAACCAGACACCGGAAACGGTTGGTATGAGCGCGCGACGCCTTGAACGAATTCGCCCGGCCCTTGAACGCTACGTTGAGACGAGTGGCTATAGCGGCTTTGTCACGCGCGTACTGCGACGTGGGGAGGTGGTGCACGCAGACAATATCGGTTGGCAGGACCGCGAGGCGGGGCTCGCGATGAGCGACGACGCCATCTTCCGAATTTATTCGATGACCAAACCGATTATCTACAGTGCGTTGATGACCTTGTTCGAAGAGGGCCGCGTGCAGTTAGTCGACCCGGTATCGAAATTCCTGCCCGAGTTCGCGGCTACCAAGGTCATGATGCCCGACGGCACCCTGGTCGATCAGAACCCGATGCGGCCCATGCAGGTGCGCGACGTGATGATGCACACCAGCGGCCTCAGTTACGACTTCCTGGAAGATTATCCAGTCGGCGAACAGTATCGCGCGGCGAAACTTATGAACGACCCCAGCCGCAAGCTGGGTGATTTGATTACTGAGCTGGCGTCCATGCCACTCGCCTTTCATCCCGGCACCCACTGGCACTACAGCCTCGGCACCGACGTTGCGGCACGCCTGATCGAAGTGATTTCCGGCGCTCCGGTAGGTGATTTCCTGGCTGAGCGGATCTTCGCCCCACTCGGGATGACCGAGACCAGTTTCGGCGTCGCGCCGGAACATCGTGATCGTCTGGCGGTGATGTACGGCCATCCGGATCTTTTGGCGCCCGGTATGACGATCGGTCAGTTGGTCGGGCACTTCGCGGCCGGCAACCACGGCCGTCAGGATGTCGACGCAACTTACCCGGTCGATACGCCGGATGTATTCCAGCGCGGCGGGCTCGGTTTGTATTCGACGGCGAGCGACTACCTCGCTTTCGCCCGCATGTTGCTCGATGGGCGTGCGCCAGACGGCAGCCGCATCCTGGGTCGCAAGACCCTCGAACTCATGCACAGCAATCATCTGCCACCGGAATTACTGCCCTACAGCGTCGCAGGAGCGCCCGTGCCAGGGTGGGGCTTTGGGCTGGGATCACGCGTAGCAATGGACGTCGGCCAGATGGGCGTGTCGGGAACGCCTGGCGAGTTCGGTTGGGCCGGCGCTGCGAAGACCTACTATTGGGTCGATCCGGTCGAGCAGCTGGTGGGTGTATTAATGACCCAGTTCATGGTCGGTTTTGATCTGCCGGAAAACGATTTTCGCGCGCTGGTCTATCAGGCGATAGATGATTAGCAGCGAGACAACATAGGCCGGAATTGATGCTTAAGATTTATCACGTACCTCTCACACGCTCGGTGCGCATCGTGTGGTTGTGTGAGGCGTTGGGGCTCCCGTACGAGAAGATTCCGGTCGATTTTTCGCCGGAATATCGGGCCAGCCCCGCGTGGCGAAAACTCAATCCAGTCGGCAAAGTGCCCGTGTTGCAAGACGGCGAGATGACCATGTTTGAGTCGGGCGCGATGGTGCAATACATCCTGCGTCGCTACGGCCGCGGTCGGCTACAACCGCCCGAGGATAGCGACGCCTATGCCAGGTTCCTGCAGTGGTGCTGGTTTGGTGAGGCTACCCATTCACGCCCTATTGGAGAGGTCGTCAATCACAGACGAGCGCTCGCCGAGGCCGATCAAAGTGCGGTAGCCGTGGCTGAGATGCAGCAGCGTTCGCACGCCTGCGTAGAGGCGCTCGACGAGGAGCTCGCACAACACGCCTTCATCGTCGGAGATGATTTCAGCGCTGCCGATATCATGGTCGGCTACACGCTGTTATTGGCCGAGCGCTTCGCGCCGCAGGTGTTTCCCGAGCATGTTAAACGCTATCGCGAACTGCTCGAAACCACGCCGGGGTTTGCGGTCGCGACGGCAGACATCCCCATGCCGCCGGCCACGCCAACAAGCTAGCAACGGGTAGCAGCTAGCCAACTTCCATCGGCAAGCTCGGATCACTGCTCCATTCCGTCAGCGAACCGTCGTAGACGGAAACGTTATCGATCCCCAGCCGAGTCAGCGCCAGCGCCGTACTGCATGCGGCGATGCCGCCACCGCAATAGCAGATCACGGCGTCGCTATCAGCTGCCCCCACGTCTTCGAAGGTCGCTCTAAGTCCCGCGTCGTCTGAGAAGACCTGGGTGTCGGCATCGGCCGTCTGCAAAAACGGTACGCTCACGCTCGACGGGATACGTCCCGGGCGGGCGTAACGCTGCGGCGGCAGACCGGCGAACTCATCCGGGTCAAGCGCGTTGATCAAACACGTGCCCTTATCGTCGATGGCCGCGAGCACACGGTCGCGATCGGCAATCAGCTCCGGGCGCGCACGCACTTCAAACTTCGCGGCAGGATAGTTCGGCGCGGCGGTCGATACCGGGCGTTGTTCAGCCATCCATTTCGTCCAGCCACCGTCGAGTACCGCAGCATTGTCGAAGCCAAACGAGCGCAGCATCCACCACAAACGTGCCGCCCACATATTCATGCCCTGGTCGTACAACACCACCGCGCTGTCGGAGCCGATACCGAGTTTGGACATGGTTGCAGCAAACTGCTCTGCGCTCGGCATGCCATACATGAAATTACCTTTCGGCTCCTGACATAAATCTTCCAGAATGTCGGCGTAGGTACTACCGGGGATGTGACCCTCGCTCCACAAGCCACGACCACTGGCAAGAGTCAGGCCGTCTGCGGCCGATGCTTCGAAATAATTGGGCAACAAAGACGTACAGTCGACGATGCGCAAATCGTTGGCGTCGAGGTTTTCCATCAGCCAGTCAGTGGTGACGAGAAAGCGATGTTCAGACAAATCCATGTGGCGACCTCGGAAATAAATGTTCGTTAGTTGACTAAAGAATAGCCTGAGCCGGGCGTGATGCGCGAATCGATTCGCGTAGCGGCCCGACAGCAGTATCAGCGAGCTGCGGGTGCGCCGGTTCCGGTTGCCAGCAGATCCCGGTAACGAGTCGCATAGGCGCGCGTGACGCCATCGGTTTGTACGCCGTAACCGATTTTCCCTGCGCAGTTCCAGCGCATGAAATGTTGCACGTAGATGACCGCCGGCCATGGTCCGAGCGGCCCGGCGTTCAGGGTTGAACCAGTGATCTCATAGCGCTGACCGCGTACGTCTACAACTTCGATGACTGAGCTCATCGCGTACATACCACGCCGTTTCGAGCGCCCGGTTATTTCGACCAACCCGTAGGCCGTGCCGTTTTCGAGCACATAGCCGCTGATCAAATCACCGAAATTTTCATCGTGCGCGGGGTCGATGAAGGCCATAGCATGCAAAGTGAGGTCCTCTCCAAAACTGCCGTGTAACCAAGTGATGTTGGTGACTGAACGGTCGTCGCGCACGCCCCAACTCCGATCGGCCGTATCGATGCAATCGACCGCATAGGTCGTGCCGCGAATGCGAGCTTCGCCAGTGATGCGGCCAGTCAGTTCATAGTGACCGGAAAACGCTTTGTCCCAACCCGCGCCGATACGCGTGTGCGCAAGCGGGTCCGTTTCCGGGTCATTAATATCCCAGGGATCACCAAGCGCATTGAATTCGAGATGCATCTCCGTGTCGTCGATACCGACGTAGTCAATCTCATAGTGCTTGTTCGGCTCCACCGCTTTGACTTTCAACCCGTTCGGCAATTCATAGTCCAGCAGTGACTGTGGACACGGCAGATGCTGCGCGTTGTCCACATAAATCTGATCTTCCCAGGCGCTGACAATGCGATCCTGGACCGTAATATCACTCATGCACACGCCCAACTTTGGCTTGGCGAATAGATACAGGCTGCCGCTGATGCGCGCTTCGGGAATGCAGAATGGCCAGAAATTCGTTTCCGTCCAACGCCAGTCAACGTCGGGATCTGCGGGCATTTGAAATTCTGCCTTATCGGGCGTGATCATTTTTCGGGCTCCAGGTTAAGCGCCGGTCTGGCCGGGCGGGGTTGGAAAATCGATGAGTGTTTCAATCGCGGGAATGGCAGAGGTATCCGCATCCCAGCCCTGCGGCACGAACCAGGCGCGCTCGCGCAGGATTTGTTCTTTGGCGGCCGCCAGCACTGCTTTGCCGGCGACCGCACGACAATCAGCTTCGCCGTCCTGCCACAGCGCTTCAACCAGCCCTGAGATTTGCGTTCGCAAATCCAGTACCGCCGCTTCAAGATCGCCCGGCGACACTTGTGGCCGAGTCAGACAATCGGTGCCGCTCAGTGAGCTTTGCACGAGCGTTTCCAGTGCGGCATTGGTCAGCGGGCCGCCAGTTACCGTTTCCTGTAACTCGCCGGCGAGGGCGAGATAGCGTTTCAGTTGGTCGATGTCGTAGTGGTACTCCATCGGCAGCCGCACGGCCATGAGATGCATCATGCCGAGGATAAGTTGCGCCTGCTCCTGAGCCATTTGATTGGCCGGGTCGAGCGCTGGCAAAACCACATCCGTCATGGATTTGATCATCGCCTGCAATTGCAGCGGTGCACGTAAATCCATCACATCACCTCTTCGAGTACTTCATTGAGCTGCTCTGTGAACTTCGAACTGACGCCGATACACCACGCCACCAAAACATCCTGGTGAGTCTTACCGCCGTGGGCGGCACGATAAGAAGTGTGGTGGGACATGATTGCTGTCTTCCAGGTGTTGAGCACCTGGTAGTAACGCAAGGTTTCCAAGTTAACCGCGAGACTCGAGGCCTGCTCGTAGGCGGCGAGAAACTCAGGCTTCGGCATCATGCCGCACACGAGATCGACGCCAGTGTCCGGATCGGGATGCCCCCAGGTCCGCGTCGTGACCCAGGCGAGATCCTCGTGACGGTCGCCGAGATGGCCTAACTCCCAGTCGAGCCAGGCAGTGATCTTCCCGCTCGCTTCGTCGAACAAAAAGTTACCGCAGCGGTAATCACCGTGCAAAATCGATACGCGGTCGAGCGATGGCAGGTTCGCGCGCAGCCATTGGGCGGCAAGCGTGAGTAAAGGGATGTCGGCAAGTCCGTCCTCTTCCGCGACGCGGCTCCACCAGTTGAGCTGACGCTCGGCAGTCACGGTTCCCGGCCCTGGTATTTCAAATGCACTCAATTCCACACCTTGCCAATCGTGGGTGTGAATGCGCGCGAGGATATGGACGAACTGCGGGGCCAATAGTTCGCGCAGACGTGGTCCGTAGTCGGTGCCCATCCCGGAGACTTCGCCGCCCACGCCACTGCTTGGCTTGGTGGCTCCGGCCGCGAGGCCGTAGACCAATCCCGGGTAGGGGAGATACTCGCCGTCGGCATCCACCCAATACGCCGGTGGCACCGGTACGACGTCCGCGCACGCGTTGATGAGCTGAAATTCACGCAGTCGGCTGGTTTCAACGATGGATTCGGCCGGTTGCATGCGCAGCACCATCGGCGTCGTTTGCTCCGCCTCAGCGTTCGGTCGCCAGGTCAGATCGAATGCCATCTGCAGCTTCGAAGCGCCGCCAGTCAGCCAGCGCGCGTTACTGAGTTCGAAATGACTGTCGAGGTTTGGGCGCAGTAAAGCTTCAACACCCGCGCACAATGTCGCCAGCGACACCGGCGCATAGCCAGGACCGGCGCGGCGTTCAAGCTTGGAGCTGAGAAAGCGGTCAACTTCGGGTTCGCACGGAAAGCGATCGCGCAGGCTGCTAAGCCACGCGTCCGAGGGGCGGTCTTTGTCGAACATGGAACTCCGCGTATACAGGTGAAATCGAGCGTCTCGTTTGCCGCCGACGAGCAACAGCGATGATTCGCGAGGGCGAATGATAACGCCGTGCGACGGGTTCGGGGGAGTCATCGACGACGTGGATGTCGGTTCTTACCGTGAATCTGCGCGACTGGGTTCGGGCGTACGCTGATCTTTGCCGCCCTTACCGCCAGCCATTCCGATAAAATACCCGGCTTAATCAGCCGGTGACACGCCGGCATAGACTGGGACCCACATGAACGATCTGAAAGAACGTCTTGCCGCCACTCCACTAGCCCAGCTCGACGTCAGCAACCCACGCCTTTACGAACGTGACGAAGCTGGTGCCTATTTTGCGCGACTGCGCCGGGAATCTCCGCTGCACTATTGCGCTGAAAGTGATTACGGCGCGTTCTGGTCCGTCACCCGCTTTGACGATATCGTGAAAGTTAATTCGTCGGACTCGATTTTCTCGTGCAACTACGAATTGGGCGGACACGTTCTTGGCTATCAGAAAATGTTTCGCGATAACGGCGTCGATGCGCGAATGTTCCAATCGACGGATGCGCCGAAACATACGGAGCAGCGCAAAGCGATAGCACCGGTCGTCGCGCGCGCCAGTGTGCGCGAGATGGAGGACACGATTCGCCGATTATGCGTTGCAATCCTCGATGACCTGCCGGTCGGCGACGTGTTCGACTGGGTTGAACACGTGTCGGTAGAACTTTCCACCCAGGTACTCGCCAAGTTATTTGACTTCCCCTGGGAAGAACGTCATTTGCTGACGCGCTGGTCAGACGTCGCGGTGACTGAACCCGGCTTTGGCATCGTCTCCTCCTGGGAGGAACGTCGCGCATCACTCGAAGCCTGCTTCGGAAAATTCGCAGAACTTTGGCAGCAACGCGCGGCGGCACCGCCCGCCAACGATTTGCTCTCGCTGATGGTGCACTCGGACGGCACAAAAGATTTGTCGCCGGAAGAGTTTCTCGGCAACCTCATCAATATCATCGTCGGCGGAAATGACACGACTAGAAATTCTCTGTCGGGTGCCGTGCTCGCTTTCGATAGTTTTCCCGAGCAGTGGCAAAGATTACGCGCCGACCCTACGCTCGCTGCGACGGCGGCGCCGGAGATCATTCGTTGGCAGACGCCGATTTCTCATATGGCACGCACCGCACTGGCGGATTTCACCATCCGCGACACCACCATTCGGAAAGGCGATCGGGTCGCGATGTGGTACATCTCCGGCAACCGCGACGAGACGGCGATCGAGCGCCCGGAAGACTTTATCATCGACCGAGAGAAAGCTCGCCAACACCTGTCATTTGGGTTCGGCGCCCATCACTGCGTCGGCTTTCGGGTCGCCGAGTTGCAGTTACAAATCGCCTGGGAAGAGATCGCCCGCCGCTTCTCGCGAGTCGAAATCGTTGGGGAACCGGTCAGGGTGTGCTCGAATATCATTCACGGCTATCGAGAATTGCCGGTGCGTTTGCATCGCTAACGATATAGTGACGCTGGAGTTGCCGGCGCCGTTCATCTCAAGGCGCACTGGATCGTTGCGTAACCCCGCGCCGCAGAATTAGTCGATCTGGCCCTGGATTTGCGCCTTCAGGCGCATTTTGTGCCCAGGTTGTGCGGGTATCTCGTCGAAACCTGCAGGTGTTGGCCGCAGACGCGGAAACGCCGGGTGACGAAAGGGGTCGCCGTCTTTAAGGGTCTCGTGTATGCCTTCGATCAGCGGTGCCGGTGCATCCGCCGGTCGGGTTGCGTATTGCGCATCGGGTCCAAAGAAGCGCAGTGACAGCGTACGTCGGCGCGTACCGGCGACGGTTGGCGCGCCGCCGTGCAGCGTGGACGGATGAAAAATCACGACGTCGCCCGGTTCAACGGCCCACGACACGATGTCCCATTCGTCGCGTTGTGCTTCGATATTCGGCAGTCTCGGTAAGTCGTGACCGTAGATCGGTTGGGTATCGTCAGTGGGGTCGAACGCCGAGCCATCGTATAAGGTCTGGCGGTGAGAACCACGCACGAACTCAAGCGATTGCGCCTTTTCGACCGCTTCAAAATTAATCCACATCACCGCGATTTCACTGCCGTCCAGCGCGAGATACGGCGTATCCTGATGCCAGGGCGTGCGGCGGTTCGCAACATCCCCTTCCTTGAGAAACACCTGCTCGTACAAAAACCAGACTTCGTCCTGCCCCCAGAGATTGCCGATCACGTCAGTAACGACGTGGTTCTCGAGCAGCTCGCGATACGCATGCGCCGCCTCCGGGTTACACAAGTCCTGATAAAACGTATTGCGCTCTGCTTCATAGAAATGGCACGCGGACGGTGTCGGATTAGCAAGACTCCAGTCGTAGCATTGTTCGGCGAGCTTCAGGGTCTGCAGATCGATGGCTTGCGGTAAGTAAATGACGCCGTCGCGCGCATAGCGTTCGGCGAGTTCGGATGATTGATTCAGTTCGGGCATCGTTGGCAGTTCTCATCTGGGGCCATCGTGGCGGATAGGTCATCAGGATAGGGCACGCTCCTGCAAGCGCAAGTTACTCCGGGTGTGGGCTACGGACAGACCGGGCAGGAAGGCGCTGCAAAGTTCCCGATGGTGTGGCAATCGACCTGACTAGCAGCGTTTTTCAACGTTCGGCTGAGTCACGGCGGGTCAGCCGTCGAGACGGTCGAAATAGCGAATAATCGGCGCCGCGGC